>Ga0105154_1000434_pt1 | contig 18394 bp, 16 predicted proteins | sample SSWtaG_FD_89672 | JGI IMG/M metagenome (GOLD analysis project Ga0105154, IMG submission 89672) | Hot spring microbial communities from Sandy's Spring West, USA to study Microbial Dark Matter (Phase II) - SSWsed_matched | ecosystem: Environmental > Aquatic > Thermal springs > Hot (42-90C) >... | reverse complement strand
GAGTTGAAGTCACAGGTGAGGTGGATACAACAGTTGTAGTTGAGACAACAGTTGTTGAGACAGTTACTGTTACAGGTGCTGGTACTCCAGCTTCTGCTAAGTCGCTCACAATCTTCGATGTTGGCACTGCTAGCTTATCTACCCACTCTGGTGCCTTTGGTGTTTGCCCAGCTTTAACTAGCCCAAATGGTATTGGCCATGACTGGGCATCCCATGGCGCTGTGGGCCACCACCATGGGTTATCCTCACCTGGCCAGCCAACCCAGTACTTTGTGTTGTAAGCGTACCAGTGAGCTCCGTAGAATAGTGGTATGGCAGGTAGGTCTCTTAGGAATATCTCCTGCACCTTGAGTATTAGGCTGAGCTGCTTCTCGGGCTCAGCCATTAGCTGTGGTATTGCGTCAATGTACTGTATGACCTCAGTGTTTGTGTAGCCTTCCCAGTTTCCTGATGGGAATGAGAGCCTCGGGTCTAAGACATACCTGTACACTCCCCATGGGTGGTCAAACCCTATTCCGCCATCCCAGCCTATTACAGCAGAGTAAGTGCCCTTAGTTAGGGAGTCCCACCACACTGAGAAGTCTGGTGTTGGTGCAGAAGCGTCAAAACCTACAGCTCTTAGCGCTTCTGCCATCATGGCTGCCATCATGTTCCAGTCTGACCAGCCACTAGGTGTTGCTATCTCTATGCTTATCTTAGATGGGTCTATACCAGCATCCTTTAGTATCTGCTTAGCCTTCTCAACGTTAGTCTCAAATCTGCAGTCAGGTGTCAAACCATATTTTGTGCATAGGTCGGAGCTAAGGTACTTCTCGTAAGCTGCTATAAGGTCGTTTACACCAACACCTGTTGCTTGTGGAGAGTAGCCGAAGTACGCTTTCTCAAGCATGTCTTTGTATGGCAAGGCATAGGCAATTGCTTTTCTAACTGCTGGGTTCTGGAACTCTGGTCTCTTTAGGTTTAGGTAGAGGAAGTTGACACCAGAGCCTACGTAGTATGGGGCTTCCTTATACCATGTGAATATGCCCTTTGCCTGAAGCTTCCACACCTCTGGTATGAAGGTCCCTGCCCAGTCAGCATCGCCAGCCTCTAGAGCAGCGTTTGCAGCTGCGTTATCTGCATAGAGTAGGTGGGCAATGTACTTTGGCCCTGGGACGCCAAATATGTCCTTACCCCACCAGTCGTCAAGCCTCATAAGGATTATTCTGTCACTTGGGGAGAAGTAGTATATCTTGTAAGCTCCTGACACAACTTGTGTTGCTGGGTCAGCGTTGTCCCACTTAGTTATACCCTCCTTACCCTCTTTCTCAAATATTGGCTGTATGACGTGCTTTGGAAGTGGCCAGAAATTGAGAGAGCAGCTTAGGAATGAGTAGTAGTTTCTCGGAGGCTCCTTCATCTTAGTCTCTACGACTTTATCCTCGACGGCCTTTATGTACTCCAAGTAGTCTTGGCAACCAGCTCCAGGGCCTACACCAACTTGCTGAGTTACGAAGTAAGTGTACTCAACGTCGTAAGCTGTTATGGGTCTTCCATCACTCCACTTAGCCTCAGCCCTAATGTATATTCTGAGAGTGTAGGGGTCTACAAACTCGTACCTCTCAGCTAGTGTTGGTATCCAAACATCCTTTAGCGCTGAGTATGTGAATAGGGGTAGGTAGGCATGGCCCCAGAGTGGTGTTGGGTTGCCGGTGTAGGGGTTCATACCTCTTACAGTACCCCACTCAACACCAATTATGAATACTGTGTCCTCTCTAGGGACCTGCTGGCTTTGCACAGCATAGAACGGGGATGCAATCATTAGGACTACTGCTATGAAGGTTATGGCTTCAATTAACTTAGGCTTTACTACTCTATTCACCATTTTTGACTCACACCAAGAATTGCATCACCAGGGTCAATTATTTAAATTTTGTGTTTATTTGAACTTAATTATCTTAAGTGTGTTACTTACATTACCACTCATTAAATATTGGATCGCCCCATTCCTTATTAAGCACATGCAAACGTCTTAATTGGTGTTAGTGATGCGCACTACACATTTGCACAGCTGGGTTTAGCTACTTAAAGTGTTTTTAGTAAGCCTGTCGCTTTTTAGCAGAGCTTAGTGCTGAGGGCTTTACTAAAGAAGTGCTTTGGCTTGCCACCCCCTGCTAAGGGTCTGTGTGCTTATGTAAAAGCTTTATTTTGCGTTTTTTCACAGCTACACGCTAGGGTGTTGAGCATGTCCCTCTCTCTTGATTTGGGTAAGGAGGTCTTGGGCAGGGCTCTTGATAGGGGTGCTGATGAGGCTGTTGTGAGGCTTCAGGAGAGGGTCTACGAGCTCATAGTTTTTGACAGTGGTGTTCTTAGGAGCTACAGTGTTTTAAGGGTTGTGGGGCTAGGTGTTGAGGTTCTTGTGAGTGGGTTTGTAGGCTATGCCTACACCTCAACACTTTCCAGAGAAAGCATAGGGCAAGCCATTGACAAAGCTGTGAAGCTTGCAAAAGCTCTCTCAGCAAGGGGTAGAGAGGTAGGGCTCGCCAGGGTTGAGGGGGTCAAGGCTTTGTACAGAACTCGCTATGCTCAGAACCCTCTGGAGGTGGACCCCTCTGAAAAAGCGTCTCTTGTAAGAGACCTGAACACAGTCGCTATGGGGGTTGGGGGCATAGTATCAGCTGTAACTAGGCTTGGGTGTGAGGTGGATAAGAGAGTTGTGGTTTCTAGCCTTGGTGCAGAGGCTTTTTCAGAAGTCGTAGCTGTTGGCATAAGCAACCTTTCTGTAGCTAGGTTTGGCGAAGTCATGGAGAGGGTTAGCGACCAGAAGACATTTATAGGAGGCTATGAAAGCATTAAGTCCTTTGACTGGAGCTCATTTGTAGAGGACATCAGTAAGCTTGCTGTAAAGGCTTCACAGGCAAAGACACCTCCACCAGGTGCCTACAGGGCTGTGATAGACAATGAGCTCATAGGGCTGCTACTCCACGAAGCTTTTGGACACGCTACAGAGGGGGACCTGGTTATGTACAGAGCCTCTGTGCTCTGCGGAAGGCTTGGTGAGAGAGTTGCAGGAGACTTAGTGACTATTGTTGATGATGGGCTTGCTAAGGGTGGCTACCCAGTTGCTTTTGATGATGAGGGTGTTGCGAAGAGGAGGACTGTTGTTGTTGAGAGTGGGGTTCTCAAGAGCTACTTGACAAATAGGCGGGCTTCTCACGAGCTTGGCGTAGAGGCTTCTGGAAACGCTAGGGCTCAGGACACGACCTTTAAGCCCATTGTGAGGCAGACGAACTTCTTCATGCTCCCAGGGGATGCGAGAGTAGAGGAGCTCTTTGAAGGGGTGTCAGAAGGCATCTACCTGAGGGGCAGGAGTGCTATGGGTGGGCAAGTGGATCCAGCTGTAGGCACTTTCACCTTTAGCATAGGGCCCTCGTACATGGTTAGAGGTGGTGAGCCAGCAGAGCTCGTTAGGGGGGTTGCTGTCTCTGGGAACATTCTGGAGACACTCATGAATGTCGAGCTTGTGGCTAAAGACCTCTTGGTAATACCAAGTGTTTTTGGTGGCTGTGGTAAGGATGGGCAGGTGGTTAGAGTTGGTTTTGGCGGTCCTCATGTGAGGGTGTCTAAAATCATTGTTGGGGGTGGTTAGCGTGGTTGATGTGCTTACACTTGTTGAGAGGGGGGTTAGGAGAGCAGAAGCGCTTGGCGCTACAGAAGCAGAGGTCTACGCTGTTAGAGAGGGGTCGCTGACTGTTATGGGTAGTGTTAGGGGTGTTGAGGGCGCTGAGGGTGGGGAATCTGTGAGTGTTTACATAAGGGTTGCAGTGGGTAAGAGGCTCTCTGTCCAAGGAGGGCTGGTATCAGGGGTGGGGGATGTTGACACTATTGCTGAGAGTGCTGTGAAGATTGCTAGAGCCTCTCCTGAGGACCCCAACTGGGCCTCCCTCCCAAAGAGGCTTGGCTCTACTCCAACCTTTGACCTTGTGGATAGCGCTGTGAAGAGCTTAGAGCCTGAGCGCTTTGTAGAGCTTGTGAAGAGGTCTTTGGAGATTCCTAAGGAGCTCGATAAGAGGGCTTTTGCTTCAGAAGCTTCTGTGAGGGCTTCCGTCGTGGTCAAGGCTATTGGCAACAGCCACCAACCCCCTGTGTCTTGCGAGCAGACAGTGTTTGACTTTGGTGTAGAGGTTAAGGCTGTTGAAGATGGGTTTGAGAGTGGTTTCTACAGCTACTACGTGGCTCCAACGCTTAGGGAGTTTAGGCTTGAGAAAGAGGTTGAGTACGCGACTAGAGTGGCTGTAGAGACCCTTAGGGCTAAGAGGGTGGGGACAGGGGTCTACCAAGTGCTCCTCATGCCAAGGGTCTTCTCCTCAGTGCTAGGAGCTCTTCTAGTGCCAGCTGTGAGAGCTGATATGGTGCAGAAGAAGAGGTCACCTCTAGTGGGAAGGCTCTACAGCCAAGTGCTATCAGAGCAGCTCACTATTGTAGATGATGGTGCTGTCCCCAACATGCCTGGCTCCACCCCCTTTGACGATGAGGGTGTTGCAACTAAGAGGAAGGTTGTGTTTGACAGAGGGGTGCTGAGGACATACCTCTACGACACTTACACAGCTAACATAGATAATAGGGAGAGCACGGGCAACGCTAAGAGAATGGGGGCTTCCAACACCTACCCAGATGCAACAAACATTCTTGTGCTCCCAGGCACAAGTAGCCTAGACTCTCTAGTCAGGGACATGAACAGGGGTATTGTTGTTCACGGGACCATTGGGGAGTGGCTCTCAAACCCTGTCAGCGGCTACCTAAACGCTACTGTTACCCACGGCTTCCTTGTTGAAGGGGGTGAGGTTAAGCAGGCTGTGAAGGGCGTTGTAATAGCTGGTGACGCATACAAGTTGCTAAAGGAGGGCTTAGCTGCACTCTCTAAAGAGGCTGAGGCTATTGTCAACTACATAGTGCCTGCAGTGCTCCTCAGTGGCGTTTCTGTTGCTGGTGAGTAGATGGCTAGCAGTGCTAGAGGGTTTAGGGAAGAGCTTAGGCAGAGAATCTGGAGAGAGGTGGAGGAGAGGGGCATAGCTAGATTCCCAAGGCCTGTGCACGGTAGAATACCGAATTTCGTTGGTGCAGAAGAGGCTGCACAGAGGCTCATAGCCACAGACCTGTTTAGGAGAGCACAAGTAGTTAAGGTGAATCCTGACGCTCCTCAGAAGCCTGTTAGAGAAGCTGTTTTAAAGAAGGGAAAGCTTTTGGTAATGCCAACGCCGAGGATATCCAGAGGCTTTCTCCTCCTAGATCCTAAGAGGATTAGCCCAAGCCTCTACGGAGTGGCAACAACAATTCAGGGTGCGTTTAGATTTGGAACCTCCATCCACCCGAGGGAGATTCCAGAGGTGGACCTCATAGTCGCAGGCTCTGTTGCCGTAAGCATCTATGGGGAGAGGCTGGGCAAGGGGGAGGGGTACTCAGAGCTAGAGTACTCAATACTGAGAGAGCTTGGGAAAGTGTGTGAGGAGACCCCCATAGCTACAACAGTTCACGATATTCAGGTGGTGGACTTTCGCATACCTGTAGAGCCCTGGGACTTCACAGTAGACCAAATCTACACCCCAGCTAAGAGCATAACTTGCGTAGGCGAAAAGAGGAGGCCCCCAGGACTCCTCTGGCAGTACCTAGACAAAGAGAAGATAGAGTCCATACCAATACTAGCAGAGATGTATAGTAAGCGTGAGAGTAAAAGGCATGCGACCTCTAGCAATAGCCATATGGCATCGCAACCCTGAGAGACGACTACACAAAGTATAAATAGCTCCTCCACAGCTCTCCCCGTAGCACAACGCCTTTTCACACCTTGGCGCAATAGCCATGGGGGAAAGACTCGCAGTGCCTTTGGCACTACTCCTCCTAGCCCTTATGGTGAGGCTCGCTATAGCTATTCAGGGTATTCATGGAACTGACATACTGTTTCATGTCAATGGCTCTAAAAGCCTCTTACTAACAGGGTCACCCTACTGTTTAGCACAATACAACTACCCACCTCTATACTCAGCTATTCAGCTCTCATCAATATTGGTCTTCGGCTGGAATCCACTGGGCTACAAATTCATGCCAATACTATTTGACTCTCTCCTCAGCTTAGCACTTTAACATAGCTGTAAAGAGGTTTACAGATAGTGAAAAGCTTGCCCTAGCCTCTCAACTTCTATGGGTCTTCAACCCCCTGGCAGTAGTTACTTCAGCGTGGTACGGCTTGTTCGACTCAATACCAACACTATTTGTACTAGCCTCGCTACTAGCTCTAATTAGTGGCAGAGCCCTTGTTTCAGCGCTCTTCATAGCGTTAGGTATTGTGGCAAAAGTGTTTCCAGCTCTATACCTCTTGCCACAAGCTCTTCACCCAAGAAACAAGAGCTTAAGGGATGTAGTGCTGTATACAGCAATAGCTGTGTCAGCATCTCTATTGCTGTGGCTATCACTTTCAGTAAAGTGTCTTGACAGCGCTTTGAGACACCAACTAGGCTTTCACCTTCAGAGACTCGACAAAGGGCTCTCACTAATGCCAAATATACAATACTCAACAGCACTATCGCTAGCTGTGTCAACAGCAATACTTACAGCTATAGCTGTGCAGATGAGGAGTGAGGAGAAGGCTTATAGATAGTGAGAAGTACCTAGCACTGACATCAACATGTACAGTGCTCTTAGTAGCCCTAAACCCATTCATATATCCACACTACTTAACATGGTTCCTACCCCTAACAATGGTAGCCCTGGTTCAGAGGCTTAGAAAGAGAGGAATAATAATATCTGCAGTCACGATGCTTACATTGTCGGCAATAGGTTTGGCATACTGGAAATACTACAGAATAGAAGTTGTTACATTAGTGCTGAGAATAGCTCTATACGCAGTCTTAGCACTCCTCATATTACTAACCATAACCCTGGGCAAAGCTAGCACTTCAAAGTCGCATCGTAAAAACCTTTTAACATCTTCATAAAACTTTTTGGTATGGGACGTGATACAGTGAAGCTAAGCTTACTTGTAGTCTCATCACCGTCACCAGTCACAGGAGGTGATGGGCTTAGGGCACTTCACTCTATAAAAAACTATGCAAAACACTTCAATACCTTTCTCCTCATCCCATGGGAATTGTGGGGCAACAAAAGCGTCTTGAAGATGTCCATAGCCTATCTAAGGGATTTAGCAAGTACTAGAGTTAAATTTGTGGGCTTTGCATACCTACCTAAGGTGGTACACAAAGTACGTGAGGCACTCAATACACGAGCCTGTGAAACACTGTTATCACTAATTGCACCGAGCATAGCTCACTTAAGTGTTGGAATGGCTGATTATGATATTGTTATAGTACTCCATGAGTATTGGGCAGCAGTCTACAGTGGTTACACACTAGCTAGACTATTTAACACACCAAGCGTAGTTATGCTTCAAAGCCCACCCTTCTATGGATTTAAAAAGAGATTTGAAAATATAGTAAAGGCATTAATGCTCTGGAAGGCGATATCTTGCTCTACACATATTGAGAAGTCAGTTCTTAAGATAGAAGTTATACCTCGGTACTACATTGAAGAGTATTTGCGTAGGTTGCGTTATGAGAGGGTGTTGAGGAGGTATAGTGTTGTGCTTGCAGTTTCAAAAGCTATAGCTATTGAGATGGGTAGTGAGTGGGTAAATAAAGTGCATAGCCTTGATCCAGGGGTGACGCTAGATAGAGAAGACCTCGAGATGATAAAGAGCGTTAAGAAAAGGGTTAGAGAAAAAGAGAACTACATAGTCTTAGGGGGAAGACCCTATGCTGAAAAAGGCTTAGCAGAAGCCCTAATTTCATTTAAATTCATTTTAAAACACTTTCCACAACTCAAACTAGTCATAACAGGCAAAACCACGCCAACAATACTTTTCCAAGCAAAAAAGGCCTGCAAAAGACTAGGTATTGAGGATAAGGTTACCTTCACAGGCTTTCTCCCAAGAGAGAAGAGGTTTGAAATAGTTGCAAAAGCAAAACTAGTGCTCTACCCAAGCCATGTTGACTCCTTCTCATACGCTGTCTTAGAGTCTTTACACCTTAACACCCCTATCGTTGGTTATAGGATACCTGCACTAGAGATATACTATAGTAAGTGTCCAGGTGTAGAACTTGTTGAAGAAGGAGACATAGAAGCACTAACAATAAAAGCCATCGACGCTCTTGAAAAAGGTGTAGACACCATAGAACCACCAAAAATAAGAAGCTGGGAAGAAATACTAAACGAAGAAATAGAAATAATAATAAAAACAGCCACAGCTTCATAATACGGCCACCTGTATTCCTGGGGGTGTCTAATGTCCCAGGGGCTAGGCTTGCTGAACTGTTCGTAAACTATTTAAGAAGTACTGTGTTCCCATGGTAATTGCTACTAATATTGATGGTAATCACGTAACTCTTATGTTTAAGTGAGGCCTTATCCTCATACATATTTCACACATGTCTATAGGCTTTCCCTGTATTATTTCATCTGCAGTCTCCCTAATCGCTTTATAGATCTCCGGGTTATTTACTATTCTTTCAAGGCCTCTGATCTTCCTTTTTTCTCGCAAAACGTAGTTAATTAATGGCTGTGGTATTTTTGTCAATTTTGCAGCTTGGAATTGCGTTAAGCCATATCTCTTTATAAGGTCTAAGGCTATAGCAACTCTTATCGTAGTTGAGTAGTTCTTTATGAACACCTCACAGAAGGACTTTGTTATCACACTTGCTACACCTCTAAACTATCTACTATCTTTTCTAAATATATCTCATAATAGTTAGTTGCATTAAGCACTGAGATTTTAGCTATTCCTAAGGCTTCTATGGCTTGCTTCAGCATCTCTGCACACTCTTTTGAAGTTATTAAAACTATGAATTTATCACCTTTTCTCGCTTTTGTTAAAGCCCTTATGGTTTTCACCAGTGGGCCTGGGCACTCCTCATTCCTAAGGTCTAGGAGGCTCAATGCTATCTCCACGCAGTTATCTTTCTAAGCATTTCAACGGCTTTTGGAACGACTTCTAGAGCATACTTCACATCATCTTCTTTATGGTAGTGGCACAGCTTAAACAGTATACTGCCATGCGCTTCTTCGTGTTTTCTACCAATAGCCAGCAAGACGTGACTCGGCTCTAAGACCCTGCTACTACAAGCACTTCCACTTGAAACGTAAACCCCGTGAAGGCTCAGTGCTACTGTAAGAGCTTCTCCCTCAACTCTGAGGAAACTCATGTTAACATTATTAGCAACCCTCATATCCCCTAGTGGCCCGTTTACAAGCACTTCTGGCACTCTATCCAAAATACCTTTTACAAGTTTATCCCTAAGGTTTTTCACATATGAAATCCTATGGTCAAAATTGCTAAACATTATTTCAACAGCCTTCTTTAAACCTGCTATAAGGGGAACGTTTTCAACACCTGGCCAAAGCTTTTCAACACTTAGTTGCCCTCTTAGCGGTGGCTCAAGCTCTATGCCTTCTCTAACGTATAGCGCCCCCACTCCTCTAGGTCCATGAACTTTATGCCCACTTATTGTTAGCATATCTACACCAGCTTTCTTCACGTCTATGGGAATCCACGCATAGGCGTCAGCAGCATCTGTGTGGAACACAGCTTCTGGATTAGCGGATTTCACAACATCAGAAAGCTCTTTTATTCTCTGAATAGTCCCTATCTCATGGTTAGCAACTTGTATGCTCACTAGGACAGTGTCTCTATCTACGAAGCTCTTTAGCAGTTCTGGGTCTACAAAGCCCTCTCTATCAACTGGTACGAGGACAACTTTGTATCCAAAGAGTTCAGCGGCAAATCTTGCTGGAAAAATCACGCTTAGATGTTCTATAGCTGATACGACTACTTTTTTGTCTTTACCCCTACTCCTATTCTTGATTAGAAAGCCTAGTATTGCTAGATTATTTGCTTCTGTACCGCTATGTGTGAATACTATGTTCTCTAAGTTGCGAACATTAAGAGTCTTTGCTATGAGCTCCTTAGCTTCGTAGACGACCTCTAGCGCTTCCCAGCCAACTCTATGAGTTATCGATGGATGGCCATACCCCCTCTTGTTGAAATATGGAATCATTGCTTCAACAACTTCTTCTGGAACAAAGCCGCTGTTCTCCAAATCAAAGTACACCTCCCTTAGAGGCCTTCCATGGGATTTCAGTAGCTCAGCAACTTTCTTGGGGATATGCATTGCTAATCCCTCTTTCTAGCCACTACCCTGAGTGTACCTTCGCTGATCTTCTCAAAATTCTCTACAAAGTAGTTGTACTTAGATAGAAATAGTTTCAGTGCATCTTTAGGTATGTCTTCCTCCCTAAATACTATCCTAATCTCATCAACACCCTCAGACGCTATTGATGACATCATGCTACTGAGCATTATAATTGGATGAGATGCACAACCAGCAGAGGCGTGTCTAAGATCTAGCTCTTTAACCTTCACTTAACCTCACCTAAGGCTTTCATAGACCTATAGTACCTCTCAATCATCTCTTCCTCTTCAAACACTTGCCTCTCCTCAGCTGTTAAATCTCTTGGCAACCACTCAGGGTGTCCCCCAACCTTATTGTAGTAAGATCTTATACCTCTTTTCAGAGCACCCACAGCTAAAATGCTACAGTGGTACTTTATTGGTGGTAATCCTCCAAGCTCGTCTGATAGCGCTTTCCATGTGATTTTCCAACAATCTTCAACTCTCTTGCCCTTTATCATTTCAGTCAATATACTTGCAGCTGCAATATTAGCTGCACAGCCATAGCTTTCAAAAGAAGCTTTTTCAATAATGTCTTCACCATCAATATTTACTATCTTTAGATAAATCCTAATCATATCTCCGCAAGCTGGACTACCAGCACTTTCAACAACGTCAGCGTCTTCTAGTGGCCCAACGTTCTTGGGGTTGCGAAATATTTCAATAACCTTAGGGCTGTATGGTAATGGTATCCTACTGCTCATCTTGTACACCAATAACATTGTTATACTTTGAAACGTTTTAAGCATTTCCTCCTTAAAATAGTGCATGCTTACTACAGTTCTGTCATCATGCTCTACTTAATTATCTATGAGCACTTACTCAGTGAGGTGTTTATGGAGATGAATACAATTACAAGAAGCACTAGTGATAGGAGATGAAATGCATAAAAATGAGCTTGTGGGCTAGTAGCAGAGGTTAAAATAGGACTAGGACTTAGCATAAAGAGCTCTGTAGTTGGTTATGTTCTATATTTCCACACTTCTCTACCCCTAAAGTTATAGATAATAGTCTTGTACGTAGTTACATACTCAACTGAATACCCTATTCCTTCTCTGCCAATGCCGGAGTCCTTTCTTCCTCCATAGGGGTAGTACCCTACTCCGTGCCTAGGCATGTCATTTACGTAGACTGCCCCCACTTCAAGATACCTTATGAGTTTTCTAATCTTATCCACGTTTTCTCCAAATATAGCGGCATCTAAGCCATATCTCCTACCATTTGCAAGCTCTACTGCTTCGTCAAGCTCTTTAAAGCTAGTTATAAGTGATATTGGTGCAAACACTTCTTTTCTGTAGAGCGTGCTCTTCTTCATAGCCTCCTTGTCTTTGAATTCAACAACTGTTGGCTCAACATATGTAAGTCCAAGTCTCTTTCCTCCGAAAAGCACAACTCCACCAAGACTCACAGCCTCTTCTACAGCCTTCATCATCTCTTCTACAGCTTTAGCATCTATTAGCGGCCCCATGGTTGTTGATGAATCTCTCGGATCCCCCACTTTCACCTTAGACAGCTCTTTTAAGAGCAAGCCCTTAAACTCTTCATACACAGGCTCCTCCACAAGTACTAGCTTTATAGCGTCACACCTCTGCCCAGCATAGCTATGTATACCTAGGGCAGTTCTTTCAGCGGCTAAGCTTAGATCTGCATCTGATAGGACTATTGCTGGGTCTCCACCTCCTAACTCCATTACAAACTGCTTTATGCCAGCACTTTCAATGACCTTCCTACCAGTTTCACTACTCCCAGTAAAGCTTATCACAGCAATCCTATCGTCAGAAACAAGCCTAGTACTCTCACTACCTGGTATAGTTAGGACAGCAAAAGCATCTTTTGGAAAGCCGCTGAGCTCCAAAACCTTAGCAAAGAGTATAAGGGGTAGCGGGTCTGCTGAAGGCGGCTTAACAACAACAGCATTACCAGCCACAAAACTGTAGGCAACTTTTGAAACAGTGTCAAATAGTGGGTAGTTAAATGGTATAATAGCGAGCACCACGCCTGCAGGCTCTCTTCTAACAATAGCTTCTGTCTCAACTGTTGTAAGATCCCAGTCTCCAGGCATATACTCTCCAAATATCTTCCTAGCGTCTAGATGAGCTGCCCTAAGCCTATCAATACTAGCATTTACTTCGCCCACAGCTTGCGAACGTGTTTTGCCAGCGTTGAGGACTAGTATATCAACAAAGTCCTCCTTTAGCTCTTCAAGCTTTTGAGCAGCCCTCTCGAGAATTTCTAGGCGTTTCCAGCCAGGCAAATCTCTTACAGACCACCTCCCATACCTATAAACCCTATCTAAAACACCGTCAACCAGAGGACAGCTAACCTTAGAAACCTTAGCAATAACGGACAAGTCTATAGGGGTTTTAACATCGATATACTCACCAGTATCAACCCACTCTCCAGCTAGGTACGTTTTATAGAATAGAGTGCTATTCCTTTCAACAAATACATCACTAAGTAGGGCTGACTTGGGCTTAGCTATGATGCCCATTCATACCCCCTCTGCTTCTCTCATATTTTCCTTCAAATCAACATAAGCTTTTCTATCATGACAATAAAATGGGCAAAACATTTTATGTTCATGAGCACAACAACTTTATTGCTCGTTTAATCATTACTCAGCTTTTTAAAGGGTAAACTCTACATTGTGGTGCCATGTTAGAAGCTTAAAATAGGGAGATCACTAGTGTTACATTACTGAGGTACTTTCTATGGAGCTCAGCGTCTTTCAAGCATCACTCGTATACGGCTTCTTCATAGCTGGAGCGACTTCGCTTGGCTCAGTAGCCTCTCTAGCTCTTCGTAAAGCCTCGTTTAAGTGGCTTGACTTTGGTCTTGGCTTTGCTGCTGGTATTATGATTGTCACAAGCTTTTTGAGTTTAATAGTGCCTACAATCAGTGAAGGCCTCTACATGGATATGGGTATTGGTATTGGGCTGGGCATAGCTGTGATAGTTCTCTTAGACGCGCTTCTTCCTCACGAGCACACTGTGCTAGGTTATGAGGGGCCTGTAGCCCTTAGGGCTAGGGTCAGGAAGTCCTGGCTCGTCGCCTTGGCTATAGTGATCCACAACTTTCCTGAAGGGCTTGCCGTAGGTGTTGCAACTGCATTTAGCCCTGCCACTGGCCTTTCAACAGCTTTGGCTATAGGCGTTCAGGATGTGCCAGAGGGGTTTGCTGTCTCCATGCCTCTCGTCCTCGCGGAGAGGAAGAAGTTGAAGGCGTTGCTAGTGGGTGTATTAAGTGGCTTAACAGAGACAGTGATGTGTGTTGCTGGTGCTCTTCTCTTCTCAATTGCTAGAGCCTTGCTGGGCATTGGAATGGGGTTTGCGGCAGGGGCCATGATATACGTAGTTGTTGAGGAAATTCTGCCGGAGGTTATGCATGAGAAAGCTGGGAATAGAAAGCTCGCTACACTTGGCTTTATCCTAGGGCTTTACACTATGCTGTACCTAGAGACGCTAGTAAGTTGAGAGCTAAAGATCTGGTGCACCCACTCCAGTAGTGGCAAGCATTACCTTAGGTGCACTCCTCAGGTTCACCCCCTCCCTAGTGACAAGCATTGCCATGGCGAGGGTCGTGGAGTGCTGTAGCCAGTGTAACTATGCTTAAGCTTAAAAGCTCTTGGCTATAGACATGTGTTTAACCTTACCGTTAAGAGCGCTAACACTGAGGTGACCTGTTGATGAGTATTAGGAGTAGGCACATATACGCCGCCCTTGGTTTAACAGTACTTCTACTAAATGGGTGGAGAAATGCTTTATCACTGTTCCTTAACCCCATGCTCAACTTCTACTCACTCTCTATTGCAACACCCATAGCATTCGGCATGACCATATCCTCTGCTGTTGCACTCATGCTCTCACCCACCATGGGCAGGCTATACGATAGAAGAGGTGCCTCTCTACCCCTGTACATAGCCTCTGCGTCTCAACTAGTTTCAGGGGCTCTCATGTGGCTCATGAGGATGTTTGAGTGGAGTGTAGCACAAGTGTTTTGGTATGCTGGAGCAGCATTCGGGGGAATCGCCATGACGGGGCTCGCACTCTCCGTAAACCCACTCATGGCAGCGCTCTACCCCTCTAGACCAGGACTGGCCATAGCCTTTGCACAGCTAGGCAACTACATCTCAATGATTCTCTGGCCACCCATGGTGGCAGCGCTACTTAGGAGTGTTGACATGTTCCTCACACTACTGCTACTATCACTAGTCTCAGTCATAGCTACAGCACTTGTAGCCACTGTTCTTAGGGGTAGGGCTCCTGGTGGCAGTGGTTATGGGGAGGCCTCTTCTGAAACCCCAAGGCTCTTTAAACTGCTCCTCATACCAATATTTCTCATAGCCTCCTCATCGATGATGATAATAAGCTTTCTCGCACCTATAATTAGCGAAGTGCTTTTAGCAGAGGCTTCTAGCGTCATGATGCTAGGGGGTGTTGCTCAAGTTGTAGGGGCTGTTGCGTGGGGCTTAATGCTAGAGAAAGTGGATGTCTTAAAAGCCCTTCCAGCAACCTACCTCATACAAACAGCTACAGTGCTCCCCATATCAGTTTACTCAGGGCTTCAGAAAGTGGCAACGCCGCTTCTCCTCTGTAGGCTTGCTGCATTTGCTGGTGAGCCTGTTGCCCACATGACTTCTATACCAAGGCTCTTCAACAGGAGGGAGATGGGGAGGCTGCTAGGGCTTCAAAACACAGCAGTAATGCTAGCATCAATTACAGCACCAGTGCTAGGAGGGCTTATAAGAGACTCTACAGGGACTTACAGAGCTGTGCTCATAGCCTCTGCTATGCTCTCTCTACTCGCATCACTCATAGCTATAGCAATACTCCTAGCAAATAAAAAGAGGTGAGTAGTACTATTGGCACCACTGGGCTGTAGTGATGCGCTAGTGAGGGTTAGGTCTACAGCAACGCTATGAGTAGCTACTAGCACTTACGCTCCTTGCAACCGCCTAAACCACGCCACTAAAAATCCATGGCAGCCCCTGAACACGAGTATCTATGGAAAAGCAGACCCAGCTAAATATGCTCTCAGCACATCCCTTATGCTAACAACTCCCACAACCCTTCCACTCTCATCAACTACAGGCAGGTGCCTAACCCAGTTCTCAACCATCTTATAGGCGACCTCCACAACACCCTCATTTAGAGATGCTGTTATAGGCCTCACAGTCATAACCCTTTCAACAGGAGTCTCCAGGTCAATCCCTAGTGCCACGACTCTCACAAGGTCTCTCTCTGTGAATATGCCTACGAGGTTTCCACGCTCATCCACCACTAGCACGCTGCCAATGTTCTTGCTATGCATGAGCTCCACTACCCTTCTTATCGATGTATTTGGGGGTACAGAGACGACAGCTTTTGACATGATCTCCTTCACGCTAATCACTCTCACCCAGCTGTAATATCTAGAGTGTTACAAGTATAAAAACTTTATTCATATAAACATACAATTAAATAATTAAAGTGTGAAATTTGCGCAACCTAGGGGCTAGTGCAACACGGCTTCACCTCCTTGGGCTAGGAAAGCGCCTTAGAACTACATTTTATGCAAAGCGAAAAGCTCTTATTTTTGCACCCAGGCTTCTGCTGTACATTGCTAGGGGTTGCGAGTAGGGTTGCAGATCCTAGTGGCTTGCATCTCTTAGTGTAGCCCCCAGGTCTTTGTGATTGAGGTTAAGGATAGTTCTATAGTGTTGTGAAATTTGTTAAGGTTAGTGCTTGTAATTAGATTATTTGAAGCCTTAACACAAAAGCTTTTATTTTTCAATGTGCAGAATACTTGTAAAGGTGTTGACAATGTCTCTCTCAATTAGCAGAGCTGTGAAGATACTGACTGCTGTTGGCGCTGAGTTTGGTGTAGAGGAGTTGGCTACAAAGCTGGGGGTCTCGCCAAAGACTGCTAAGAGGTACGCTGCAGAGCTTGTGAGGATGGGGCTTGCTGTCGAGAAAGGCAGTGGCAGGTTTGCCACATCTGATAAGGGGCTTTTTCTACTGGAGAGCTGTGGTATTAAAGAGCGCTTGGTGGGGGATAAAGAGGCGTACATATTTACTGATGAAAAGGGTACCCCAGTGCCACTCAAAGTGAATAGCATTGAGAAGCTCTACGCAGTAGTGAAGTACAGGCTTGTGCCTGAAGATGTGCTGAGGCACCACTTAGAGAAGGGGTACTTGGCTAAGTGGGTTGCAGAGCAGCTAGGTGCAAGGCTATTGGCAGAGAGGCTAGCTAATGTAAAGACAGTTGAGCAATTTGAGAGACTCCTTGAGGAGTACTTAGTGCACTAGATTACTAGTTTGCTAGAGCCCAGCCTCCACTATATTGCTCGGAAGAGCAGTGTCGCTATGATGAAATACGTAGTAACAGTTGCTATATCCCCAATTGTCGTTATTAGCGGTGCTGAAGCTATTGCCGGGTCTGTCCTTAGCTTTGCCAATGCTATTGGTAGAAGCGCTCCAGCAACATCTGCAACATAGCTAGAGGCTGCAAGGGCTGTAGCAACTGTTGTTGCTACTTTTAGTGAGTAGAGCAAGTCCCTCGTAGCCGCGAGTGGTATTGACAAGCCTATAGCAAAGCTTATTGGCAGTAGCACAAGGAGTAGAAAGGTTGTGGTGAGAAACTCCTTTCTTAAAACAAAAAGCAGATCCCTTCTCAAAACCCTTATCTCCCCTGCTACAAGCCCTCTGATGACCATTGCTGATGACTGCGCCCCTATATTACCTGAGTTGTCTGCTAGCATTGGCATGAATGCTGCTAGCAACGCCACTTTCTCGATAACGCTAGTAAACGCTGCCACTATACTCCCAGTCACGCTGTTCATTAGGTAGAGGTATGCTAACACAGGGGCTCTCTTAAGGGCGAGCCTAAAGGGCTTCTCTGTTATGTAGCTCCCCCTAATAGCCTCTACTATACCAGCGTACTTCAGCAGGTCCTCTTGATACTCACTGGAAACGACATCCAGCAGGTCATCTAGCGTAACTATGCCGAGAAACCTGTTCTCAGCGTCAACAACAGGAACCTCTAGCAAGTCATACCTCACAGCTATTCTAGCAGCCTCCTCCCTATCTGCATCAGCTCTCACAACAAACCTAGCGGGTTGCACACACTCAGAAAACTTAGCTGTCTTAGGCTTTGTGAACAGCGTTCTCACATCTATGTACCCTATGAGAGCCCCCCTACTGTCAACAGCGTAGATGTAGTGGTGAGGCTCGTAGGTACCAGCCTTCACATGCTCCACATAAGCACTTAGCACATCCCCTACGCTCATATTCCCTGGGAACACAGGCACCATCGTGGTCATTATGCCTCCAACGCTCTCCGGCGGGTACCTCATAAGCTCTGAAACAGTTTTTGCAAAGTCTCTGGGTAGAAGCTCAATCACCTCTGACCTTATCCTAGATGGGAGCTTGAACAGGAAGTCAGCAGCCTCGTCTACTGGTAGCTTAGCCACAACTTTGCTAATATCGTCAACCCCCTTCGCATAGGCTATCTCGTGAACAACTTCGACTGGGAGTGAAGCGAGAACCTCAATAACTCTATTCAAATCAAGAACAGTTAAAACCCTTCTCCTAACACTATTGCTAAGCCTCATCAAAACCTCTGCAATGTCCTGAGGGGTGAGATTGCTAAGCAACTTGCACCCATCTTCAACTCTTCCCTCCCCCACAAGCTCTGTAACCTGCTCCACAAGCTCTGTAATAACCATTAAAAACACCGTTCAAACTACAGCTATGCACACACATTTCTTAAAAGCATTAAACACAGAAATTCAGTGACAAGACCAGGGAAGCGCTACTAAGAGCCCAAGACTCAGCACCAAGATGTGTGCGTCAACGCCTAAGAGGTCTTTAAGCTCTGTTCGCCTTCCAGCCTTCAGTAAACTTATGTAGAGCACTTTGTGAAGGGCACTACCTGTAGACCCACTGCAATGCTGTTATGCTAGGGGCTATTGAAGACGCTTTGCTTAACATTTACACCTCTGCTTTTCTCAACCTCTTTCTCTTTAAAATAAGGTCTTCTACTGGTTTTAATAGTAGTACTAATGTTCCAAAGATTGTGGCTATAGTTGCTATAGTGTAGAGCCCTAGCCCTATTGCAAGTCCTATTGCTGCTGTTAGCCATAGTGAAGCTGCTGTTGTG
>Ga0105154_1000433_pt1 | contig 18453 bp, 15 predicted proteins | sample SSWtaG_FD_89672 | JGI IMG/M metagenome (GOLD analysis project Ga0105154, IMG submission 89672) | Hot spring microbial communities from Sandy's Spring West, USA to study Microbial Dark Matter (Phase II) - SSWsed_matched | ecosystem: Environmental > Aquatic > Thermal springs > Hot (42-90C) >... | reverse complement strand
GTGCAATCCACGGCCAATTGCCTCAATACCTTCGCGTTGTAGGCCCTCACGTCTAAGCTCCTCGGCCTCTTCTCGCCGTCCACCCTGAACCTGTCCCCGAGGGCCTCGTAGCTCGCGCTCGCGAAGTCCTCAACGACGGCTATGGCCTCCTCCCTCTCGCCTTGAACCACGAAAGCGGCCGCCCCGCAACCAGCCTCGTGCTCTACGGGGTCGAACACGCTCGATCGCGGGGCGTCGGCCGCTATCACGAGGGCCTTGCCGCCACCGCCGTCCACGTACTTCGAGGCGGCTATGAGGGCCGAGGTCCCGCCCTTCATAGAGTAGCCGAGATTGACCGTGAACGCCTTGGTCGTCCCCAGAACCGTTGCCAGAGTTGATGCCAGCTCCTTCTCAGCGTAGTGCGAGGAGGTCGTGGCGAAGAATATCGCTTTCACATCGTCGACGTTAGCAACGCCCCTCTTCGCGATGCTCAGGCAGGCCTCGCAGGCCATGGTAATCACGTCTTCGTCCGGGAAGCAAACGGCCTTCTCGCTAACGCCCGCGCCCAAGAACTCGCCCCACGATCTTCGAAACTCCTCCGCCTTAATGCGGTATTTCGGGATGTACACGCCGAAGTCCAAGATACCAGCCACGACCCCTCACCTCCTGAGGCCGAATATGTGCACTACGCAGGTCCCGCCTGAGCCCCCGACGTTGTGGGTCAACCCTATCTCGGCCCCAGGAACCTGCCTGCTACGCTCCTTGGCCTCATTTCGCAGTTGCTTAAAGACCTCGTAGACCTGGGACGTCCCGGTAGCCCCTACGGGGTGCCCCTTCGCCTTCAACCCGCCGCTGACGTTCACGGGTATCTTACCTCCGATGTAGGTCTGGCGTTCTTCTACTAGCTTCCACCCCTCGCCCTTCTTGCAAAAGCCCAAGTCTTCATATGCGATTATCTCGGCTATGGTGAAGCAGTCGTGGACCTCGGCTAAGTCCACGTCCTTCGGCTCAACGCCAGCGGCCTTGTACGCCTGCCTGCTTGCCTCCACCGTAGCCCTGAGGGTCGTGATGTCGTCTCGCTCGTATACTGCTATGTAGTCGGTGGCGGCCCCGAGCCCCAAGACGTAGACGGGCGAGTCCGTGTACCTCCTCGCCAGCTCGCTCCTGCAAATTATTACCGCCGTGGCCCCGTCGCTCGTCGGACAACAGTCGTAGAGCCTTAGTGGCGCGGCCACTATGGGAGACTTCAGGGCCGTCTCTACGTCGATCCTCCTTCTGAACTGCGCCTTCGGGTTGTCGGCCCCGTAATGATGGTTCTTCACGGCAACCATTGCTAGGTGCTCGGGCTTGGTCCCGTACCTCTCCATGTGCTTTGTCGCCATCAACGCGTACATGCCGGGAAACGTCGCTCCGGCGAGCCTCTCCCAAAGAGTGTCGCCTGAGACGCCTAGCCAATACCTGCCCCTCAGCCCCGCGACGTCCCTCATCTTCTCGACGCCGCCGACCAGCACCACGTCGTAAAGGCCAGAGGCCACGCTCATGACTCCGAGCATGAAGGCAAAGCCCGACGACGCGCAGGCGTTCTCGACCCTGACCGCTGGTATTGGGACCATGTTGAGGTCGCCGGTTATCGCGCACGATAGGTTGCCCAGTTGAGAGCCACCGGAGCCCAGCGTGCCTATGAAGGCGGCCTTTATCTCCTTGGGGTCCATCCCTTTGTCGACGCTCTCCACGGCCTCCCAGAACGCCTCCGCGAAAAGCTGTGGGTAGGTCTTATCGGGGTGGTCCCCGAAAACTGTGTGACCAACCCCTACGACGGCTACTTCTCCCCTCACAGCGACTCCTCCAAGAACTTGCAAAGAGAATCTGTGAATCGACCTCTTAAGGCTTTAATTCACAGTCCAAACACAGATGGCCCACTTGAGAGGGGCTTCAAGGTTCTGTATTCTCGAAGTTCATAAAAAGAGGAGCTCGATTGCAACGTCATGCCGTTTGTCTCCGCTCTCCTGTCGATGTCAATACTTGTAGAACCCTTGGCCGCTCTTCTTCCCCAACTTGCCTTCCTTGACCATTTTCAATAGTAGCTCATCTGGCTTGTAAATGGCTGCGTAGGGCTCCTTCACCTTAGTCAGCTTGGCCTCGAGCACCTTGACCACGGCGTCCAAGCCCCTCTCATCGGCGTACTCCAGCAACCCCATCGGGAAGTTGTACCCCAGCTTGAGCGCGACGTCGATGTCTTGGGCGGACACCACGTCGTTCCTAATGAGCCAAGCCGAGACGTTTATCGCTGGAGCGACGACCTCCAGCGGGTCTATCCTCTCGGCGTACTTCTCGGGTATGTCGGGCCTTGCCCACTTACCGGGCTCCGGGTACTTGTAGAAGCCCTGTCCGGTCTTGACGCCCAAGAGGCCTTTGTCATAGCGCTCCTTGATGAAGCCATAGGTCGCGTTGGAGAACTCAAGGAGCTCTTTGTGTGGTTCCCATTCAGGGAACCTCCTCAGGATCTCCTCTACGGAGGCGCGAGAGGACACGGCTATGTCTATGCCGCCCGTAAAGTCCGTGAGCTCGAAGGGGCCCAGCGGTAGCTTAAGCTTGTACCTGCAAGCGGCGTCTATTTCCATCGGCTGAGCCTCCCCCCTCAAGTACATCAAGAAGGCCTCAGTCGATATTGCCCTGTAGACGCGATTGGCTATGAAGCCGTTGATGTCCTTTTTAACTAGTATGGGCGTCTTGCCGAGATTCTTGGAAAGCTCGAAGACGACCTTCGTCGTTTCTTCGGACGTGTACTTCGTCTTAATGACCTCGATGAGCCTCATAAGCTGAGGCGGGTTAAACCAATGCATCCCTACGACCCTCTCGGGCCTCTTCGTGGCCTCGGCCATGAGCGTAATGGGCAAGCCACTAGTGTTGGATGCAAATATGCAGTGCCTAGGAGCTACGCCGTCTATCTCGGCGAATATCTTGCTCTTCAGGTCTAGCCGCTCAGGGACTGCCTCGATGACGAAGTCCACATCCTTAACTGCTCCTAATAAGTTGACGGTCGTCTTGATCCTGCTCATAACCGTGGCGATGTCCTCCTTCAAGACCCCCTTCTCCGCCAATTTGCCGAGGCTCCACTTGATCTTCTCGAGCGCCTTGCCCAGTATGTCCTCTGAGATGTCGACTAAGTTCACCCCGTACTTGTTCATCGCAAACACTTGAGCTATGCCGTGACCCATGAGGCCAGCACCTATTACGCAAACCTTGTTGATTCCAAGGCTCAAAGCCATCAGGCCTCCGCTTCTTCACTACTTGTTGTCCAGTTGAAGAAAAGACTTAAAGACTTTCGTCGCACCCTAGCTGTCGGTCTCCAGATCAAACCGAGAGCGTTTGGCGGCTTGTGGTCCCATAGCGATGGCGGCTCATCCATGTCAAGCACAGGCCCAGACCGCGAGGTCCTGAGACTACTCGGCAGTCTCGGATGCGGCCCTCCTGCGAGTAGATACGCTAATCAGCGCACAGCTCGTTCATAGAGTTACGAGGGGCCCTCTTGAGGCTAATAGGTGATGGAGGTTGTCTCGAGGGAGGCTAATAAGCAAGCCTTGGGGCTACGAGGAGGTCTTGCTCGAGGCCGAGAACTACGTAGTCCTGAGGATGTTCATCAGGAAGGGGGAAGAGACTTCATTGCACAAGCACATCAAGAGAGACGAGTACTTCATAGTCGTAAGGGGCAGGGGCTTCTTGGTCAGAGGAGGGGTCAGGGTCCCGATAAAAGAGTGGGACGTCATCAGCATGAGGAGAGGGGAGCTGCACAAGTGGGTGGCCTGTGAGGACCTAGAGGTGATAGAGGTGACGACGCAACCGCTGAGCGACCTCGTGAGGGTGAAAGACAAGTACGGCAGGGCGATTCCAAGTAGGGCTTTTAGTGAAAGTAGCGACGCCCAGCCGGGGATTTGAGCTCAGGTCGCGGCTCGACGAAGCGAATCCATGAGACCTTTAACGTGCTTTTGTGTGACTGATACGATGGAAGTTGCAAGGGAGTCTAACGGGCGTTTTACGTTTTCATCTGCTTAGAGGTCTCCATGTGACCTTAAGAGAGTCGCGTACTTTTCCTACATTTAGTCATTCCCATGAATTGACGCAGGGAACTTTAATGGACTTTCGGAAGCCTCTAGGTCTCAAACAAACCCATGAACTACTTTTGGCCTTACGCCGCATATATGTCGCGCAGTTACGTCTTCCTAGTTCTTAATAAGTTAATTGATTAACTTCCAGGGCATTCATGAAGATTCCTAACGGGCTTAAAGAAGCTTCATGGAGCAGATGATGGCCGACACGGGTTCAATATAACGGGCAAAGTTAGGAACGTGGACGTCGTTGGCAGCTCGGGGATAAACCAAGGACCCTTACGGCAGGTCGAAGTTCAACGATGTCGACGTAGTGGTCGACGGGTTGGCAGCGACCGTAGCTCTGTTCATGGAGCAGGACAATGAAGGTATCCTGTAGCCGTCATGAGGGGCCTCTAGTACGAGGAGAAGATGAGGCTAAGACTACCTGAAGAAATTAGAGAAAACCGATCGCACCACCGGAGGGCCCAATAACCATAACTATAATCTTTCAAGACGGCGGTCTAACCTTCGGAATAAGCCTCACGGAAGACTACCACCGCATAGAAAAAGAAACCATGAAAACCTTACTCCAACACCTAAGACCAACAAGTACCATTCCTAGGATGCGCCCTAGAAGTAAGCGACCTCATGAAGAAAGAGCCAGAAACAGACAGCTACTACGTGGAAAACGGCTTCATCCACGTAGGATTAAAACACGACAAGGATGAAAGCCAAATCATGATCTGAAACTCGAACCAAACATGAGCAATTCAGTGCAACGAAGTAAATAGAGGGTACGAATTATTGAAAGGAAGGGTACGAAAAATTAACGCCCCGGCCGGGATTTGAACCCGGGTCGCAGGCTCGACAGGCCTACATGCTAGACCGGGCTACACCACCGGGGCTTGCCTCTTCCTATTTTGAAAAGCTTTATTTAAGCATTTGTTCCACTTGGCCGGCTCAACTCATATGTCGATTCAACGGCCTTCGTAGCGATGATAGGCTAAATCAGCGGACTTCGTGAAGAATGTCTCCGGTCCTGGCCTCGACCTCCACGACGACCGCTATGTGACTTCTCTTAACCCCCGCTGACATGTGAGATCTCCCGCCCTCGTCTTGAACGTGGGCGATTCTAGGATAAACCTTAAATTTCCTTTGCGCATCTTCATTGAGTCGGGGCCCGTAGCTCAGCTAGGCAGAGCGCCCGGCTCATAACCGGGTGGTCGTGGGTTCAAATCCCACCGGGCCCATTAAGTGCTTGAGGGAGCCCCGGTAGCTCAGAGGGAGAGCGTCCGGCTGAAGACCGGATTGTCGTGGGTTCGAGTCCCACCCGGGGCACCAACAACTCATTTTTAGAGTTGAGAGCAATTCATAAAATAGGTCCTACGATACGCTCTTCAGTCTAGCTGGTGGCAGGCCATGGTCAAGGTAGTCTTCGACGAGACTTTTTACAGAGTTTACAGCAACGAGCCCGCAGCCGCGCCAGGCAGGATCGAGAGCGTCGTGGGCGAAATCAAGGACCTCTTCGAGTTCGTGGGCTGTAAACCCGCCTCTGAGAGCGACATCTTGCTAGTCCACTCCCCCAACCACTTAGAGAGGATCAAGGAGCTTGAGGGGGTCTATCCTATTGCCCTCTTAGCCGTTGGAGGCGCTATCAAGGCGGCTGAGATCGCGCTAGATGGAGAGCCAGCCTTCGCCCTAATAAGGCCTCCTGGGCACCACGCCAGTAGGGACTACTCCTGGGGCTTCTGCTACTTCAACAACGTGGCGATAGCAGTCGCGAAGATGCTCTCGCTAAAGCGCGTTGAGAGGGTCTTAATAGTCGACTTCGACCTCCACTTCGGCGACGGAACGTCGAACATATTCTCTGGGAGCAGGAACGTCGAGTACTTCCACTTGCCCCACGGGCCTCGAGAAAGGCAACTGAGCTCCCTCAAGACCTTCCTCAGCGAGAAGGGAGGGTACGATCTCTTGGCCGTCTCGGCTGGCTTCGACAGGCACGAGGAGGACTGGGGCGGAGTGCTAAGGACCAGCGACTACTACGAAGTCGGTAGCATGTTGAGGGAGTTCTCGCTGAAAAGGTGTGGAGGGGCCGTTTTCGCCGCCCTAGAGGGGGGATACAATCACGCCGTGCTCGGGAAGAGCGTTAGGGCTTTCTTGGAGGGCCTAAGAGCCACGCCGCGCTAGGGGTGGACATGGAGGTCTCTGAGGTATTGGCCAGGCGCCTCGAGGGAAAGGAGCTGACGCGTGAGGAAGCCCTCTCGCTAGCAGAGGCGGGCATCGACGAGCTTCCGCTACTGCTGAGCGCTGCCCTCATGGTTCGCTTAAAGCACTTCGGGAGGGTCACGACGTACTCTAGGAAGGTCTTCGTGCCCTTGACCAAGCTCTGCAGAAATCAATGCGCTTATTGCGGCTTTAGAGCGCGAGGAGGCGAGCCCTACATGAGCATCGACGAGGCCATGAAGATCGTAAAGGAGGGCGAGAGGCTGAAAGCTAAGGAGGTCCTCGTGAGCACGGGCGAGAAGCCAGAGGAGGTCCACCTGGAGGCTAGGAAAGCCCTCAAGTCGATGGGCTTCAGCTCTACGGTGGAATACGTCAGAGACTTCGAGGAGAGGGTTTTGAAGGAGACTGAGAAAATGATGCCGCACACGAACATAGGCGTCCTGACTAAGACGGAAATGGCCGAGCTCAAGCCGCTCAACGCGAGCATGGGGCTCATGCTCGAGTCAATAAGCGAGAGGCTCATGGGTAGCGGGATGCCGCACGAGAGGTCGCCATCAAAGGACCCTAAGATCAGAATGAGGATGATAAGAGAGGCTGGCGAGCTGAAGATACCGTTCACCACCGGGATCTTGGTGGGGATCGGCGAGACGTGGGAGGAGAGGATCGACTCGCTCATGGCCATTAAGAAAGTACACGATGAATACGGGCACATTCAGGAGGTCATAGTCCAGAACTTCATGCCCGAGCCAGGGACGCCCATGGAGAATTGCGAGCCCCCCAGCTTAATCGAGATGCTGAAGACCATAGCGATAGCTAGGTTGATCTTAGGAGGCGACGTCGCGGTTCAAGCCCCTCCCAACTTGAACCCGAGGGCCTACCACGCGTATCTCCTAGCCGGGATAAACGACTGGGGCGGCATCTCCCCCCTGACGCCGGACTTCGTCAACATAGCCTACCCCTGGCCCAACATACGAGAGGTCTACGAGAGGACGCGGGCCATGGGCTTTGAGTTACGCGAGAGGCTCCCCGTCTACCCGGTATTCGTCGCTCGAGGCTGGGTCCCTGAGCCCTTAGAGGAAAGAGTCAAAATGCTCGTCGATGAAATGGGTTTGGTGAGGAGGGGAGAAGACGCCTACTAGCCTGAAGCTTTTAGAGCTATCGCTCAAAAACCTAGACCCAGAGCTATCGGGGGCCCTCGAAAAGGCCCTCTCCGGAAAGGCCATCAACGAGGGAGAGGCATTAAGGTTGTTAAGCTCGAGCCACGAGGAGGCCTTAATTTCGGCCCTCGTAGCCGACTACGCCAGGAAAATGTCCGTGGGCGACGTCGTCACGTTCGTGGTCAACAGGAACATAAACTTCACGAATGAGTGCGTTATAAGGTGCCTCTTTTGCGCCTACTCGAGGCCTCTGGGCTCTCCTGACGGATATCTGCTTAGCGTCAAGGAAGTGGCATCAAGGGCCTACGAGGCTTGGAGAAGGGGGGCGACGGAGGTCTGCATACAGGGGGCCATAAACCCCAAGGTGTCCGTCGACTACTACTTCGAGATATTGAGGAGGATTAAGGAGAAGGTCCCTCAAATACACATACACGCCTTTTCCCCTCAGGAGGTCCACTACATAGCCTCGAGGCTGGGGACGACCTATAGAGACGCTCTGAAGGCTCTTCGAGAGGCAGGGCTAGACAGCATGCCAGGGACGGCAGCGGAGATACTCGACGACTCTGTCAGAAAGGTCATAGCCCCCAACAAGATCACGACTAGTCAGTGGGTCGAGATAATAAAGGAGGCCCATAAGCTGGGCATCCCGACGACGGCGACGATGATGTACGGACACGTCGACAGTGAAGTGCACAGAGTGAAGCACATGAAGATAGTCAGGGACCTGCAGATGGAGACTAAGGGGTTCACGGAGTTCGTCTTGCTACCCTTCGTCCACTACAGGACTAAGCTCTACAGAGAGGGCTTGGGTAGAGCAGGGACTACGTGGCTCGAAGATCTCAAGGTCCACGTGGTCGCGAGGCTCTTCTTCTTGGGGTACATAAAGAACATTCAAGCCTCTTGGGTCAAGCTGGGCCCCAAGATGGCTCAGATGATGTTGCAGGCTGGGGCAAACGACGTGGGGGGAACGTTGATGGAGGAGAACATCTCGAGAGAGGCCGGATCCCCCTACGGAAGCTACATGGACGTTCGAGACCTCGTGGAGCTGATCAAGGGGATCGGCAGGATACCGGCGCAGAGGACTACTACTTACGAGATAGTAAGGGTCTACGATTAGCTGGCATGAAAACACCTGAAGACCACGGCCTCGGCGCAACCCCTCTTGGCTATGGAGGCGTAGACATTTTTAGAGAACGTGAGGCCCAGCTCCTTGCCGTCCAGGACTATGAAGTTCGCTCGAGCTCCCTCTTCCAACACGTTAGGGGGGACCACCAAGTTCTTGACCTTGCGCACGTTCACGGTAGCCATCTTCAGCACGTCTCTGGGGTTCAGGCGAAGCCCTTGAAGCCTCGACGCGTTGAACAGCGCCTCAAGCTCCCTCCAGATGTCGGGGTTGACCCAGCCCGCGTTGTCCGTCCCCAAGAGCAAGTTCACCCCTTGCCTCACTAACTTGCCTAGCGGAGGGAGGCCGGAGGAGAACCACATGTTCGATCTAGGGCATAGGGCCAAGCTCGTCCCCCTAGAGGACAGCTCGCGTATCTCGTGTTCCTCTAAGTAGACGCCGTGGACGATCATGTCCGCTTCGAAGACCTCTAGGGCGAGCTTGAAGTCCCCCTTCTCATGGACCTGAGGGGTCTCGGAGACGTGGACCGCCTTGAACAGGCCCCTCTCGGCGCATCTCCGCTTCATTTGAGCGAGTTCGTCGGCCGTGTACCTCAGAGGGGAGTCGAGGCCCAGACCGTCGGACTTCTCGAGGGCATCGTCTAGGAGCAGAGAGCCGTCTGCTCTCTTGGGCCTCGTCAGGAGGACCAAGCTCAGGCCCGCTCGCTGAGAGGCCTGCCTTAGGCAGTCCGCGACCTCGGCCCTCTCGCAGAACACTATCGCCGTGTAGACTCCTTGCTTCACGAGCTTATCGAAGAGGTTCATAGAGCTCCTCAGCACCTCTCGGGGACTCAGCCTCGCTATGAGCCTGTGCTTAAGACCGTGCGGCTCGCTCACCAGCTCCGAGAGCCCTAAGTCCAGGCCGACCTCCTGAAAGGCGTAGTCTAGCACGTGTATGTGTGCATTGACTAGCGCCGGCATGGCTATGCCGCTCTTAAAGGTCACGCCACCGCTTCTGAAGCCGTCGCCTATCGACTTTACAACTCCGTCCTCGAGCTCTATGCTCACCCTCCTCCGAACCTCGAGCTCCTCGCCCAGCAGCGCCATGCCCACGTTGATTATCATTTCCTTACCCTCGGTACTTGACGTCATATATGAGGTGAACTTCATTGCCGCAGGGACAGCGGCTCACGGACTTTAACTCAAATGTGGGCGACTCGTCGGTCGTGGAGAAGCCATCGCCCATGACCAAGCTCACGGCATCCCTGCCGCCGAATATGTATGGGGCTATCGTCACCCTCAGCTCATTGACCACTCGGTCTTTGAAGAGGTGCCATATGAGGTCTCCACCCCCCTCGACCATTATGGTCCTGTAGCCCAAGGAGCCTAGCACCTCCATCGCCCTCCTCATGTCTATTGGCGGCCTCTCGGACAATGCCAAGACCTCGACGCCCATTTCCCTCAGCTTCCCGACCTTCTCTCGCGGAGCGCTATTCGTCGTCAGGACTATGGTCTTAGAGACCTTCAAGGTGTAGACCCTAGCGGTCAGAGGAGTTCGGAGAAGGCCGTCGACGACTATCCTGTCAGGGTTCCTACCCTCGACGTACTTCAACCTCAGAGACGGATCGTCTATGATGACCGTGTTGGCCCCGACCATTACTGCATCGCACTGCGCTCTGAGCTCGTGGAGCCTCTTCAAATCGTGGGGGCAACTCAGTTGGCTGTACCTCGTCTTGCTAGCTATCCTGCCGTCGATCGTCATCGTGGAGAAGATTATGACCCTCGGAAGGACCATCGAGCTACGCTCACCCGAAGACCTCGCCAGTCGCTGGGGGATAAGTGACGGAGGCCGTAAAAAGGGTTCCTTACCTTTACTCTACTCAACTCGATTGCCTCTCAGAACGCAGGAGGTGCGCCAAAAGGGGGTGGTGCGGGGGGTGGGATTCGAACCCACGAAGGCCTACGCCACGGGATGACCCATTAACCCGTCCGCGGGCAGATCTTGAGTCCCGCCCCTTTGACCTAGCTCGGGAACCCCCGCATCGACCACTTTATGGTTACTTGAGGGGGTGATTTAAAGATGTCCTCTTAATCCGGGGCTATCAGAGTCGACGTCGCTGCGACCCCATCTATCTTCCTTATCTTAGTGACCATTTCGTCTAGCGCCCTGACGTCCTCGACTTGGGCCTTTGCCACTACGTCGTATTCCCCGAAGACCACTCTGACTTCAACGATTCCACCAATTTCTTGAAGCCTTCGCGCCACCTCGTGCTCCTTTGCTATCACGGTCTTCAACAAGATGTAGGCGATTATCAAGGCCCCTCACCTGCGAAGTCCTCGTCCTCTTTTAGTTCAACCCCTCATAAACCTCTCATAAATCTTATCGCGGACTTCACGGCCCCGCGAAGGCCGAACAAAACCTTTGTGAGGGGGCCTCGCCATATTATGAGGGGGCTCTTCGTGAGTGAAGAGGTCTACGACGTCGTGATAGTAGGCGCGGGCCCTGCGGGGCTCACGGCCGCCATATATTGCGTTAGGAGCGGGCTGAAGGTGCAGGTGATAGGAAAGACCGTGGGGGGTCAAATAGCCGAGGCCTCCTTGGTGGAGAACTACCCAGGCTTAAAGGCCGTCAGCGGCTTCGAGCTGGCGAAGAGGATCGCCGAGCAGGCGGAGTCCTTGGGAGTCGACGTGTTGATGGACGAGGCCGTCGGAGTCGAGCAAGTCGGTGACGCATTCATTGTCAAGACGGCGGCTAGCGGGGACTTCAAGTGCAGGGCCGTCATCTTGGCGATAGGCGCGGAGCCCTCGAGGCTCGGGATTAAGGGCGAGGAGGAGTTCAGGGGCAGGGGGGTCTCCTACTGCGCCACGTGCGATGGGCCCCTCTTCAAGGGCAAGGACGTCGCAGTCGTGGGCGGAGGAAACTCAGCCCTCGACGCCGCGCTTTACCTCAGCTCCCTCGCCAAGACCGTATACCTGATACACAGGAGGAGCGAGTTCAGGGCGGCCAAGGCATTGGTGGACAAGGTGGTCGAGAAGGAGAACATAGTGAGGGTTCTCAAGAGGGTGCCCATCGAGATAGGGGGGTCGAGGTTCGTGGAGTGGATCAAGGTGAAGAACGTCGAGACGGGGGAGGTGGAGGAGCTAAGGGTCAACGGGGTGTTCATAGAGATAGGAAGGTCCGTCAAGAGCGACTTCCTCAAGGGCTTCGTGGACCTCGACGACAAGGGCCAGATAATCGTTGACAGCTTGTGTAGGACTTCGAGAAAGGGGGTCTTCGCCGCTGGAGACGCTACTAACATACCGTACAAGCAGGCGGTGATAGCTGCAGGAGATGGAGCTAAGGCGGCTCTGTCCGCCTATGAGTACTTAAAGGGGTTGAGGGGCTAGACCCTCAATTCGACGGCCCTCTTCAGGACGCCCTCCACGAGAGAAGTCACGTCCAATGCCTTCTCGGCTTCGATGGCCTTCTCTACGCTGACCGACGTCGACGGCCTGGATGGAGCGGCTTTGCAACCCTCGTCGGGCCTCGCGGATATCTCGTAGGTCCCTATCTCCCTTGCTATCCTCTCGGTCTCTGGCTTGTCGAAGCCGAGGAGCGGTCGGTAGATGGGGACCCTCTTGGCGGCCTCGCTTATGGCGGCCATGTTGCTCAGCGTCTGGCTGGCCTGCTCGCCCACGGAGTCCCCGGTCACTATACCCAAGAGTTTTCTTTCGATGGCGATCCTCTCCGCTATCCTGATCATCATCCTCTTGCACAGGACGCAGGTGAGCTTTCGAGGGCATTTCTTTATTATCTCCCCGAGGACGTCGCCGAAGGGGACCTTGATCAGCCTGACCTCATACGCGGGTGACCACTTAGACAAGGCCTTTGCTAAATCGATTACCTTCTCCTCAGTCTTCTCTCCCGAGAACTTCTGCAGGTCGAAGTGCAGGAGCGTTACCGGGCAACCCCTCCTCATCATCAGCCACGCCGCCACGGGCGAGTCGATGCCACTGCTCATGAGGCATATGACCCTTCCTTGAGAGCCCAGCGGCAGTCCTCCAACGCCCTTCACCACCTCCGTGAATAGGAAGGCCTCTTCATCCCTTACCTCGATGTTCACGGCGAAGTCTGGCTCGTCAAGGTCCACGTGCCACTCCATGCACTTCATAGCCTCCAAGATCTTGGACCCGACGTGCCTCGCGACGTCAATGCTGGTGAAGGGGTGCTCCCCGACCCTCCTGCATCGAACTGCGAACTTGACCCCGCGGCCTCCCCGCTCTTCGGCCAGCTTCACGGCTACGTCAGATATGGCGTCGAGGTCCGCCCTGCAAGATATCGCAGGAGACGTGGAGGATATCCCAAAGACCCTCGAAAGCGACTGAGCGACCTCCCTGGGCGTCGAGGTTTTCAGGTATATCCTACCATACCTCCTCTCGATCCCTTCGAGGCCCAGCCCGTCGGCCTCGAGCTTGGCCCTTATGTTCTTTATGAGTAGCTTATCGTAGCTCGCTCGAGTGCGAGAGCTCTTAACCCCTATCTCTGCTCCGTACCTCACGATCACGGTGTCGAAGCGCAGGCCCGTCACCTCACTTCAACTCCGTACTTCCTCGCTATCTCGTGGAAGCTCTCCACGAAGTGCTTCACTTGGTCCCACGTCAGCCCGTAGACGTTGAACTTGAAGTGCTTCGTTAGGCCAGGCTGAATGCCTACTATGCCCTTAGCCTTTAGCTCATCGTAGAGGAAGTAGCCCCTCCTCTTGTGCTTCTTAGACACGTCGTAAAAGCTCTGAGACTCCACGTGGATTAGCGTGTGCATCTTGGGCCTGGTTCCGAGCTGCTTAAAGCCGTCGATCCTCTCGAGCTCTCTGACGACGTAGCGGGCCTTCTCGACCTCCTCCTCCCACCTACTGACCCTCTCGACTACATGGGGAAAGGACGCCATCAGGGTTACGAGGGGGGCTCCCATGACCGTGCAGCCCAAGAGGGCCAGTTCCTTCATTGCAAACCTCCTCTTGGACCACTCGCCCTCTACGCCAGACGTCCTCAGGACCCTCTTGGCCATCTCCTCCGTCATGGCCAGGATGCCCGTGGGGGCGCACGCCGCCCAGCTCTTGTGCCCGCTACTGACTATGACGTCCGCGCCCAGCTTCTTGCCGTCCACAGGGCTGACGCCAGCAGTGTAAGCGGCGTTGAGCACAACCGGCACGCCGTACCCGTGGCACACCTCGGCAATCTTAGCCGCATCAACCATGTTCCCGTAGAGGTAGTCCACGTGGGTCACGAGGGCGAGGGCGGGTGGCCTGCCAGTTTCCCTCACGACCTCCTCGATCTTGGTAGCGTAGCCCTCGGGGCTCACCCTGAACTCGGGGTAGCCGGAGTTGGGGACTTCCTTAATCCTTAGGCCTGCTACTTCGGCGGCGAGGTAGCTAGTGTAGTGGGCGAGGCTGTCCAAGACTATGTAATCCCCGGGCCTCGCAAGCATCATGAACGTTATGAGCTTCGCCTCCCTGCACCTAGTGACGACCCTAGCCTCGTCCATTCCGAGGAACTCCGCCAAGTCCTTGTAGAAGTCGCTTATAGGGGGGTTCGTTATCTTGTCCAGCCTCGGAGCCTGGGGAGGGCAGAAGTCGCAGACGGAGTAGCCATCGCCCCACTCTATCAGCGCCATCCTAGCCTCCTTGCTCAGCACGCCGCCGCGCTGTATCGGGTTGACGTTTATGTACCTCGACTCCGAAAACTCTCTCCTAATGTTCAGGTATTTGTTGAGCTTGTCCCTTGTTAAGGTCATGCGCTCCTCTACTCCTAGGCTTTATGGCCGAGATTATGTCGATTTTGGTGATTATGCCCACGAGCTTGCCCCCGTCCACGACCAATACGGCCGGGTTCTCCCCGCTCAGCAAGGCCAGCACGTCGCTAATCGATGACGAGGGTGATACCATCGGGAGCGGGTCATCCATTACCTCGCGGGCTGGCCTGTTGAAGAGGGCTGAGGGGTTCTTGGTCTTGAGGAAGTGCTTCAGAAGCGTTGTCTCATGTATGGTCCCCATCACTACGCCCTTTTCCAGCACTGGCACTTGGGATATGCCGTACTTCTCCATGAGCTCCACGACGGTCTTCACCGGCTCATCGACGTCAACCCATATCACGGGCTTGTGCATCACTTGCTCCGCCTTCAGCCCCCCTATGGAGGGCATGAGAGCCTTCAGTATCTTCCTCAAGGTCGAGAGCCTAGGGTCTACGGTCCCGGCCTCTATCCTAGCTATTAGCGATTGGCTGACCCCGGCCCTCTCTGCGAGCTCTTTTTGAGTCAACCCCGCCATGATCCTCATTCTCCTGATGTCTTCAGGCGTGGGGAGGCTCATGACCAAGACCCTGTTTTCGGGGCTTTGCTCCTCGACTAACTTATTTGACGGGTTTATGATATTTCTTTCTAGGGCGCGATGTCGGGCTACGACGTTCATGAGGTTAGGGCTGACTTCCCGCTACTCTCCAAGGGCGTGATCTACTTCGACAACGCGGCCACGTCCCTGACGCCGAGGCAAGTCGTAGACGCCATGGCCCGCTACCTCTTGGAGTGCAGGGCAAACGTCGGTCGGGGGTCCTACCGCCTCGCCATAGAGGCCACGAGCATGTACGAGGAGGTTAGGAAGAAGGTCGCTAAATTCATAGGCGCAGAGGCCACGGAGGTCGCCTTCGTCAAGAACGCCACTGAGGCCATAAACTTGGTGGCCATGGGGCTGAGGTGGCGCAAGGGCGAGAACGTAGTCACCACAGCCCTCGAGCACCACTCCAACATGTTGCCTTGGATTAGGGCCGCGAGGCTTTACGGCCTCGAGTTGAGGTTCGTGAGGCCTCGAGGGGACGGCACGCTAGCGATCGAGGACTTTGAGGAGCTCGTGGACGAGAGGACCAAAGTTGTTGCGGTCGCTCACGTCTCAAACGTCTTGGGGACCATTTCCCCGGTCAAAGAGATAGCGAAGATAGCGAAGTCCAAGGGCGCGCTCTTCCTTGTCGACGCAGCGCAATCGGCCCCCCACATGCCCATCAACGTCAAAGAGCTCGGCTGCGACTTCCTAGCGTTCTCGGCCCACAAGATGTGCGGCCCCCCGGGCGCTGGCGTCCTCTACGCCAGGGATGGCGTCCAGCTGGATCCGCTCGCCGTAGGCGGCGGGACCGTGGCAGACGCCTCTCTCGACGGCTACAAGCTCCTCGACAGGCCGCACGCCCTCGAGGCTGGCACGCCGCCGATAGGAGACGTAATAGGGCTGGGGGCGGCAATCGATTACCTGTCTAGACTGGGGCTCGAGAACGTCATGAAGCACGAGCTCAAGCTGGCCAAGAAGCTTAGGGAGCTCTTGATCGAGGTCCCAGACGTCAAGGTGCACGGGCCCGAGGAGCCCCAGACGGGCATAGTCTCATTCTCCGTGAGGGACGTCAAGGCCGAGGACGTGGCGCTAGCCCTAGGAAACCTAAACATTTGCGTCAGAGCTGGCTTCCACTGCGCCATACCCTTGGTCCGGGATGTCCTGGGCGAGAGGCTCGGCGTCGTCAGGGCTTCGCTGTACCTCTACAACACGGAGGAAGAGGTCGAGAAGTTCGTCGACTCGCTGAGAGGGGTCGTGCGCCTCTTGAGGGCCTAGCAGGCCTAGAGCCTCTTCACATAGTCCGCTATGGACTCCAATATGACCCTTCCGTCGCCATAGGCCGGGGGGTCGTCGAAGCTAGTCCAGTCGGGCAACTGCCACCCGAAGTAGGCTCGCTCGGGATGGGGCATCATCCCCATCACGTTGCCTCGAGGATTACATATTGCGGCTATGTCCAACATCGAGCCGTTGGGGTTGTAGGGGTACTCCTCGTCGGCAGGGGAGCCGTCGGGCTTGCAGTACGTAAAGGTCACAAGGCCCGAGTCGACGATCTCCTCAAGCACCTCCTTCGAGGCCACAAACCTGCCCTCGCCGTGGCCCACGGGTATTCGGAGCACCGCTCCTCTTTCGACTTTCGAGAGCAACTTACACTTCGACGGCTGGTGCTTGAGGTAGACCCACCTGCACTCGTACTTGGCCGACGAGTTCGTCGCTAACGCTACCTCCGGGTACTCGCTCAGCCCGTTTAGGCCGGGCAGAATCCCCGACTCTACGAGGACTTGGAAGCCGTTGCATATGCCCACGACTGCCTTGTCCTCGTCCACGAACCTCTCGAGGTCTTTCCTAAACTTCGAGGTCAGCTTCTTCCCCCATATCGCCCCCGCCCTCACGTAGTCGCCGTACGAGAAGCCTCCCGGGATGACTAGCAGCTGATAGTCCTCGAGCCTCGCCCTGCCCTTGAGCAATTGGTTCATGTGCACTATGTCAGCCTCGAGGCCCAAGTCCTCCAACGCGACCTTCGTCTCAAAGTCGCAGTTCGTCCCCCCGACCCTTATTATGCAGGCCCTCGCACGCGGCAAGCCCTTCACCTAACGATCAAGGCCTCCCTCCAAGCCCTCCACACGTCATTCACGTCCACGTCGACCAGGGTATTTCCCTTGAGGCCCCTTATCACGAGCCTAGAGCTCTTGGACACCTCGCCGATCTTGGAGCACGGCAGACCCCTCATGAGCTCCCTGAACTCCTCCTCCCTGTCGGCCCTGACCTCGATCACGAATCTGCTGTTGGACTCCGAGAACAGCACCAAGTCGTCTCTCATGGGCTCGCTTAAGGGCACCTTTGAGAGGTCTATCTCGGCTCCATAGCCCGAGGCCAAGCACATTTCCGCTATCGCCACTGCAAGACCTCCCTCTGAGGGGTCGTGGCAGGCCCTCACGAGGCCCAAGTCTATCGCCTCAACCACTCTATCGAATGTCTCCCTCGCCCCCTCGTAGACCCTCGGAACCACGCCAGCCCGCACGCCCAGTAGCCTGTAGTACTCGGAGCCCCCCAACTCCCTCCTGGTCAAGCCGACTACGTACAGCGGATTCCTAGGGCTCTTGAGGTCGACGGTCACGGCCTTCCTGACGTCCGGTATTATCCCCATGGCGGTTATGAGGAGCGTCGGCGTCACGGGCCCGAGAGGAGACTCGTTGTACAGGCTGTCCTTGCCTGATATGAAGGGCGCTCTGAACTGCTTGGCCACGTGGTAGCAGGCCTCGACGGCCCTCAATAGGCTGCCCATCCTGTCCGGCTTCTCAGGGTTGCCCCAAGTGAAGTTGTCGAGGAGCGCCCACCTCCTCCCGCCCACGCACACGTTGTTCCTTATCGCCTCATCTATGCTGGAGGCGGCCATCCAGTACGCGCTTATCTTGCCGTAGCTCGGCTTTATGCCGCACGACACCACCACGCCAGCCCAAGACGACGGCAGGGGCTTTAGCACCGCCGCGTCGTTGGGGCCAGCCCTCCATCCCTGGAGGGGCTTTATGGCGGTCATGCCCTTGACCTCGTGGTCGTAAGTCCTTATGACGGCCTCCTTGCTGGCGATGTTCGGCGAGCTCAATAGCCTCAGGAGGATGTCGTTCAAGTCCTCAGGCATGTCGAATTCGACGTCGCGCTCAAGGGGCTCCTCCACCTTGGCCACCCTGATGGCCTTCGGAGGGTTGAACAGGAAGTCGACTGAGAGGTCCGCGACGGTATAGCCCTCGTACAGCACTCTGAGCCTCCTATCGCCTGTGAACCTCCCTATCTCCACGGCTTCGACGTCCTCCTCCTCGAATATCTCGATTATCCTCTCGACGTTCTCCGGCGGCGCGGCTATGAACATCCTTTCTTGGGATTCAGAGACCCATATCTCCCAAGGCCTCATGTCGGGGTCCTTCAGCTTCACCTTAGAGAGCTCGACGACGGCCCCGCAACCATATCTGTTAGCCATCTCGCCAGCGGCGCAAGAGAGGCCCCCGCCGCCTAGGTCCGTTATCCCCGAGCCCAGTCCCTCATCCCTTATCCTCATTACGGCTC
>Ga0105154_1000432_pt1 | contig 18456 bp, 19 predicted proteins | sample SSWtaG_FD_89672 | JGI IMG/M metagenome (GOLD analysis project Ga0105154, IMG submission 89672) | Hot spring microbial communities from Sandy's Spring West, USA to study Microbial Dark Matter (Phase II) - SSWsed_matched | ecosystem: Environmental > Aquatic > Thermal springs > Hot (42-90C) >... | reverse complement strand
TCCCGAGCCCCTTCAACAGGCGGAGGGCGAGGTACATTGTGAGTGCCTCGACAGGCGCGTAGAGAGGCAGGGCGATCAGGCCGACGGCGGAGACTAAGAGGCCGACGACCAGGCCGCGCTCGAGGCCCGCCCCCACCGAGAGGACGGCGTGGGTCGTGAGGGCGTCGGCGAAGGCGATGGCTATGCAGGCGACCAGCGAAAGGTCGAGGCTGAGGCTCGACCCCGTTCCGCGCACGGCCGTCCCCCCTGAACCTTCAGGGCTCAGCCCCACGCCTCGTAGGCGATTACCACCCTCACGCAGTCGCCCTTGACGACGGAGAGCGGGCTCTGGGTCACCTCGACGTTGTTGAGGTAGACCCTGCTCGACCCAGAGTAGTCGTAGCCCCTCGCGTAGACGAGCTCCTGAACCCCCTTGGGCCCGATGGCCTTGCCCGCCTCTATTTGGGAGAGGTCCACCTTGAACAACTCCACCCTCACCACGTAGACCCTAGCGCCCGACTCGTAGGTCGTGATGATCTGGATCCTCGGGACGAGCTCCACCACCACGAAGCCCTGCTCCTGATACACCTTCGCCCTCCTCTCACTCGACCATGAGGTCGGGGGGCCGTAGAGAAAGGTCCCTCCCGAGGCCTCAGGACAGGGCATCCTCAGCTTGGACTTGACGACCCTGACCACCAGCGGCTGCTCGTTGGGGAGGTCGACCCTTATCGCTACTGCCTCTCCATCAACGAGAACCGGGACGTCGGGCGCGAAGGGCACCCCCTCTTCTAGGCAACGGGCCCACCTGACTGCCTGCCCCTTCGCGTACTCCAAGCTCAGGGTGGAGACCTTGGCGTAGGGGTTCCAGAGCGGGAGGACTATCGCTATGCCCGCGACGCAACACGCTATCAGGACGGCCTTCTCAGTCGTCCTCAGCATGTGGTCTGTGGGCTTAAAAAGAGGCAAAAGCCCAGCGTGTTTGAATAGATCCCCACCAGGCCGTGTGTCATCAGAGCAATGCGCTTCCATCGCTTTTCATCAGCTTGAAGTCGCTCGAAAGTGGTCCACAGCGATCATGGTCCCACCGCTAGGAGTAGCACCATTCCGAAAAAGTGCATGCGCGTTTCGAGGCTACAAGAGGCTAGGGACTACGAGCTGAAGGCTACATGTCCAGCCCACCTTTGATGGAGAAAAGGAGCTCATGTGCAGGGGCTTAAGCACGTGACGCTTCTCTGTATTATGTAAAAAAGAGTTAGGAAGGGACGCTGTGAACGCTCTACTAAAACGCCTCTCCATATTGCTCCTCCGTCAGGCTCCGGCGCGGAGGCGGCTAAGGCCTTCCAGCGCTCCAAGGAGCCTTCGCGATGGCCACGACGGCGCCGACTATCGTCGCGACGATGACGGCGTACCAGAGCGCCTCCGACATTAGGAGCCGGACGCCGAAGGACGGCGCCTTCGCTTCGACAATCACCTCGGCAGTCGAAGGCTCGTAGAGGTCACCGCCAGCGTAGGAGGTCGAGATCACGTAGGGGCCAGCCTTCTCGAGCTCAATGGAGACGGAGAAGGAGCCGTCCTCGCTCGTCGTCACCTCAATCGTCTTCGCGGACCCGTCGGGCTCCCTGATAATTATCGTTATCGGGACGGTCATGGGGGGCTCCAGCCTCCCCCTGACGACGACCTCCCCTCCCGCGTCGTGGACGCGGGGCTCCGCCGATAAGGCGATGGCGGTCGCGAAGGTGACCTTGAGAGAGCCGACGTCCTTGAAGGCTACCTCCCTCACCTCCGTGTCCCCGAGCCTCACTTTAACGCCCTCCTCGGGGAGGACGGAGAGGGTGGCATTGCGGAGGGCTTCGCCGAGGGCATCCATGAGGAACGGAGGGAGGGCAGCGCAGAGCGCGGCCGACGCGTTGGAGAGGGCCTTGAGCGTGTCGGCGGGCGCTTTAGCGTCCTTCTTCGCGACCCTAGGCGTGGCGAGGGTCATCGTCAAGAGGGTCGCGGGAGGGGTGGCGCCTTGGGCCTCCTCGAGCGAGAGGCACAACCTCCCTCCCTTCACCACCGAGAAGTCCTTGGCAAGGGCGGTCAGGGCGAAGAGTAGCGATCGGACGTCCGCCGCGTAGAAGGGCGGGGGGAAGTAGTGCCGCCCGAAGACGTCGTCAACGATGCAGGCGAAGAGGGCGGCCCTGAAGAAGTCCTCAGGCGGGGCCCTCAGAGAGGCCCTCACGCGGCAGGCCGTCGAATTCTGAGAGACGCCCACGTAGAAGGTGATGGAGAAGGGCGCCGAGGGAGGGCTGAACACCTCGTCGAATAGAGTGGCGGCGGTCTTGAGGCCGAGGAGCCTCCCGAGCCTCTCGGTCACCTCCTCCTTGTCGATGAGCATGCCGAAGTCCACCGCCAACTCCCTGCCGCCCTCGCGCTCGGCCTTCGTGGCGTTCAAGACCTCGACGCTGCTAATGGCGCCGCCCCAGTCGGTGAGGCAGGACCGGAAGAGGGAGGCCACGAGCTCCTTCAGGAGCTCCTCGTCGGCGACGTCGATCGCCTCCAAAAGGACGGTAAAGTCGCCGGCGGCCCTCAGCCTCAGGAGGCCCCTCCAGGCAGCCCTAGGCCCGGCGGTCCGCTCGTCCACGACGGAGAGGGAGAGCGACGCCTCCGACGCCCCGACCCGCACCCCGCTCTCGAGGCTTATCGCCGTGGCGTCGCTCAGCTCCGCCTGCACCTCCGTCCTGCTCGCCTCGAAGGGATAGGTGGGCGTTTCTCCAGGGCTGGGGGCCAGTAGCGCGCAGGCCTCGAGGGAAGCGTTCAGGGAGGGTGCCAGCTCATCAACTTCGAGGGAAGCGTTCAGGGACAGCCTGAGGGGCATTGGCTCAAGCCTTCCGGCGACGCGGAGAGCGAGCACGGCGCTACCGTCCCTGTACACGTAGAGGGCCCCGCTGGCCTCCGTCCTCGTAGCCGCCTCCTCGGGGAGGGCCTTCGCGAGGGCTAGAGGCGCCGGGGAGGTCAGGAGGGCTAAGAGGGCCAGGGCCAGCGCCGCAGACGCGGGCCTCGAGCTACCCAGCACTCATCTCACCCCTTGGGCTCGGCCGGTTGAAGAGGCCTTAAAAGAGGGGCGTGAGAGGGCGGCCCTCACGCTTTTTCGAGCAGTATGCAACCGAACGGCCCTCTGGCGTAGAGCACGCCTGTGGCGTCGCTACCCCAGGCGATCGCCCAGACCTCATAGCCACTCACTGGCAACGGGAGCTCGTCACGGGCGAAGTAGACGGTGCCGTCCGAGTAGGCGGTCTTAGTGACCTCCCAGACTCGCTCCGCGCTCAAGTCCTTGACCACGAGCGTGACCCTAGCGTATGGGACGGGCGCGTAGTCCGGCGCCCTGCGCTCGTAGACTCTCAGCTTGAACCCGCTCGAATCCCTCTGAAGGACGGAGAGGGCGAGCTCTCTATACTCGGCGGAGCCACTCTCTAGGGCGAACTCGTCCGTGGCGGGGGTCACGGGTATCGGGGACGGTCCGTCGACCCTGTGGCCAGTCGGCCTCAAGATCTGGGGGTCAATCGGGTCACTCTCCGCGTAGCTGTAGCCGTTCGAGTCGATGCCGGTCTTGAGGCAGACCCTCCCCGTCTCTAAGTCCAAGCCGTAGTAGATGTAAGGCCTGTTCTTGACGGGGAAGTTGTCGTCGCTCCAGAGGCCGTAGACCCTTATTATGCAGGAGGAGGGGGACAGCCAGATCTGGTGCACCTCGGGCCTTATGGAGGCGAGTCTGACGTAGAGGGTGAAGTCCTTCGAGTTCCCGTCGTAGGACACGGTTACCGCAAGGGGGACGTCCACGTAGTCCATCTCCTGGAGGAGCTTGGCCCTGAATACCTTATCTGACTGGAAGCGGACCCACCCGTTCCTCAGGTCGTCCTCCGTTATCTCCTTGGCGGCCTCGAAGCTACCGCCGTCGGCGTACAGCATCCCGTTGAACGGGTCGCTGGGGTCAATGGTCCAGAAGTACTCCCCTGGGAAGGAGGCGCTGACGGTCATCTTCACGCCCGGGCTACCTTGGACGTGCACGTAGACGTCGGGCCTGAAGAAGTCCCCGAAGGCGAGCTTGGTGGGGCCGTTGTGGTCGCTCGGCTCGGCCCAGCCCCGGGGGAGCAACCCCACAACCGAGTCCTCGTCCTCCAGCCTCCAGTCCTCGGGGCTGGTGAAGGGGAGGACTACCCTCGGGCCCGCCGTCAGATTTATGGCCGGGTCTAGAGTGAAGGTTATCTCGACGCTCTCGAACTGGAAGGCGCAGTCGTTGCGCTGCTCCCACGGCACGTACTTGTAGAACGTTTCGTCGTAAATGCTGAGCTCGGCGTCCGTGTGGGCTAGGAGGCCGAAGTAGATGCAGTACTCGCCCGGCTCGATCCCCTCCGAGGCCTTGATCACTATCTCCGGGGTCCAAGTGGTCCCGGCGCCGATCTTCTCATCCACCCTGAGGGTGAATAGGCGCTGCAAGTAGCCGACGCTCGCGTCTTCCCAGCTCGTGCTACTCGGAAAGCCCTCGTACTCTGTTCTCGTCACCATGCCGACCCCCGGTTCGTACCACTCCTCTCTTATTATCCTGATGAGGCACACCTGGAAGTAGACGTCTGCGCGAGCCCCGTAGGGGTAGCGGCTAGGAAGAAGCTGAGGGTCATAGGTGGGCTCCGCGAGGAAGTCCTGAACCGCCTTGATGCCCGCCCTCACCCTTATGGAAAAGTTGCCCTCCGGGATCTTGATCGACTCCTTCGTGTAAAAGCCCGCAAAGGTCCACATGTCTTTCTCGAGGCCCTCTACCCTGACCGTCACGCCCCCCTTGATGCCCTTCAGCGCGGGGCCCCACTCTGTAATCCACCTCAGCTCGCCGTCGTAATAGAAGGCGTAGCCCCACGAGCGCCCGACCGGGTGGTAGGTCCCATAGGGTCCTTCAAGTCTCTCCTTATAGCCCATCTCCCACCGCCAGTAGTCCTCGAAGGGGGGCGCCGTGAAAGTGCGGGCCCCGACCGAGCTGAACGAAATGAGGGGTTCAAGCAAGAGCGAGAGGGCTAGTGCTAGTAATGCGAAAGTTTCGAAGGCGCTGGTCCTCCTATTTTCAAGGGTATTGCGTGTGAGAGGCTCCCCGAGGCTCACGTGGGGCTGTGCTTAAAAGGAGGCTGAAGGTCAAGGGAAGACTTGAAGCGAGGTCCGGCCTGCGCTTGATGGTTATGGAGTGATGTTCGTCGTCCGACCTTCGACCGGAGGACGTGGAGAAAGCCCCACTGACTATGTCGGCATCGTCACCATAAGCTTGGCGCTAGCTAAAAATGGCGACCCCGTAAGAAGTTGCATGGCGATTGCCTTCGCCAAGCGACTGGCCAATTGAAGGGCCCTTCCTCTGGCTATTAAATAAGTAAGAACGTGGAGTCCGGCTATACGGTAGTAGGCTTGTCGGAGATCTCGAAGAGGCTTGAAGGCGGAGGCCTTGAGATAGGGGTCTTAGAGGGTGACCATCGTGTTGGTTGTGCAACACACGACTGAGATGGCTCTATCGAGCGATCCTTAACGCAGTTCAGAGCTTAAGGCCCTTGATGCTACAAGGGCTCGAGAAAGTTGACGACCACACGTCCTTTGTCATGATCTCTGGCCCTCGTGTTGCGCGCTTGAATCAGGTCTTGCCACTCAAAGATGATAGGAGACATAGTTAAAGTAGCATTTAAGCACGTTTATACTTTTGGACCGTCTATCGTGATGGGCTTAACACCGACGAGACACAACCATCAAGCCTCAGTAAAAATGTAATGCGAGATGAAACAGATATGCAGAGCCCCGGGCGGGATTCGAACCCGCGACTTGCGGCTTACAAGGCCGCCGCCATAACCACTAGGCAACCGGGGCTTAAAAGTACCAATTTCGAGAGACCATAAAAGCGTTAATGTCCTCAGTGATCTCAGCCTCTCGAAGTAAGCTTTTATTTCAGGCTTTGCTCTTTTTCTAATCGCTTGATCAGAGCCGGGTTCGCCTAGTCTGGTAGGGCGCGGGCTTGCTAAGCCCGTTCCCCTTTGGGGAGCGGGGGTTCGAGTCCCCCACCCGGCGCCACTTCTCGTTAAGATGCTTCTAGCTGGGCGACGGCGAGGCTCGTGCGAGGGCTTTCTGCGCAGACTTGCAGGGCTTAGTTGGCTCGGCTTTCTTAAGCAACACAAGTCCTCAGATTTCGTCGATGACTTGAAGATGTTCGAGGCAGAGCCCTCATAGCCTTGCAAGAGCGATGATATGGTCGAGGTCAAGGCAGGAACGGCACGAATGCGTGCAGAGCAATACTTAATAGCGATGCGAGTAGAGGCGAGTACGGTGGGCATTTACGTCGTACAGTACAATAATCCTTGAGAAAAAGGACGGTGTAGCCAAGCTGGCCCTCAACAGACCCGATGTTCTTAACGCCATGAACGTGCAAATGATCCTGGAACTGGTCGATGTTGTTGAGAACTTAAAGAAAGACTCGGAGGTCAGGGCCGTCGTATTGACTGGCATCGGGAAGGCCTTTTCGTCAGGTGGCGACCTCCGCTTTCTGTTAGAAAGTTGTGAGCATTCTTCGACGGAGATATACGACGCGATAGTTACCAAGGTCAATGAGATGATGTACACTCTCCACACCATGGACAAGATAACCATAGCTGCCATCAAGGGGGTCGCCATAGGTGCTGGCCTTGCCTTGGCCCTCGCGTGCGACTTGCGCATCGCCGCAGAGGATGCCAAGCTCAACGTGGGCTTTGCGAGAATAGGCCTGCACACGGAGTTCGGCATATCTTACTTCTTGACTAAGTTGACCAATCCCTCTAAAGCGCTGGAGCTTATATTAACGTCAGAGTTCGTGGACGCCAGAGAGGCTGAGAGGCTGGGGCTCGTCAACAAGGTAGTCCCCTCAGAAAAAGTCGAGAGCGAGGCCATGGAGCTGGCGATGAGAATAGCCCGAGGACCGTGGTTCGCGATGAGGTTGATAAAGAAGGACGTGTACGAGAGCATTAGGGCAGATCTCAAGACTATACTCGAAAGAGAGGCCTTGGGTCAAGCCCTCTGCTTAAGGACGGAGGACGTTAAGGAGGGCATAAAAGCGCTGATAGAGAGGAGAGAGCCTCAATTCAAAGGCAGGTGACCCTCGCTCTTGCGGCCAAGATCCGAACGACCTTGCCGCTTTTTCCCTGTTGCCAGAATGTCCGTATCACGTGAGATAAGGCTCGTCTACGAGTTGAGCTCTGATTGAGCGAAGATTCGCAGAGCCTTATCAATCTGCGAGCGAACTTGTACTCGGTGGGCCATCTGCTCCTGTACGATGTCGGTTATGGGAGCTTTAAACGCCTCGAGGAGTTGCTCAAGGTGCTAAAGGCTAAGGGGGTTGAGGTGCTCGTAGACTTGAGGGCTTTTCCAAGGTCGAGGATTAAGGGGTTTAATCGCGAAGAATTGGAGGAAGAGCTCAAGAGGAATGGCGTGAAATACCTATGGCTTGGAGACAAGCTCGGGGGCTTTAGGAGGGAAGGCTATGAAAAGTATGTGCAGAGCAATGGCTTTAGGGAAGGAATGGAGATCCTTTTAAGCGTCGCACGCGATAAAGTGGTTTGCCTAATGTGCTTAGAGAGGGATAGGAGGTTCTGTCATAGGAGGTTCATAGTTGAGGCGTTAAAGGGGTTGGGGGTCGAAGTGAGGGATTTAGCGAGGGATCAGTGACGTGTACAAGGTCTTGGACCTCTTTTGCGGGGCCGGAGGCTTTTCGCTGGGCTTCATCATGGAGGGCTTCGAAGTGCTGCTCGGAGTGGACGTGGACTGGATAGTCGCCGAGACCTATAGAGAGAACTTGAAGGTCGACGTATTATGCGAGGACATAAGAAACGTCCACTCCCTAGACTTGAAAGAGGTCTTGGGAGTCGACGTTGACGTGGTAATAGCAAGTCCCCCTTGTGAGCCATTCACAGGGGCCAACCCACGAAGGGAGGTCGATGTCCTTGGCAGGCTCTACAATGACGAAGTTGGCAGGCTCTTCCTCCACGCTATAAGGATCATAGGTGACTTAAAGCCTAAGCTTTTCATAATCGAGAACGTCCCCTCGATATTGGAGCCCTCGTTGAAGGAGGCGATAGAGCACGAGCACAAGGTCGTGGGCTACCCCAAGATATACTTCAACGTCCTATACGCCGAGGACTACGGGACGCCTTCCCATAGAAAGAGAGTTTTCATATCGAACTTCAAGCTTAGGCCGAGGCCCATCAAGAAAATCGTTACAGTGAAGGAGGCTCTGGCGGGACTTCCAGACCCAGGAGAGATTAATGATGTCCCTAACCACGTGATCAAGCCCTTACCCCCGAGGAAGATCAAGAAGATCGCCAAGCTGAAGTGGGGAGAGGAGCTGGTGCTGTACAAGGGCTCTGGAAGGAAGGTATTACCTAACTGGATCAGGCTACACCCGCTTAAGCTCGCTCCGACAGTCCTCGGAAGCTCTAGGTTCGTGCACCCCTATGAAAACAGATTGCTGACCGTAAGAGAGCAGGCGAGGCTCATGGGCTTTCCGGATAACTTTGTGTTCAAGGGAGGGTTCGACACCCAGTACAACATGATAGGAGAGGCCGTGCCCCCGCCGCTCTCGAGAGCTATAGCTAGAGAGGCGCTTAAGTTATTAAGGGGGTCTTGAGAGACTAGTAAGCGACCCAAGATGGACGAAGTCATTCCAGTGATACACAACGTGTTCAGCGTCGAGGTAGTCAAGCAGTTCGCGAAGATATGCTATGGTCTGGGGTTCAAGACTGTCGTTGTGAGTAAGCCTAGCGGCGCGGCGGCTCAAGCAGGAGTGCCCGAGGCGCAAAAACTTGCCCTTAAAAAGGGCAAAGCCCTAGTGGTGCTTAGCGAGCTGGAGGACGTTGTGGAGGTAATCAGGCCGTCTCTCCTCATCTTCGTCACCCCCAAGAAGTACGCTAAGGAGTCATTCGACGCCGAGCGGGTAATCTCAGAGGCGCAGAAGGGCGTAGTGGCGATAGTCTTCGGGGGCAGCGAGCCAGGGGTTTCAGCAAAAGAATTGGAACTAGGAGTCCCAATGCACATAGGCGTGGAGGACGACCTAGGACCCCTAGGCTTTGCGGCCATAGTGCTACACGCCATAACGAAGTCGATAGGAGAAAGGCAAGCAACGGTGAAGTGACATGAAGGTCGTGATGAAATTTGGTGGGGTTTGCACATCCTCGGGAGCGAATATCCTGCGTATCGTAGACATAGTGCGAAGGCATGTGGAGAGAGGTGACGAAGTAGTACTGGTCATATCAGCCATGGCCGGGGTAACCGATGAGCTTATAGGCCTCATAAACGATGCCTTGGCCGGAAAGCTTAAGGAGGTCGAGAAGTCGATAATGATGATAAGAGATAGACACGTGCAAGCGTGCTCAGAGGCTATCGAGAACGATAAGTTGAGGCGTGAGGCTATACGAGACGTCGAAGGCTTGATTCAAGAGCTCTACTTTACCTTGAGGATAATCTCTTATCTAAAGGAGGCCTCTCCAAGGACTAGAGACAGGGTCTTGGCCTTTGGCGAGAAGATGGCCACGAATATTGTGTGGAGAGCATTAATGTCAAAGGGGATAAAGGCCGAATACTTCACGGGTGGTCAAGCGGGGATCATAACTGACGACAACTTCGGCCGAGCCAGCCCGATAATGAGCTTGTGCGAAGAAAAGCTGAAGAAGAACTTGGCGCCGCTCCTGGAGGAGGGAGTGGTCCCGGTAGTGACGGGCTTTATAGGGCAAACGGTTGAGGGCGTAGAGACGACGCTAGGCAGAGGGGGTTCTGACTACTCCGCCACGATCATCGGCGCGGCCTTAGAGGTCGACGAAGTGTGGGTGTGGAAGGACGTCGAGGGGATCATGACCGCGGACCCGAAGATCGTGCCCAATACAAAGCCCATACCGAAGATCTCCTACGAAGAGGCCACTGAGCTGGCGTACTTCGGAGCAAAGGTGCTACACCCGCTCGCTCTAAAGCCCTTGATTGAGAAGCGCATACCACTGAGGGTGAAGAACTTCTTCAACCCCGAGAACCCAGGCACCGTAGTCCACCATGAAACCTCTAGCGATAAGATAGTTAAGGCGATTTCCATGATCCCCCGGGTGGCGATCATAACTGTGAGCGGAGCGGAGCTCTACGAGGCCCCACTCATAATCACCAAGGTATTCAAAGTGCTGTATGACGTGGGTGCCACCGCGGTAATGGTTTCCCAAAGCTCGTCGCAGACTAACATATCAATAGTGGTGCCAGAGGAGAAGTTGCAGGAGATATTAAAGGGACTCGAGAGGGTCCTACCTGAAAATTGTGACGTCATTTGGGAGGGGGACGTGTGTGCAATAGCAGTAGTCGGGTCAGGCATGAGGGGGAGGCCGGGAGTTGCAGCTAGAGTTTTCAGCGCAGTGGCTCAGAAGGGGGTTAACGTTAGGATGATAGCTCAAGGGGCTTCAGAGCTGAATATATCCCTCGTGGTCAAGAGAGAGGATGCTGTTAAGGCCGTTAAGGCCTTACATGACGCATTCATGGGTGATTGAAGTGGACAAGCTCAAAGTGGCCGTGCTGGGCGCCACAGGTCTTGTAGGGCAGAGGTTCGTCAGCCTCTTGGCAGACCACCCATTCTTCGATGTCGTTGCCTTGACGGCTTCTAGCAAGAGCTCTGGCAAGAGATACCGCATAGCAACCAAGTGGATGCTGGGGCCCGACTTCCCTGAGGCCGTTCAAGACCTGGAAGTGCTCGAGACTAATCCCGAGGCTGTTAGGAGGTGCGGCTACAACATCGACTTGGTATTCTCGGCCCTGCCCTCTGACGTAGCGAGGGAGCTGGAGCCCGCGTTTGCTAAGGAGGGCTTCAAGGTAGTGAGCAACGCCAGCGCGATGAGGATGTTCGACGACGTCCCGCTCGTGGTGCCAGAAATAAACCCCGAACACCTCAACCTAGTTCACGTTCAAAGAAGGAAGAGGAATTGGAAGGGGTTCATAGTCACTAACCCGAACTGCAGCACGATCATACTCACGCTGTCGCTAAAGCCGATAATCGACTACGCAGGTATTGAAGCGGTACACGTAACCACCATGCAGGCCGTTTCGGGGGCTGGCTTCTCCGGCGTCGTATCCATGGCCATAATCGACAATGTCATACCGTTCATAGCCAAGGAAGAGGAGAAGATCCAAACTGAGAGCTTGAAGATATTGGGATGGCTATCTGAAGACTCCGTGAAGTTCGCCGACATAGCGATCTCGGCATCGTGTAATAGGGTCTGCGTGCTCGACGGACACCTCGAGAGCGTGTTTATTAAGTTAAAGAGAAACGTGGACCTCGAGGAGCTCAAAAACGTTTTGAGAAACTTCAGAGGGGTCCCCCAAGAGCTCAAACTGCCTATGGCACCGCCCTCACCGGTCATCGTTAGAGAGGAGGAGGATAGGCCTCAGCCCAGGCTCGATAGAGAGGTGTACAAGGGCATGAGCGTTGTAGTCGGAAGGCTCAGGTACGGTAAGGACGGCTGGCTGAAGTACATGGTCCTCGGCAACAACGTCGTGAGGGGCGCTGCGGGCAACTCGATACTGATAGGCGAGCTCATGGTCAAAAAGGACCTCTTGTAGTGCGCGGAGTAAGAACTCATTCTCCTCCGGCTTTTTGGGCATCGCAACTCAGACTCGAATAAGGCTCCTTGGCGAGGAGATGCTCGTGAAAGGCGAGGAAGTGGTTAGGGATGCCCTCGTAGACTGCAAACCCTACTTAACTTGTTGGAGAGAGGTCGAAGAAGTAGTCGAGAGGCTCTTAAAGGAGGCCTCTGACGTCCATGACTTAGTCGAGAGGATCGAGAGATTGGCAGTGAACGAGAGCGACGTACTCTTGAGGACTGACTTGAGGATCTTGGCTTCCGAAATAAGGTCCAAGCTCAAGAAATGAGCGTTCTACTTAGTCGAGCACTCGCAGGGGTTCGCCCTACACTTAGGGCAACTCCCTCCATAACGCTTTAACGTCACTTCTTCTATGTCTATTGAGAGGGCATTGGCGACTGTTACGAGCCAAGCAAAGGCGTCTGCCAGCTCCTCCTCTATTAGCTTCCTGTCCCCCTTGACTATAGCGCTGCCGAGCTCGCCTATCTCTTCCACCAAATATATGAAGTTGTTCTCAGCCGACCGTCGCGCGTCTTTGTGCCAGTACATATCCTTAATGAGGTTCTGAAACTCCCTTATGTGCATGAGGCATCCCTTTTAAATGGGCAGGAGCGCGGGAAGCGCGAGTACTAACGCTATTAGAGCCACTGCGATGGCTATCACCACATAAGGGGGTAAGGAGGTCCCTTCAGCCTCCTCCCTGAAGAACCTTATCAAGCCAGCCCCGGCTATCGGGGCGAACTCGGCCCTCTTCCCATGAGATCTGCTAGTCTTCGTGGACTTAGACTTAGACTTCCTCGACATGGCTCAATCCTCAACTCTCAGGGGCTCCTTAATTATCTTTGCTGTCCTCCTACACTTAGGCACTACGGTACTCAGACCGCTGGGGTCTTCAATTATGAAGGTGAACTTCAGCTTGCCTTCTATCGCTGCTACCAACTTGTTGAGGGTCTCCAAGCACTTCTTCATCCGCTCCTCGTCCAGCTCACTGGAGGCCAAGAACTCGACTATTCCCTTGGCCCTGTGGAGGAAGCCCTCTATTGTCGATATGACTCCTTGGGCGTAGGGGCCAGGCGTTATCGTCACGCCAAGCTCCGGCATCTTTATGGTGGCGTAACCCGAGCGGACGACCAAGTGGTTTATGTCATCGGGCTCCTCGACGATTACCGTGATCCTTAAAGGGTCTTGGTGGGGTTTCAACTCCACGACATCGGTATGCTTGAAGCCGCAGTTCTTGCAAATGGCGGATAGGAGGTACGCGCTACCGAAATCCGAGAACTCGTAGCATATTTCGCTCACCACTAGCGACGATTCCTTGCCGCACACGAAGCAAAACGTTTCGAACTGATTCGTGCGGCGCGACTCGATGTTCTGCAGCCGCTATCACCTTTTATAGCCTATTTTCCTGAGAAAGCTCTTCCTCTCGTCTTCCTTTTCCCTATCCTCTACGCCGACGACGGTGTAGCCGTCCACTACTCCTATGACCCCTCTCCCCTGGTCAGTCTCTGTTACGATGACCTGTAGAGGGTTGGCAGTTGCACAAAAGATCCTGCAGACCTCAGGCACCATCTTTATTGCGTTCAGCACGTTTATGGGATAGGCGTCTCTTATGAATATCACGAAAACGTGTCCCGCGCCTATGCTCAACGCGGCCTTGACGGCCGCCTCGATTAACTCGGGGTCATTGCCGTCTCTCCTCACGAGCCGGGGCCCTGAGGCTTCGTTAAAGGCTATCCCGAACTTTATGTGTGGCGACGAACTGGCCAAGGCCTCGTATAGGTCTTCGACGGTCTTTATGAAGTGTGCTTGGCCTACTATGACGTTGGACCCCTTGGGTATCTCTATGGGGACTACCTTGATCTTTGGCTCGCTCATACGTCTTTCTGTCCCTCGCCCTCGATTTAAGCGTTAAGGTGGAACTTACCGACCACGGCTTGGCCAGCCGAGAGACCTCCGTCGCCGGGGGGCAGAGCTCTATGTCTCAGCAAAACGAGGCCGTGACTCGAGACCTCTTTCTCGATGGTCTCGATCAATATCTCATTCACTGCCGCACCTCCAGAAACCCCTACGAACTTCACCCCCTCCTCCAGCGCCTTGGAGCAAGCTATCTCGGCTAAACCCTTGGCTATAGCTACGTGCGCCGCCCTGGCTATGCAACTCGGCGAGCTGTCCTTCATGGACGTCAAGAGCTGTAGCGCTATTTGGGAGGCATCGACCACGCTGACTTTACCTTTATAGGCTATCGGGACGTCCACTGCGACGTTGGAGTTGCTCGCGCGGGCTAGGGCTTCGAGCTTCATGGCTGGCTCGCCCTCGTAAGACCTGTAGATGCAAACTCCCAGCATGGCTGAGACGGCATCTAAGTAGCGGCCGGTGCTTGAAGATAGCACGACGTTCAGCCCCGAGCGCAACTGCTTCACGACGACCGGCACTTCGCGAGGACCGTACTTAAAGGCGCTTGAGAACCTACTAATCAAGAGCTCTTCGAGTTCCTCGAAGCTCATTGCTTGGCTTAACAGACCGGCCAGGGCTCTGATGGGATAGTAAGCGCAGAGGTCTCCTCCGGGCAATGGATAGGGCTTAATGCACCCCACTCTCTCGTATCGCTCATACGTCGTCAGGAGCACCTCGCCTCCCCAAGCGGTGCCGTCGTCTCCCAGCCCAACTCCGTCCATCGCTATGACTACTGCCTCGTCGTCTGGTCCAAGCCCCGCTTCCGCCATGAGGGAAGCCGCGTGCGCGTAGTGGTGCTGGACCCTTATCAGTGGGACCCCAAGCTCCTCGCTAAGCTCTTCAGCGAACTTCGTTGAAGCGAAGGCTCGGTTCAAGTCGCAGGCTATCACGTCGACTTTCCTCACCCTGAGGGCCTTCTCAAAGAATCGGTAGGTCCGGACCAAGAAGTCGAGCGAGTCGAGGTTGTCGAGGTCCCCTATGTGTTGGCTCACGTAGCACTTATTGCCCATTAAGAAGGATGTCGTGACGTTTAAATCTCCTCCGAGGGCTACGGCGCACCCTCCTTTGTCCTCTATCCCCGAGAACACTACAGGCGACGGCGCGTACCCCCTAGATCGTCGCAGGAACGTGGGCTTTCCCCTTGACACGCGAATGACGGAGTCGTCGCATCGGTTTACTATATCCCTATTATGTGTCAAGAAGTAATCGACCACCCCTGACAGCCTCTTCAACGCATCGTCCACCGTTATGGCCATGGGCTCTCCGGGATAATTGCCGCTAGTCATTATGATGGCTGGCTCGTTGACTTGCGCTGACAGGAGCAAGTGAATCCCGGTATATGGCAACATGACGCCCACGCTATCTAGGCCCGGAGAGACCCAAGGCGATATGGGGCTGTTAGGCTTGGACTTCAGGACGACTATGGGGCGCTCTTTGGACGTAAGGAGCTCCCTCTCGATCTCATTGACGTAGGCGAAGCCCTCCACGTGCTCGATGGAGGGGGACATGACGGCAAACGGCTGTTGAGGTCTCCTGCGCCTCTTCCTAAGCTTCAGCACCACGTCGTCGTCGGTCGCTAGGCACGCTATGTGGAAGCCTCCTATGCCCTTCACGGCAACTATGTGGCCCTCCTTGATGAGCTTGGCTGCTTCTCCTATGGGGTCTTTGCACGGCACCTTGGCCCCAGAGCGATCGAGCAACTCGTTCTTAGGACCGCAGAACCGACAGCATATGCCCTCGGCGTGGTAGCGCCTATTAGCTGGGTCCTCGTAATCTCGCCGGCAAAACTCGCACATGGGGAACTTGATCATGGAGGTGCGCTCGCGATCGTAGGGTAGGTCGACTATCATCGTAAACCTGGGCCCGCAGACGGCGCAACACGTGAAGGGATAGTTAGACCAGCGGGGGTCGCCGCTCTTTAAGTCCTTCACGCAATCGTCGCATATCGCTATGTCGGGCGGGATCGAGGAGCCGCTCTGCCTGACCCTGTAGTCGCTGGGCATGATCTGGAAGTCCTTAAAGTCCCCCCTGTAGTCAAGCCACTCTATCAGTATATCGTCAATGCGGGCAGGACCCGGCTTCTCCAGCTTCAACTTCTCGACGAACTTCTTAATGGCGTCCACGCGGCCCTCGACGAGAATCTCGACTCCTGCGTCGCCTAGGTTAATGACGTAGCCTTTCAGATTCATCAGCGTAGCTAGGCGATAGACGAAGGGTCTAAAGCCCACTCCTTGGACGAGCCCAGTTACGTAGATCGTCGCCCTTGCTAGGTCGCTCATAACCTCCAAGGACGAAGAGCGAGAAGGCTATTAAACCCTCTGGTCCGTTAAATCCTCGAGACCTCGACCTTCTTGACTGACCTGTACATCCTATTCTTCCTCTCGCCCCGCCTCTCCAGAAAACCGCTATTGTACAGCCTCAAAAGATACGTCGAGACGGTAGACAGCCTCAGATCCTCGTTATAAGTCCTCCTATAGGCGTCGAGAACGTCCTTGCTCGTGAACCAAGAGCCGTCCCCGAAGTTTTCCTCTATGACTTGCTTGAACTTCTCCATAAGCGTCTGCTCTTGGGCTTCACCCTGGTTGTTAGTGAGCTCGGCCGATGAAACTATGTCTATCAAGTCCTTGACCATTTGGATGCGCTTCCACGGTATGTTCTTGCCTTGAAAAATTATGATCATCTTCGAGCCGTCGGGGAAGGATACTGTGAACCTGAAGTCGTTGAAAGCCATAGCCACCACAGATAGACTACACTCTACAGCTCACAGTTTACTTTCACAGTTCACAGTTTTTAAATTTACCGTTGCAGAACTTTTACATAGACGAAGACAGGCCATCTCACAAGAATCATCGGGGGACACCATCCAAGTCAAAAAGGGTTTTCACCTCACGTCGGAAAAGTAGAGATAGCTGATCTCAACAAAATTGTCTTCAAATTTTTTACTAAAAATGTAAATGACAATTTTTCTACAAATGAATTAAGAGTAAAAATGGAAAAGGTTAAGTAAATTATGAGTAATTGATTTAGTTTCTCGAGCAGAGCTTTCTACAGGGGGTTTCATCATTTTAAGAGGCATGTAGGGAGGCGTTCATGCTGATGTGCCGGTCTGCCTCCTCAGGGGGACCCCTCTGTTTCCACTGGAGAAAACAGCAGAAAACAGTGAGTCAAAATTATATAGAAAAAGACCGCATCTGTTCTCTTCTCTTTGTCACGAATTTTTATTCTTTCTTATACTCTCTTCTGAGAGAAAGTCTTTGCTAGCCTTGGGCCGCGACGGGAGTGAGAAACCTCTCCAGTGGAAACGCAGGGGTGTGGCCAATCCACTTCAAAGAAGGACTCGAGAGACCTCGTCTTGGCTATGACCTCTAAAACAACTTGAACTTTTGACAAAGAGAAAAAGTTTTTGTAAACCTCTGTTATAGTACGATACCTGGGCTGGTTACGAAGCGGGGTGGGGAAGCCAGGTTATCCCGCGGGGCTCATAACCCCGAGATCGGTGGTTCAAATCCACCCCCCGCTACCAAATCTTCGTGCGTGGGGTGGCACATTAACCATAACCAGCTGCTCTTGCCCTCGAGGGAGCTCCTCGCTAATCGCTTCGACGGGCAAAGGCCTTATCAGAGCGAAAACCAGACCCTCTCGGCTCACTACGTCGAGTCAATGATGAGCCTCCTCTCACTCTATCGCTTGAGATGAAAAGTCAGTAAGGTGCTGACCTGGCCCTCTCTCAATTTTTTACTGCGAGCGTCACCCAACGCACGAACGCGCATCGCCCGGCTAAAGCGCTGAAAGCTGATATCCCGGCTCCGCGAGTAAGGCTTGTGGCATCGAAGAAGGCAAGGCTCCGCCAGATGTACGACGTCACCTCGGCCTTCTACGATGCCCTCTACGAAGGCGAGCAAATTAGGAAGTTCGAGGTCGCCTCTCGCCTCGCACCTCTCTCCCTCAAAGGAGAGGTGCTGGACGCGGGCTGTGGGACCGGGCTGATAACGAGGAGGCTTCGAGGCAGAAGACGCTTCTTGGTCGGGGTGGACTTCTCCAAGGGGATGCTCCGAAGGGCCAGGGAAAGGCTGGGGTCGCGCGACGCGGACCTCGTGCTTGGCGACGTCGAGCGTTTGCCCTTCCGCCCCCGATCCTTCGACCTGATATTGTGCCTCACGGTCCTGCAGAACTGCGATCCCTTAAAGGCCGTCAGCTCCCTCCTCCGCGCGCTGAAGAGCAAGGGCCTCTTGGTCCTCAGCTACATGAAGAGGTCGAGGAGCGCGACCTCGATCGAGGCCACGTTTGGGGACCTCGTCGTCAAGGACGCGGACCCCACCGACGACTTTCTCGTCTTAAATAAGGAGGTAACGTACAGGCTTAAGTGGAGGCGGGGAAGGCCGTCGTGAGGCTGTATGGTGTCTCTCATTAGAAATGTGCTCAACAAGATAAGGTGGCACAAGGGCCTCGACCCTAAGGACTACGAGGTCTACATAGTGCATAGAGGGGCTCCTGGCGACGTCAAGGTTGTCCCGGCTTCTCACATAACCCAAGTCTTGAGCGGGGGCTTCAAGTTTAAGGACACTAACGGAGACGAGAAGGTGATCCCGTACCACAGAGTGCTGCTCATACGCAACAGAGTCAGCGGAGACGTGCTCTTTTCGAAGAAGGATAAGGAGTAGGCCTCAGCAGTCCTTCACCAGTACCGCGTAGAAGAAGCCCGGCGTGTCGTGTACATGCGGGTGGAACCTGACGAGCTTGTCGGCATATCTCGAGCGGCTCGGTAGCCCGACATCCCCGATAGGGCTCGAGCCCTTGACTGGTTGCAGGCCCAGCTCCTCCGCGGCGTAGTTGACGTTGTCCTCGCACTCCTCTATGCTTATGGTGCACACGGAGTAGAGCATCTTGCCCCCT
>Ga0105154_1000431_pt1 | contig 18473 bp, 15 predicted proteins | sample SSWtaG_FD_89672 | JGI IMG/M metagenome (GOLD analysis project Ga0105154, IMG submission 89672) | Hot spring microbial communities from Sandy's Spring West, USA to study Microbial Dark Matter (Phase II) - SSWsed_matched | ecosystem: Environmental > Aquatic > Thermal springs > Hot (42-90C) >... | reverse complement strand
TTCTACTGCTGGGTCCGCGAACCGACGGAGGGAGGGGGCGAGCGGTTCAAGCTCGAGGACCCGGAGAGGTTCTGGCGGATCTCGTGGGACGAAAAGAGGTACACGGAGTTCTCGCTGGCCAGGTACGCGAGGCCGCCCGGCCTCATCACGCTCTCGTTCCGGTCCCGCGAGACCTTCAGGTACGGCGTGTTCCAGCTCAGCGCCAGGTTGCCCGACTGGGGACCCGAAGGGCCGATGCTCTGGTTCGGTTTCGAGGCGGAGGACCTGTTCGGGGGCGGTGTCGCCCACTTCATGCTGCAGGGCGGGGTGCTCAGGGCGTTCGCGGGCGCTTGGCCCACACCGGTCAGCCTTAAGCTGCCCGCACCCGGTGACCTCGCGGCAAGGCGGCACGCGTACACGGTCAAGGTCCATCGCAACTTGGCGCTCTGGTTCATCGACTACAGGCTCGTCGCCGCAATGGCGCTGGTGGACTCGGAGCGGCCGCTCGCGCTGCACGAGGGGGCTCCCTACTCGGTGGGGGCCACCCAGCTCAGGCCGAGCCCCTCGCTCGCCGTGCTCATCGACATCGACGGCGGGTCGGTGGACCGCGAGTGGGTGTGGGACGACCTGCACCCGTGGGGCGTCAGGGTGCTTGAGGGCGACGAGCGACCGAACATGGCGCTCAAGCTGTACCGCTACGGCTCTGAGGAGCCGCTTGAGGGGCCGCTGAGGGGGCCTGCGGTCTCGCACCCAATCCCAGGGGCTGGCTCGGAGGTGGAAATCGCGCTGGCTGTGGATGCGGGCGGGGTACTTCGCGTTGAAGCCTGCACACTAGACGGAAGATGGTTCGAGCTCGAGGAGCTTGAGCTGCGCGCGGGCAAGCCTCTCCGGTGGCGCGCTAGGGTCGGTGCTCCCTTTATCCGAGCTGCAGTCGAGCCAAAGGCCGAAAGCCGAGTCGAACTGGCCGAAGCCTACGTCTCGTAAAGCGCGCGCTGGTGCATCTGTATTGCGCTTTTGCGTTTCTTTAGCACGCCAAATAGCGGAGCAGCATGTATGCGATTGAGACTGTCGGGTTAGGACTGCCTTCGCGCGCGCTTAATCGGCGGGCACGGTAACTATTGTGGGCGCCTAGCGCGCGCTGAGCCGATAAGGTGGCTCGTCGGAGCTGCATTCGCAACGAGAATCCCCCCGGCTTAATGCATGTAAGGTTGGCGAACCCGCGCCTCTAAGCTAACCCTCAAGCTTTGTGAGCCATAAAAAATATAGACATTTCATAGCTCATATCTTGATGCTGAAGTCTAGGATGCGCGCGCGAGCACCTACGGTATTACTCCTTGTAGCTCTTCCCTCATTATTGGTTGTCATCTCGGCTTTAGATCCCGACCTCCAGAGAGTGCTCTACATAGCGCAGAAGCGTGCGAGCTGCTCTCAGTTGAACGAGGGCCACCCGCTTTGCCTCCTACCCGGCGAGCGGGGGACTGGCAGTAGGGGTAAGTTTGTCACTGTGTACAGCAAGGTCGGAGAAGGGTGCGGGCCCGAGGTGGAAGCTGTTGTTCTATTTTCGCGGAACGCGTGGTACAGGGTGGAGGACGCAGTCAGTTACCTCAAGAGCCTCGGCTTCAACGCGAGCGTGCAGGATCTAAGCGGCTTTACGATCCAGGTGAGCTTGGTGGTGAGAGTGTACCGCAAGACGAGCGAAACAAGGTTCCCCAACGGCACCGTGATCAAGGGGGAGATCTGCGAGGAGATCGCGAAAAAGGCGGTCGAGCACTTTATCCTGGTCTTGGGCAACGTGACTTCCAACACGTACTTTGCTCTCAAGTTACAAGCTTCAAAGGGTCTCGAGAAAATCGTCGACGCTTCGCCCATTACGCTAGTCCCCAAAGCCACAAGGAGTATGCACAACGCTAGCGGGTGCGCCTCCCTAGCGGATTTCCTTAAGAAGCGCTACAATCTGACCTCCGAGGAGGCGGAGCAGCTCGCTAAAAAAGCGAAGGAGCGGGGTGCTCCCGACGAAGCGTGCGAATATGTGAGCGTGTACGACGAGATGCTGCTGGAGCCGAAAGCGCTCAACAGGACGGTCACAATTATCACACTCGATGAGCTAGGGCTCGCCTACGACGTGCTCGAGCTGCTAGCTAATGCTGTCATCACGAAGCAATTCTCTTACAAGCAGTCATACTGGGCCGGCGCGTACTCGCTCGCTAAAGTTACGGTTTGAATGGACCCGAATACCGGGCAAATATACCAGTACCGGGACGATGGTTATTGCGGTTTAGAGCTGTACGCTCCGATATTCGGCTGCTGCCTGAACATCTACTGTAGGCACACAGCGTTCACAACTGGCCCGACGTCGGTTTACGCGGACGCCTACGGGAAATGGGGTCATTTCTTTTGGCCTATCTCCGAAATCGTGTGCACAAGCTCTTGTCTAGATGTCCCGGATGTTCGTGGGCAGGGTTACGGGTATGGCCGAACGTGTACATCGAGTCAAAACTCGAGAGTTATAACCCAGGATTGCGAGACTGCGTGTCCGTGCTATTACCTTATGTCTACTGGGGACGCTTGCAGTTACGGCAAGCCTTAAGGGTCTCGTAACCCCCGATTAAAAAGTAGGCGCGAGCTACAAACCCAGCTCTTCAGCCACGTTTTTCATCGCGTCTAGCGCGAGGGCTAGGAACTCCTCCAGTCCCAAGCCGAGGAACTCGATCTCCTTTATCCGATCCCTGCTGACCCCCCTCGCGAAGTCTTTCTGCTTGAACTTCCTGAGCAGGGTTTCAAGCTTGACCTCGGCCAGCCTCTTCCCCGGCATCACGAGCGCCGCGGCAACGATGAGCCCGCTCGCGTGGTCGGCTGCGCGCAGCGCGTGGAGCAGCCGCTCGGCCTCGCTCCCCGCTCGGAAGCCGTTGTGCTCGTTGTGCGCCGCGATCGCCTCGAGCCCGTGCCTCGGTAGCTTGCCCTCGAGGATCCCGAGAGCTTCGAGCCCGTGCCTGCTCGGGTCGCGCCCCACCTCGTCGTAATCGATGTCGTGCAGGAGGCCGACGAGAGCCCACAGCTCCTCGTCCTCGCCCAGCCTCCTCGCCAGAGCGCGCATGATCGCCTCCACAGAGACGCAGTGCTTGACCATCCTATCGTCTTTCAGGTGGTTTCTCAGCAGGCCGAGAGCCTCCCCCCTGTCCACGCCGGGAGCCTGCTTCACGCCGCGTATTAGCGTTTCGCAGCGCGCGCACGCATTAATACGGGCGGCTGCAGGGGTTCGGCGTGAAGCTCCCCGCGAGCGGGTGGGTTAAGGCTGCTCTGCATACACATTCGAAGCGCTCCGACGGCAGGCTCGAACCGGAGGATGCTGTCGCGTTCTACCGCAGGGCCGGCTTCGGTGTCGTAGCGCTCACCGACCACAACAAGGTGACGAAAGTGGCACAGCCGGGCTTCGTGCCCGGCATCGAGCTCGAAGCGAGGGTTGAGGGGGCGAGCGGGAGCTACCATGTGGTGATCCTGGGGCTGAGCTCGGAGCCCCCGGAGGGCGTGAGGCGCGACGCGAACAAGCTGCTCGACTGGTCGCGCGACAACGGGTGCTTCGCGTTCATCGCGCACCCATACTGGAGCACGCTCAGCGGCGAGGATCTGCTCAGGGTGCGGGGCTACGCGGGCGTGGAGGTCTACAACCACGGGTGCGAGGTCGAGATCAGCCGCGGCTACTCCGGCCCCCACTGGGACTACGCGCTTTCTCATGGTGTGAAGAGCTACGGCTTGGCGGTGGACGACGTGCACCACTACTCCCTCGACGCGCTGGGCGGCTGGGTCGCCCTCGACGTCGGCGAGGCTGACGTAGAGGAGGCGTTGAAGGCGCTCTTCGAGGGGCGCTTCTACGCGTCGAGCGGAGTTGAAGTGAAGAGCTACGAGGTCGGCGAGGGGCTGCTACGCGTCGAGACGAGCGGCGCTTCCCGCATCAAGCTCCTCTCGGGCGACACGAGGGGCGCGTACCTAAGCGTCGAACTCCTCGAGAAGCTGGCTCAGACCGAGGGACTGCCCGTCGAGCTCGAGATGTGGAAGGAGGGGGGCGACTGCCTCTACAGGGTCAAGCTCGCGAAGCTGATGGCAGAGGTTCAAGTGCGCGGCGAGAGCATTGTGCGGGCGGAGCTGAGGGGCGAGCTGCCCGTGAGGAAGTACGCCAGGATCGAGCTTTACGACAGCGAGGGGAGGGGGGCCTGGCTCAACCCCACCTTTACCGGGTGAGCTCGGGTGAGGCTGGCGGTTACGTTCGACGTCTGGAACACCCTGCTCTCCATCCAAGCCTTTTACGGGGAGGTGGCGATCCAGCTGGCTGAGCTTACCTCGAAGCCGAAGGGTGACGTAGAGGAGGCGCTCCGCAGGGCTTACCGCCGCGTTAAGGCACTGAGGGCAGCCGGCAGGATACCCTCAAGCGGGATCGTGGAGCAGTGCGTGGGTTTGCTGGCCGCCGAGCTGAAGTGCCCGCGCGAGCTTGTGAAAAGGGGCTTCGCCCGGGCTGCGCTCTTCGTTGAGCCGGCTGCGCTCGCTTACCCGGAGGCCGGGGGCGCGCTCGAGACTCTCATGAGCGCGGGCTTCGCCCTCGCCGCGGTGAGCAACGTGACGTTCTGGCCCGGCTACGTGACCCGGCTGCTCCTAGAGCGCGCCGGGTTGGGCGGGTTCTTCGAGGCCCAAGTGTACGCGGACGAAGCAGGCGCGCTGAAACCGGAGCCCTCAATCTTCGAGAGCGCTCTGGAGGCGCTTAAGGAGGCGGGCGTTGAGGCGGAGCACGCGGTCCACGTTGGCGACGACTTCCGCGAGGACTTCCTAGGCGCGATGTCGCTGGGGGTGAAAGCGATCCTCGTGGACAGGGCAGGCGCGCTCGAGAGGGGGGCGCACCTCGGCGGGCGCGGCTACGTGGTTCGGGACCTGTCTGAGGCGGCCCGCCTGATCATCGGCTTTGCTCGGCGGCAGCCCTAGCCGCGAAGCCGTCGCGAACGCCACGTGGAGATTCGAGCTAGCTTCAGCTACAAAGCGGTCTACACTACCCAGTCGTCCACTTTCTCGTCCCCGAGCAGCAGGACCCTGACAAGCCCGGCCAGGAGCACCGTCAACCAGAGCGGCTGGTAGAAGAGCAAGTAGACCGGCAGCAAGTGGGCGCGAGGCCTCATTCGAACGTGCTTGGAGACGGCGACGTGGAGGAGCCCAAGCGCCGCCACCAGCAGCGCGAGTGCGAGCGTCGTAGCAGCGTACGTCACGTGGAGCGTGACCGTGAAGAGAGCGGCGAAGGGGATGGCTTCTCTCAGCAGCGACGCCAGCGGCAGTAGGATCGCGTAAGCCGCTTTCGCATAAGCCAGGTTGTACAGAGCTAGCGCGAGCCCCGTCGTCAGCAGTGAAGGCAAGGAGACGACCAGCCCAGCTACAAGCACGTGCGGCATCCTGCGGGCAGCGTAAAGGAGCGCGCGCCAATTCTCCTTAAGCCACGAGGCCAAGGCCACAGCCCACCGCTTCCTTTGTTTTAACCACTTCCCCCAGCTGCTCGGCGCGTAGTTAAGCACGTATGTGCTGTCGATGTACTTGAAGCGCAACCCCATGAGGAAAGCTCGGAGCGCGAAGTCGAAGTCTTCCGAGAGCCGCCGGCGGAAGCCACCAAGCGCCTGGAGAGCCTCCCTTTTAACGGCGAAGGCGGCCCCATTCAAGGCGATGGTCCTCCGAGCGAGCTTCGCCATCATTTTGCTGGCGAAGTTGTAGGCGACGTACTCTATGTAAACGAGCCCCGCCAGCAGCCCTCTCCCCACGACCACCTTCTTAATGTCAGCTATGTCGCAGTCTTCCATCTCCCGCACGATCCTCTTCAGGAAGAGCGGATCCTCCACCGCCACGTCATCGTCGAGGAACAGCACCACGTCGCCGCGCGCGAGCGCTAGAGCCTCGTTGAGCGCGCTTACCTTCCCCAAGCGCGAGCGCCTCACGACCAGCTTGCACGAACCCTTCGCGCACAGCCGCGACAGCTCCTCCACCGCGCTCTCCTCCGGCTCATCCACCACCACAACGAGGTCGGTGGGCTTCCCCTCGCATTTGAGCAAGCTCTCGACCAGCCGCAGCAGCCTGCTACCACCCTTGTAGGAGGGGATTACCACGCTCAGGGGCAGAGTTTCGGAAAGCTCGGTTCGCTGAAGCAGTGTCATTAATCCCCCCTCAGCTCCTCTCCTCGAAAAACCTTTCCAGCGAGTTCAGAGTTTTCACGCTAGCTAGCACGAGCGAGGTAGCGCGCCCCTATTCTAGACTCGTAGCGGTCAGCGCATCTTTCGGCGTCAGCTGTACAGCGGGCTTGCGCCCACTTGCGCACGATGTAGCGCAGAGCTTTAATAAGCGCACGCGCCGTGAACGCGATGACCCTCCGGTTCAGTCTAGGCCGGTTGACGATCGAGCTTGTCGAGGGTGACATCACGGAGCTGGAAGCTGACGCGATCGTGAACGCAGCCAACGAGTACTTGAAGCACGGCGGCGGTGTGGCGGCCGCGATCGTCAGGAAGGGTGGGTACGTGATCCAGGAGGAGAGCGACCGCTACGTGAGGGAGCACGGGCCTGTCCCCGTGGGTGGGGTAGCGGTCACCGGGGCCGGCCGGCTGAAGGCGAAGTACGTCATACACGCGGTGGGGCCGCGGTACGGGGATCCTCAGGGCGACGAGAAACTCGCTTCAGCCATCAGGAACTCCCTGCTTAAGGCTGATGAGCTGGGCCTCGAGAGCATCGCGATGCCAGCGATTTCCACCGGTGTCTTCGGGTACCCCTACGAGCGCTGCGCACGTATCATGGCGAATGTGCTAAAGGAGTTCGCACCTAGCGCCAAGAGTTTGAGAAGGGTTATCGTGTGCCTCTACGGTAAAGAGGCGCACGAAACGTTCAGGAAAGTGTTCGAGGAGGAGCTGCGCTAGGTGATTTGCATGTGCAGGATGGTAGCGCTCGCGGCTAGAGAGCACTTCGACGCTCGCTTCTGGCTGCGCGCGCTGGCCGAGGCGGCTGCCGACGATCCCCTCCTCCAGAAGTTATCCCGCCGCGACTCTTCGCACGGCGACGGATGGGGTCTTGCCGCCTTCCTTGGAGACAGACTGCTCCACTACAAGTCTGCTACGCCAATCTGGGAGGATAGAGCCTTGGACGCTTTAGCTAGCTTGCTCGCAGCGCCGGTGGTATTGGTCGCGCACGCGCGCAAGGCGAGCAGGGGAACACCGCTAGGGGTTGGGGCGGCCCACCCGTTTCCCCTCGACACAAGGGACGGCGGGGTGCTCTTCGTAGCCCAGAACGGCGGAGTGGCGGTGGACAAGCTGGCTGGATTGGTTGAAGAGAAGCCGCTTCTCGATAGCGTAGACACATTCGTTTACTCGGTCGCGCTGGCGGAAAGGTTGAAGAGAGCTAGCCTAGGAGAGGCGCTAGCGGAGCTTCACAGGGATCTCGAAAAGCTGGAGGCTATTAGGGGGATGGCTAACACGTTCGTCCTCCTAGTGAAGCGCGAGCAGGGTGCGTGGAAAGCCGAACTAGCTGTTGTCCGCCACATCGTTAAGGAAGCTCTGAAGGAATATGGCGAAGTTTTCGTAACGAATAGGCCTGGCTTTTTCGCGGCAGTTTCGAGCACTCTCGCCCTTAAGCTTCAAGCTGGAGTAGATCCTATTCGCGAAAACTCAGTCATCATGATCGATCCTGAAAGCGAGCGCCTCACTCGCCTCCCTCTCTGAGGCTTGCGAGAGGTAGGAATGCCGTCAGGTTAAGGGCGGCGCAAGCGGCTAGCATGCCTCGGGGGCCTATACCGTACCATAACCAGCCCCCTAGCAAGGGAGAAGGGAGTGAGACGAGACCTACAACCGCGTCGGAAAGTCCATTGACGGTGGCTACAGCGCTCTCCGGAGCCATGAGGGATAGGAGCTTCCGGCGCGCGGGCATGTCGAAGGGTAGAAAAACGCTTTGTACGAGCGTCGCTACCAGAAGATCCTCGAAGCTGTCCCCGATACCCATTACAGCGTAACCTGCCGACACGCCTAGGTAGTGGAGTGCTAAAGCTTTCCTAGCGCCAAACCTGTCGGCGAAGTAGCCTGCACCGAGCTGCGCCGCTTGCGAAGTCGCGGAGCCGATTGCTGCCAACAGGCTGATATTGCTCGGCGACAGCCCCACGATTTCCCGCTGGAAAATCTGAACGTAAGACGAAGCGGAGAAAACGGCCAGATCGTGCAGGGCCAGCGAAGCCGTTAAGCGAGCGAAACTACCGTCCTGAAGCGCTTTGAGATTCCGCACAGCCCGCCGACTACTATTGCCGGGCACCCTTTCGACAAGGTATGAGAGGGGGAGCGTAAGGAGGAAGAGACCCGCGCTGACGAGGTAAACGGTGCCGAAGCCCTTTCGTTCCGCTAAGGGGCCTGAGATGTAGGAGCCGATTACGTTGCTCGCACCAGTGAGAAGCAGGTACACCGAGTAGGTGGAGCCCCAGGATCTCCGGACGCTGCTAGCGGCTAGCAGTCGAAGGGATACCTGCCCCCTCAGCGTTAGGCAGAAAGTGTACGTCGCTACAGAGGCTAGCAGTGGAAGCGGGTGAAGCGCTAACGGTATTAGCAGGAGAGCCGCCATCTGCCCGGCAGAAGCTAGGATTAGAGCCGGCCTCGTTGACATAGCATCGGCCACTACGCCGGCTGGGAGCGCTAGGACGAACGACAATGTGAGAGTAAGGCTCGATATAGCGCCCACCTGCCAAAGCTCGAGCGGTGCGCTGGAGCGCAGGTAGATGGGGAAAAGAGTGTACCAGACAGCGTGAGCGAAAGTGGCGGCGGAAGCTAGCGTTAGGAAAGCTGGATGCAGAACTCCCGTCCAGCGCTTTTGCCGCGCGCTAGAGCCGGTCAAGCCGGACACCACGCGACTGGACAGCTTAGGCCAGTATTTCAAGTTCCCCAGACTTCCTGAGGACGTTGTCCAAGGCGGCAGCGCTCACAGCTACCGATGCGATCGATAGGAGAGCCACCGCGACAGCCAGCGGCCCTCCTTCCTTCTTCAGCTCAGCGAGAGAACTTATTTCAAAGCTGAACTCGCCGCTCCCCGAAGGAGAACAAACACCACTCACGCACGTGAGAACTGTTGTGTGCATTGTTCCGTTTGCGGTCTCAAGGTAACCGTCGCTGTCGTATGCAGCCTCCATCCTTAGGTTCACGTCAACTGGTACTCCGGATACCCTGAGGGTGCGCTTAAACGTTATCGTCCTCGCAGCCCCGGCGAAAGCTCTATCGTATAGGACGCCAGCGGCTTCGAGTCTGTTGTAGACGATCCTGACGCTGGGGGAGGCGATTTGTGTTACAAGTGCTGGCTCCCGTTCCACACGAATGATAACCGCTTCGCTGTCGTAACCGGTCTCGATGCGGTAGCCGCCCGATTCGTAGAGCTTGTAGGAGACAGAAAAACCGAGAACTTTCACTGGAACTCTCAGCTCTCGTGCTGCGACAGCCGAGTAGATCCCTCCAACCGCTACAGCTGCAATTGTAGTGGCAAGCACCAGCTTGCTTAGACGCCCCAGGCCAGCGGATCCGAGGAATAGATACTTGAAAACTCTTTGGCTAGCTGTAAGAGCGCGAAGCACGCTGTGCCTTTCCCTATCCAGCACGTAAGGCAGCAAGGCCATCCCGCCCAAGAATCCGCCGGCGTGAGCGAAAACGGCAACGCCGACGCTAGCACCAGCGTAGCCCTGCAGCACTTGTGTAACAAACCAGAATACTAGGTAGGCGGCGGCGCTCGTTGTGAAGCAGATGGGGAAGAAAATGTAGAAGAAGCACATTGAGAGCTTGCTCCCCGGGAATAAGAGGAGGTACGCCCCGAGGATTCCCGATATAGCTCCAGAAGCGCCGATGGCGGGGATGAACGCCGATAGAGGCCCTTCCACCGGTATGAACGCCGTGTGGAAGAGCTCTGCGGCGAGCCCCGAGAGCAGGTATAGGGCGAGGTACCTCTTGCCGCCGAGTGCTTGCTCCACGAGCCTTCCGAAATTGTAAAGGAACAGCATGTTGAAAAATATGTGGAAGAGGTTAGCGTGGAGGAACATCGAGGTTAGAAGCCTGTAAAGCTGGCGTGAATCGAGGAGATAAGCTGGCACGAAGCCCCCCCACCACAACCAGCCGTCAGATATTTCCAGAAAAGCGTTATCCCAGGTTGTGAGAAAATAGATGAGAACGTTAAACACGACCAACGCCACAGTTACACGGGGTTTCCTCGCTGCAACCCCTAACCCTTCTTGCGTGTAAACTACCCCCACTCGCCACTACCCGTCGGCTCGGACATCGCTCACTATTTAAAGATAAGCTGCGCTGAGTAAATCATTGAAGGATAGCTTTAGTACTCGCGTTATCGTTTTCGTTTAAATTTCGTACTCAATACTTCCTGGGCAAATGCTTTTATACAGCTGTGAACAAGGGGTTTTCATGCCGAGCAAGGTTCTATTCGCTAGCGCCCGTCTACCCCAGCTCAACAAGGAGTACAGTTTAACCTACAAGTTTAAGAAAGCTTTGGAGGAATCGCCGCTCTCCAGCATGGTCGAGAAGGGGAACATAGTCGCCGTGAAGGTCCACGTTGGCGATATGGATGGAGGGGGTTACCGCTTCATCAGACCGATCTTCGTGCGCATCCTAATAGATTATCTTAAGCAGCTCGGAACGCTGCCGTTTATCACGGACACCTGGGGCTTGAGGCACGTTTACGCCGGAATACAGAACGGCTTCGGCTACGAAACTGTAGGAGCCCCCTTACTGCCGGCGAACGGCGTCAAGGAGAACTTCTTCTACGAAGTTGAGTTGGAGAATTACTACCACCTCAAGAGGATCCAGGTGGCTGGTAACGTGCATGACGCCGATGTTCTAGTGGACTTCTCGCACTTCAAAGGCCACCCCTCTTCGGGTGCGGGTGCTGCAATCAAGAATATTGCGATGGGTTGCACGAGCTACAGAACGCGCGGCGAAATCCACCAGCTCGAGAAGCTCGATACCGTGGGGAGGGCGTTCCAAGAGGGGATGGTAGACGCCGTGAGAGCTGTGCTGAAAAATAAGCGCGGTAAGGCGTTCTACATAAACTACGTGATGGACATGCAACCGATCTGCGATTGCGCCCCCTGGTCCGACCTGCCGATCGCACCCGACATTGGCATACTCATCTCCGACGACATCGTAGCCGTCGAGCACGCGTCGCTAAAGATGGTGGACGAGGCTCCGGTGATGCCAGGTTCAGTGGCCGAGAAGTTGGGTCTCAGACCGGGAGATAACAAGTGGCTGAAACTGCACGGAAAAGACCCCTACATACAGGTTGAAGCCGCGGAGAAAGCCGGGCTCGGTAGCAAACATTACGAAATCATCGAGGTCTAGCCATGCCGCGTGTCATCGTCGATCATGAGAAGTGCATAGGCTGCGCCACCTGCTACCAGGTCTGCCCCTCAAAGGTCTTTGTTATAAGAAAGGGCAAATCATACCCCGTAAACGAGGAAGCGTGTGTCATGTGCAGAGCGTGCATAACACACTGTCCCACGGGGGCTATAACGATAATGCACAGGGACTTAGAAGCCCCTATAAGCCGTCTTTACGGCGGCTGATCATCTGCCGGTAGCTTTTTTCGTACTCGCCACTACTTATCGAATTCGATATCCGTTTTAACAGCTCGCAGACGTCAGCCACGTACTCCAAATCCATACCGCGTAAACCCCTTCTCTCTATCTCAACAGCCCTCTCTCTCAGCCTGGCACCGGCTTCGAGGCTTAACGCAGCTAAGATCGCGTGATGGTGCTCCGCCAGTACGCCGTAGGTTTCCCTTCCCACGGAAGTTAGGATAACCGATGCGTTCCGAAGATGCACCGGCTCGCCGCTCTCGAGGAAAGTTTCCAGAAGCTGCACGGCCTCTGCGAACCGTGTACCATACAAAGCCAGCAGATCCTCAAGCGCCATCGGACTCAATAGGTTAATCAAACGGAAGCTGATAAGGTTAGCGGCTCTAGCGTGCGAGCAGTAGCCTTCAGCGCGCGCTAAAACCCGAAAATAGCTAGACTATCCTCAACAAAATTTTTACCGTTGGCTGCGAAAACCTCGCGTGAAGTTTGCAAGGTGTTCCGAGAAGTCCTCGACACCCACTGGCTACAAGGTGGCCGTACTAGGCGCCGGACCGGCCGGCCTTACGGTTGCCGGCGAGCTAGCTTGCAAAGGCTACGAAGTGCACGTTTTCGACCGTTTACCAGAGCCTGGAGGTATGCTGATGTTCGTGATACCAAGCTTCAGGTTCAGAAAAGATGTCGTTAGAAAATCTATTGGAGAACTAGAAAGATCGGGCGTCGTGTTCCACACAGATACCGAGATCGGTTCGAGGCAGCCGGTGTCCGACTTTCTTAAAAAATATGATGCCACGGTCGTGGCTACCGGCACGTGGGAAAGCGCTAGAATGGGGGTTAAGGGGGAGGAGCTCCCCGGAGTTCACTATGCGCTGGAATGGCTGTACAGCCATGTAGCCTACGAGCTAGGGTACGGCCCACCCCCTCCTAAGCTTGGCACTCGCGTAGTCGTTGTGGGCGGAGGGTTAAGCGCTGTTGACGCGTGCGAGCTGGCGGCTAGAGCATACGGTGTCAAACCGATCGTTGTCTATAGGAGGCCGCTTCACGTCGCCCCAGCTGCGCGCGAGCTCACCGCTCTAAAGCAAAGAGGATTGATCGAAGTTATCGACTCTGCGCTACCCGTAGAGATAGTCGGTGCTAAAGTTGTTGAGGGGTTAAAGGTGGCGAGCGTTAAGCCGACAAGCGCAAGAGGTGAAGCGTTAGAGGTTGTACAGGGTAGCGAAAGAGTGATTGAGACTGATACTGTTATAGTGGCAGCCGGCCTCCGCCCAACACCACCACCTTCGCTCACCAGGCTGGGTGTTAAGGTGGCGCCCGACGGTAGGGTGCTAACGGACGATAACATGATGACTAGCGTAGCTGGGCTCTTCGCCGCGGGAGACGTTGCGCACGGAGCTTCTAATATCTACAAGGCCATGGAGAGCGGGAGAAAAGCTGCTTTAGGCGTCGACTCCTACCTTCGTCGCGCGCTAGCTGGCTGGGCGTATGAGCGCGCATGAAGACTTCGAGCGCTGCTTGTCAACCCTCGTCCTCCACTTTCAAGCCTTCCTTTTCCTCTCCTTCGCGCGCGTCGCGCAGAGCGAAGGCTAGTAGACGGTCACGCTCTTAATCGCTGGATGCTGGAGCGCGCGGGGCACGAAGTCGCCAGGCACCTCGCCCTCGATTATGATGTAGAGCCTAGGATTCTCTACGAGCAACGGATGCTCAGCCACCACTTGTAAAATGTTTATGTTCTTCTCCGCCAATATGCTTGCGACGTACGCTAGGATTCCCGGCTGGTCCTTCACAGTTTCAACGACTACGCACCGGTAGCGAAGCAGCTTTGTAACGCCGCGAAGGAAAGGACCCGCGTTCTCGAGCCTCCCGTAAAGCTCGCGTAGGAAGGGGTCTCGAGATATATCTAGAAGGGTCTCTTTCACAGTTCTCCAATCCACTCCGCAGGCTTCTGCAACGCTCTTGTATGGAACTTCGATGCTGCCAAGAAAAACACGTGGCGCTCCCCAGCCAGGGGCCTCCTTCACGCTCAAACCATGCCGTAAAAGCTCCACTGCGACCCTCGCTTTAGCCCTGCTGCCCCTGAACCTCTTCTCTATCTCCTCCAGCAGTTTCATGCATTAAAAAATGCATTATGGCACATAAAAATGTTTCATCCCATTTGGATGATATTAATGTATATAAAGCGTCATTAAAATATATTTTTGGACTATTGGGAGGTCTCATGTGCCCAGCTACAAAGTAGTGATTGGCGAGAATGAGCTGCCTCGTACGTGGTACAATGTGCTTCCAGATTTGCCGGAACCCCTGCCTCCTCCGCTGAAGCCGGACGGGACACCTGCAAAGCCTGAAGATCTCGAAGCGATTTTTCCGAAAGAGATAGTGCGGCAGGAGGTCTCCTTGGAAAGGTTTGTCCCCATACCAGAGGAAGTTCTTGAAGCCTATAGGCTATGGAGACCGACGCCCCTTGTAAGGGCTTACAGGCTGGAGCGGGCGCTGAAAACACCTGCCGAGATCTATTATAAGTACGAGGGGGTTTCGCCGCCCGGCAGCCATAAGCCCAACACGGCAGTAGCCCAAGCCTACTACAACGTGAAGGAGGGGGTTGAGCGCTTAACCACGGAGACCGGCGCCGGCCAGTGGGGGAGCGCGCTGGCTTTCGCCACCAACCTCTTCGGTCTCAAATGCACGATTTACATGGTCCGCGTCAGCTATGAGCAGAAGCCCTACAGGCGCGTCCTCATGCAGCTGTGGGGCGCGGAGGTCGTGCCGAGCCCCAGCACGAGGACGAGCTTCGGCCGCAAAGTGCTCGAGCAGGACCCAGACAACCCCGGAAGCCTCGGGATCGCGATCAGCGAGGCAATCGAGGACGCGGTCACGCACCCCAACACGAAGTACTCGCTGGGCAGCGTGCTGAACCACGTGCTGCTCCACCAAACGATCGTCGGTCAAGAGGCACTTAAGCAGATGGAGCTCATCGACCGCTTCCCCGACTACGTGATCGGCTGCATCGGCGGTGGCAGCAACTACGCCGGCCTAGCCTACCCCTTCTACTACGTTAAGAAAATGGGCAAGGCACCCGTGGACACGAGGTTCGTAGCCGTGGAGCCGACAGCCGCGCCTTCTACCACAAAAGGGGTTTATACTTACGATCACGGCGACACAGCGCGTCTCACCCCCTTATTGAAGATGTATAGCCTCGGCCACGACTTCGTGCCTCCTCCTATTCACGCGGGTGGGCTCAGGTACCATGGAAAAGCCCCCAGTCTAAGCCTCCTCATCCACAAGGGCGAGTTCGGCAGCGTTGCGTACGACCAAGTGGAGGTCTTCAAGGCGGCTGAGGTCTTCACCAGGGCTGAAGGCTTTGTTCCAGCGCCGGAGAGCGCTCACGCGATAAAAGCCGTGATCGACCTAGCGCTTGAAGCGAAAAGGAAAGGCGAGAGAAAAGTCATACTGTTCAACCTAAGCGGGCATGGCTTGCTAGACCTGAAAGCTTACGATGAGTACCTGAGCGGAACACTAAAGCCTTACGAGTACCCAAAGGAGGAAGTTGAAAAAAGCATTGAGAAACTTTTCGAGCTATACCCCTGGCTCAAGAACATGCAAGGCTCCTGATGCGCCAAGCGCTTTACACTACTACGAAGTTGCTTTCCGCACCGTAAAGCCTGTATACTTTTTTGGTGAAGCAGAAGAGCCTCTCTACCTCTTCCCTGTTCAACGGCTTGGCGCGGGGGCCGAGTGGGTTTTCAAAAAGCAGAGGTCGCGGTGCAATCATAGCGGCGATCTCTGGGACATCGGCGATCTCTAGCAGCCTAGGAGGGAAGAGGGAAGGCGGGTAGTCGAAGCCGTTGCTCGACACTAGAGTTGCGGGTGCAGAAAGCACGCGTACAGATGCTACACGCTCATCGAAAGCTGCCGCGAACAGCGCTACGAGTCCCGCTTCGCGCTCCCCGTAAAAGTGCACCTCACTGAAGCCGGCGTCGCGCAGCGCGAAGTCTACAGACCTGAGGACGTCGAAAACTCGCATGCCGAGGATGTGCCTGCCGAGGACGAGCGAGTTCTTCGCCACGTGCTCCTCGCTCGAAGCGGTCTCGCCGCTGCCCCGGTACGCGATCGAAAGCACAGCGCCTCCCGACTCGAGCCACTCCCTCAGCGGCGATAGCGCGAGAGCGGCGCAGGGACCACTAGGCGAGAGGTGGATCAGGCAGCGCTCGGCCTCCCCGGATCTGGTGAGCAACGCCGGTACAACCACGTCGAGCTCGGTCCTTAAGGCGAGCTTCTCGACCTCGTAGCCGTCGACACTCGCAGCGCCCAGGCGCTCCACGCTGTACGGCTCCTCGGGGGAGCCGCCAAAAACCTTCTCAACGAGCCGGGCCCTGAGCTCGGGGACGCGCTGGACCCACTCCTCTGGAGCCGCTCTCCGGGCCTTCGCCAGCTCGAGCGCCCGGCGGTGGTAGATGGTCGCTATGGTCTCGCCCGCCGGCGCGCTCAGGCAGGAAAGGGAGGGTGATGTGTCGGGCTCGAGGTCCAACCCCTCCTCGCTCAGCTCCTCCTTCCCGCCCTTCAGCCACCGCGTGAACCACCTGTACACAGCGCGCCTCATCTCGCCCGTGTACCCGTGCCCCGCGTGAACCTCGACATACGCGAGCTTGTCGAGCGCCCCGAGCAGCTCGTAAGCGCGGCGCACCCTCAGGTAGGCCCTGCGCGCCCGCAGCACCGGGAAGACCTCGTCGTGAACACCGCTGACGATAAGGAGGGGCCTCGGCGCGATAAGCGAGAGCACGTCGGCGGCGTCAGCGATGCGCATCATGCTAGGAACGCACTCGCAGTAACAACGGCCGCTCACCACCTGATCCTCGAAGACTTCGGCCGACGCGACGGGCGCCGCCGCCGCTACGCGCTCGTCGAGCGCCGCCAGGTACATCGTCTGGTTCCCGCCCCCCGAGCTCCCGGTGACGCCGATGCGGCTCGCGTCCACCTCCTCCCTCGACTGTAAGTAGTCGAGCGCGCGCACGTTGTCCCAGAGGATCAGGCCGGGCAGGCTCATGCCCACCGCCGGCAGCCAAACGCCCTCCCTGTGGCCCTGGAACCAGCGGTCGCCGTAGCCGACCGTGTCCACAGCGAGGACCGCGATACCAGCTTTGGCGAGCGTCGCGGCTATCGCCTGCACGTGCAGCTCGAACTTCCCCCTCGGGTAGTGGCCGTGCACCTCGAGCACCGCTGGGAAGGGGCCGCCGCCTTCAGGCAAGTAGAAGTTGCCGGTGACGAGAAAGCCGGGTCTGCTCTCGAAGACCACGTTCTCGACGACGTAACCCCTCTTCCTTCTGCGCGCGACCACGCGAGCGTTGAGGTCGCTCCGCTCGGGCTCCACCATCATGGCCTCCCACAGCGCCTCCCTCAGCCTCCTAGCCCACGCGAGGTGGTCCTCAAAGCTCTGCGGCTTCCGCCTCGCGCGCTCCAGCTCCTGTGCAAGGCGGGCGAAGTGCTCGCGCAGCATCTCGGTGTAAACGCGGGGCAGAACCCTCACGTCTAGCGGGTCCACGCGCCCGCAGTGAAGAAAGGGTATTAATGCCTGCGCGTTGCTAAAGCAGGGGGATGATTGGCGCGTTGGTGGCCTACCGGTGTGGAGATTCGATGGGCGGACTGACCCCCACCCCCTCCTCCTAGCCGCTTAGGAAGCAAACAGCCGCTTCACGGTTTCGACGGCTGCCTCCACGAGACGCTCCGCCGACCCTCTACCAACGACGCAAGCGGGGAAGGCGGTCTCGTAGCCGCCTTCGTCGAACGCGGTGTCGGTAGGGACGTACCCGATCGCGTCGTTCGAGTAGCCGGCGACCATCGTGAGACGCGCCGGGGACCTCGACTTGATCGCAAGTCCCACCTCAACGAAAGGCTCGCCGGGTAGGGCCACGATCGCGACGCTGCCGAGCCTGAGAGCCTGCACTTCGGTCGTCAGCTCTCCGCCCGGCGCCCGCTCCCTCAACCTCCTCGCCACCTCGAGGGCCCACCTTGCCACGCCGAGCTTGAAGCGCAGCTGGGAGGCCGAGGTTTCGTTCCCTCTGGCCAGCGCGCGGCGCAGCTCCTCCTCGAGCGCCGCCACTTCGCCCAGTCCAACCTCGGGCACCTGCTGAACGCTCAGCTTCACCTCGCGCCTAAAAGTGCTCAGCTCGACTTCGTCTTCGCGCCTCGACCCCAACAGAGCTTTCACGGCCTCGCACGCGACCGCCGTGCCCATCTCCTCAACGTCGGCGAACGTGCCCACGCTCCTGTCGTAGACTCGCTCAAGCGAGGTCCCTGGGGTTAGCGGGTTCACGTCACCGCAAGCCCCTGCGAGGAACAGCGTCGAGCAGCCGAGCAAGCGCTCGACTGCGCGCGAGGCGGCGCCAGGGTAGTCGGCCGAGATGAGAAGGTTGTTGTGACCGAGCACGACGGCGTGGCACGCGAAGTTCACCATAACCGCCACAGGACCCCCCGCCCCCTCGAACAGCAGCGCGCAGACCTCGTTGTCAAGGGGTCCGAGCCCCGGCTTCCTTCGGTTAACCGTCCACCCGTCCAGCCTGCCGCGCCCGTGGCGGACGCTCACCTCTCCAAGCTGGCCGGCAGCTTCAACGACCGCGCTGGCGACGAGACCTGGGAGCAGGCTCCAGTATTCGTCGAGGTAGCTGCGCTCAAGGCACGGGTCTAGGCCGAAGACGGATGGGCCCGAGTGCGTGTGCACAGCAGCGATGAGCACCGAGTCGGCGGGTACGCCCGCTCTCCCCTCCGCCTCCTCCTTGACTGCTTTCACGAGCTCGGGGGTCGGGTAGAGGAGCTCGAGCGAAACCACCGCGGCGCGCTCGCCGCCGGACTCGAGGACGAGCGCCCTAGCGCGCAGGTCGTCGTGGACACCCACCGAAGG
>Ga0105154_1000428_pt1 | contig 18589 bp, 25 predicted proteins | sample SSWtaG_FD_89672 | JGI IMG/M metagenome (GOLD analysis project Ga0105154, IMG submission 89672) | Hot spring microbial communities from Sandy's Spring West, USA to study Microbial Dark Matter (Phase II) - SSWsed_matched | ecosystem: Environmental > Aquatic > Thermal springs > Hot (42-90C) >... | reverse complement strand
GCAGGCCACGTGTGTGCGTCATGGTACTACGTAGATTACATAAACAAGATATACCAGTACCAACCCAGTAGTAATTGTGTCTATGGACCTGCGGTGCCTGGCTCTACGGCGCCTAACAGCGGTGAGTACAATGTGGGGACAGTTACCAGAACTGTAACTTTCCAGATAGGTGTCCAAGGTAGAGACCAAAGCGGCTCCCTTACCACATCGGTAACAGCCCAGTGGACTGAGGTAATCCCTAGAATCCAGGTTTCTCTCGACCTGACCGATGTGACCTCAATCAAGTGGAGGCAATATATCTACGACGGGGGAGAGCCATCGCTGGGTGACGCATGGGGTTCGATGGGCTGGGACTGGATGTATGGCCTAACCGTATTGGCTCTGCCTTATTCCAACCTAGCCTTGGGAGCTCGTGGAGAGGCTAGTTTTTGGAGATGCGGCTTTGCCTGTCTTTGGGTCGAATATGACCAGGCATTTACATTCGTCTTTGTAAGACCATGAAGTTGTGGAAGTTCTATTTAATTGTTGCCGTTGTTGTTGCTGTCTTAATTGGCGTGCCGGCATCGATATACGTAGTGCTGAAAAAGCCGCCGAGCGTCAACACCGCTATGGATGTATTCGCCTGCGACTTAGTAAACGTCTCTGGAACTCTGACGCTAAAGGGGAGTTGCGCCGGGAGATACATAGCCGTGTCTAGCTTCTATCTCAATAAGACCTACCTAAAATACAACGTCACCAACCGCCTAGCGCTTGAGACAACCGCCGAGGATCTATGGGCCGGGATGACCACAGTAGCTGAGATAATCGACCAACAAGAAAGAACCTACCTAGTCGAAAACGAGACCTATAAGAAGCCGCCGGAGACGCTCGTCCCCCCGCCCTTCCGCGAGGCATTAGCCAGAATCAGCAGAGACCACCCATGGTTCGCAGATAGCTACGTAATCAACGGAGGAATATTCAGAGGCCTGGTGACGGACCCGCTTTTAGCTTCAGGCCAAAAAGTTGTAGGCATAGTGTTCACGGCTCTTGCACCTATCTGCGGCCAGAAGCGGGATGTGGGCCTTGGCGGGGGGATTATCAACAAGTACGACTCCTGCGGCTTCACAGCGCTTTTCCTCATAAATAAGTCAAAGCTCGTGGTATTAGACGTAAACGTCGAGCTAATCAATATAAAAGACGGATTAGAAGTCAACGACGGAAGCAACGGCGTCTTGATCCGCGGCAATGCGATAGGGCTATTGGCACATGCGGTACAAGACGCAACAAAACAACTAGAAGAAATAATAACACAACGAACTACTAGAAAAAATAATTAAATATTTTTAAATTAAAAGTTATTTTTATATTTCTGAATTAATTCGTTATATGTCATGCAGCCTCCTCGCTAGATATCAAAAGTAAAATGCCGAAAACACGTCGCGACGTTAGCCATAGTCGGCGTGGATTAGCTGAGAGATTTGTGATTGAGAAGAGAAAGTTTGTGGCATATCACGTTGTCGACAACGCGTTGAGGTATCCTCACCGTTGTATGTTTCAACACCTCCTTATGCACCTTTCCCGTGGTCTGCGGCGGCCTGCCGTGAGGATGCACCTCAACCCCCTCCGCATCTCCAGCTTGCTGTACGTAGAGGCGGGGCCCGTCCATAGTCGTAGAAGCGCCTTGCCCATCACTCTGTGAAAAACTCTAAAGAAGTTTCGACTAACGCGAAAAAGATAAGGTTAAATAATGGTGGATAAATGTAGGCATGGGAATTTTAGAATTCCGCTTCCACGGGCGGGGCGGACAAGGCATGGTGACCGCCGCCCAGGTGCTAGCTGCCGCCGCCATATTGGAGGGCAAATACGCACAAGCCTTCCCCGAGTTCGGGCCGGAGCGGAGAGGCGCCCCAGTGAAGAGCTACCTCCGCGTATCCGAGAGGCCCATATACATCCGGGAACCCGTCCTCCATCCCGACGTAGTGGTGGTGGCCGATCAATCGCTTTTCCAGGCCGAGAACCCGCTCGAGGGCGCGAAGCCCACCACGATACTCGTTGTGAATGGAATATACAAGGTCCCCCAAAAGACTTATTATGTAGATGCAACTTCGTTGGCGATGAAAATCTTAGGTAGGCCGATAGTAAACACCGCCTTAATAGGCGCCGTGGTGAAGGCCACGGGCATAGTATCGCTCAGCTCTGTGGCCGAGGCCCTGAAGAAATACTTCACGGGCAGGCTCTACGACCTGAACGTGAAATTGATAGAAGTGGCGTACCAGGAGACGAAGGAGCTATGAGTCTCCCCAAAGCCGTCGAGCTCCCCATAGGCGCAGTGATACCGGAGCCCGGCTCCACCAGGAGAAACCTCACCGCCGGCTGGAGGACGCTGAGACCCGTCATACATGACGACAAGTGCGTAAGGTGCCAGCTCTGCTGGCTCTACTGCCCGGAGGGCACCATAGCGGAGAGGAAGGGGGTGTTCCAGGTGGGCAACAGGACATACGACGTTAAATACGAGATAGTGTATGACTACTGCAAAGGCTGCGGCATATGTGCCAACGAATGCCCTACGAAGGCGATAGAGATGGTGCCGGAGGCCCCATGATGCAAATACAGAAGACGAAGCGGGTGGAGGCCCTGACGGGCAACTACGCCGCAGCATACGCCGTTAAGGCGGTTGACGTAGACGTGATAGCGGTCTACCCCATCACGCCCCAGACAACCATCGTGGAGAAGATCTCCGAATTCGTCGCAAACGGCGAGCTCGATGCCGAGCTCATCCACGTGGAGAGCGAACACTCGGCGCTCTCAGCGGTGATAGGCGCCTCTGCAGCCGGCGCACGGGTCTTCACAGCCACCTCTAGCCAAGGCCTAGAACTCGCCCATGAGGTCCTCCACATAGCCAGCGCCATGCGGCTGCCAATAGTCATGGCAGTGCCGGCCAGGGCCATCTCGGCGCCCATAAGCATACATAACGACTACGGCGATGTGATGAACGCCAGAGACGCGGGCTGGGTCATGTACATCGCGGCCTCGGCGCAGGAGGTATACGACACCGTCATCCAGGCCTACCGAGTGGCCGAGACCGTGAACCTCCCCACCATGGTTGCCTACGACGGCTTCCTCATAAGCCACACGGTGGAGCCCGTGGAGCTTAACGACGAGGAGGAGGTCCGGAGGTTCCTGCCGCGCCCTGTGAGGCCCTATACCCTCAACCCCAAGCGCCCAGTCACCATGGGCCCCCTCGCCTCCCCCGACTGGTATTACGAGTTCAAATACCAGCAGGTCCTCGCCATGAAGGAGGCATACAAAGTCGCCAAGGATGTGGACTTGCTCTACGGCGAGAAGTTCGGCCGGAGCTACGGCGTGGTGGAGACCTACAAGATGGAAGATGCGGAATACGCCATGGTGACATACGGCGCGGCCTTCGGAAACGCAAAAGCCGCTGCCGACATTGCGAGGGAGAGAGGCATAGCAGCCGGCGTGGTCAGGGTGAGGCTCTACCGGCCGTTTCCCACTATGGATCTGTTAAAGGCTCTGGAGGGGGTTAAGGCGTTCGCCGTGTTAGACAGGGCGATAATGTTCGGTAGCCCCGCCGAGGGCCCGCTCTATAAGGACATAACCACAGCCATGTTTATGCACGGCGTAGATAAGCCGGCGGTGAATGTAATCCACGGCATAGGACAACGCACGATATACGTCGAAGATATATATAAGGTATATACAATGCTCAGGGAGAACCCCAGGAAAGAGGTGGTGTTCATGGGGGTGAGGATATGAAGGTCTACTACAAAACCCTAAAGGACCTGCCGCGGGAGGAGCTCTTCGCTCCTGGCCACAGGATGTGTGCCGGATGTGGCGCCGCCATAGCCATGAGGTGGATAACGAAGACCCTCGGGCCAAACGCGGTGATAGCCAACGCCACGGGTTGCGTGGAGGTGACCACCACTCCGTATCCAGAAACCGCCTGGATGCACCCATACATACACGTGGCTTTTGAAAACGCGGCTGCGGTGGCCTCTGGGGTGGAGGCGGCCATAAAGACCCTCAAAAGAAAGGGCATGTGGGACGCGGGAGACACCAAGGTCGTCGTCATAGCGGGCGACGGCGGCACCTACGACATAGGTCTACAGTCGCTGAGCGGCATGCTCGAGAGGCGCCACGGGGTCCTCTACATACTTTACGACAACGAGGCCTACATGAACACCGGCATCCAGAGAAGCGGCTCCACGCCTAAATACGCCTGGACCACCACCACGCCGGTGGGAACAGCCGTGAGAGGCAAGATACAGTGGAAAAAAGACATCATGGGTATCGTTATGGCCCACAGAGTGCCATACGCCGCCACCGCCAGCGTGGCGTATATCCTCGACATGGCCAACAAGATAAAGACGGCGCTTGAATACACCGAGGAGGGGCCCACCTTCCTACACATATACGCGCCCTGCGTGCCGGGCTGGCGCTACCCCGAAAACAAGACTGTGGAGATCGCGAAGCTTGCGGTGGAGACCGGCTACTTCCCGCTGTATGAATGGGAGCGCGGCAAGCTGAAGCTGAACCCGCCCAGCAACAACCACCTAGACAAATCCAAGAGAAAACCGCTACGGGAGTACTTCAAGCTCCAGGGAAGATTCGCCCACCTAACAGACCAGGAAATTGCAGAGATCGAAAAGGAGCTTGACGCCTACTGGGAGTACCTGGGCAAGCTGGCGCAGTTATAAGACTTTTCGATAATACCCCCGTATTTCTCTTGTTTGAGCCCTTAACTACGCACAGCTCTTAAAAAAACCGCACTGCTCCAAGACATGACCAAAACATTCCTAATCACGCTTGGATTGGCTGCGTTGCTCTTAGCCGCAACGACGGTTGTAATTCCGCCAACCGCAAAACTTGAGCACATAGCCTACAAGGTGGAGGAGACAACTATTAAAATACAGGGCGCCGGCTTCGCCACCCTGGCGAAGCCCTATGTGACCCCCGGCGAGGGGTACGTATACGCCGGTATGAAGATAGAGTTCCTCGGCGCCTACCCCTCGGTTCAGATAGGCGCAGATGGGCAGTTGAGCAAGACCTTTGACCAGAACGGTTTCGTCTCTGCTGTCTACGCTGGGCCCGATGCGTCTAAGATAACTCTGGTGAACACCGCCAAGGACCAGGTGGAGGTCAAGATGAGGGTGACGTATACCTATATTAAGGCAAGCTACATCCCGCTCAACGGCGACACCGCCATTGAGGTCAGCTTGCCCGACGGCAAGCTGGCCCAGGGATTCAACGCCATGGCGCGGCTCACTATCGAGCCTTATGCGCCATTTGCAATAAAGGCTGTGGAGAGGCCCGACGGCGCCTCAGCCACCGTGTATAGGGTGGAGCCTAAGGTGGTTGAGATAAACGCCCCCGGGAGGTACAAGATCGTGATTGCGCAGGGCCAGCCGTTGCCCGCCGCCATGTTTGTGAAGAGCCTGTCTAAGCAGACGGCCACCGTGGCGTCTAACGGCGAGTTCGCGGTCACCGGCGCTGAAGTCGGGGTGCCCCAAGGCTGGAGGTTGCTGGGCTACGTAGTGTTTGCTTATACCGGCGACGCCAACTTAATAGGCAAGGAGATAGCCGGCGACGTCAACATCCAGGGCGGGCTGGTCGACACCGTGACGGACGTCAACCAGAACATAATAGTGAGGAGCGTGTCTTACCTGATCCCGCCTGTGTGGAACTTCAACATTAGGTACAAGATCGCCATAGTATACGGCGAGCAGTTTAAGATCACGACGAGCCTGCCCAGCACAGTCAACGTGATCTACATACCGGTCGTCTACAAGGAGGCCCAGGTCAAGTGGCTTCCCGACAGAGCGCTGGTAAACGCCACAGACGCCGACGTGGCAGACGGCCAGTGGACCGCCGTGGTGATACAACTACCCGAGCTCGCCAAGATAGTGGCCATAAGGACGCCGGGCAACGCCATGATATCCAACGCCACAGACGTGAAGCTCGTCTGGGGCGGCGGCGTCAGAGCCGCTTCCATATCGCCAGACGGGAGGCAGGCGTACCTAATGGTGCAGATGGGCGACACGAAGGAGACCGGCATATACACCTTCATGATAAACTGGAGCCCCATGAGGATACCGGTGGTGGACACGAGAGGAAAGCCGGTTGCGGAACTGTCGGCGGCGGCAGATAAGTTCGAGGCCGCTGCCTCCGCGGGCTATGTGGAGGTGAAGGTCTATAAGCCGGAGCCCTTCACGGTGGATATAAGCTACAAGGGCGTGAAGGCGGCTCAGGTGGTGGTGAACTCGCTGGTCGCCAACCCACAACCCGTGACGCTGGGCATCTACCAGGTGAAGGTGGTGGTGGTCGGCGCGTTAAACCAGCCCATAGCGGAGGCCTCCGTATCGCTTGAGGGCTTCCCCGCCTCTGGCAAGACCGACGGCACGGGCGCCATAAGGTTCCCAGATGTGTTAGCAGGCACCTACAAAGTCAACATAGACGTGGGCGGCAGGGTGAAGGTGAGCAACACCCTTGAGGTCAACGGCAACACCGAGAAAATCATCAAGACGCCCATAGTGGCTGTGGTCGGCGGAGTGCCCATAACCACGCTCGACGCCCTAGCCACTGCCGGCGGCCTCTCGGCGGCTGGGCTGTACTTCCTGCTTACTAGGAAGAAGGAGCCAGTCGCCGAGGTGGAACAGATCTAAGAAACCACGGTTTTATCTTTACCCCCAACCCCCTTTTCCTCTCTCTATCTTTTTGCACATTTATTTACGCCCAATTCTCTTTTTCCATGCCTCTGATAAGGATTTACACAGACGAGAAAGGCGAGCCTAGGGCGCGCATAGTGGAGGAAGACGGCAACTATGTAGTAAGTATGGATGTGTTTAAGGAGGTCCCGGCGCCTCCCTCCGACGCCGAGCTCCTACAAATCGGCGAGCGGTACAGGGTTTACGTGAGGAGGCGTCCGCTTCTGAGAGGCGTTTGCGAGTTTCTCTACTTCCAGTTCCCAAGCGGCGTCCAGCTGATTAACGCAAAATACGTCGGCCCCGACGACCCCGAGACGGCTCTGCAGGGGCTAGCCAAGGCCTACCAGGAGGAGGTAGCCCAAAGCGAAAAACCAGGCGCCGAGCAGTAGGATCGCCAGAACCTCCTTGGCTTTCGGCTTGTTGTGTCCAGGCGGCGACTTCAAGACAAGCGCCGTATATGTTAGAGACACCACTAAGACGTAAACCGCCGTTGCTACCGCCAGCGCGAGTACGGCGTCCATGTGCGGCTGCTATCACTGCTTTATAAGTAGTTGCCCGCGGGATATTGCCATATTTCAGCTGTTGTTTTTTATGTTAATTTCATGGTTTTTTCGTGATTATTTTCCATCTCCACCTCTACCAGCCCGAGAGGGCGGATCCCTGGCTTGAGATGATCTTCCCGGAGCCCTCAGCCTCTCCGTATAGGCATTGGAACGAGAGGGTTTCCCACGAGTGCTACGAGCCTAACGCAGAGCTGGGCAACTACGCCTGGGTGAACTTCGACGTGGGTCCGCCGTTGTTAAGCTGGCTTAGGCAGAACCGGCCGCTGGTCTACATGGCTCTCCTAGAGGCCGACAAGGCCGGACTCGAGAGGTGGGGCCACGGCAACGCCTTGGCGCATCCGTACTACCACGTAATTCTGCCGCTGGTGCCTCGGCGCGACCGCAACATCTTGGTGTACTGGGGCGTGGAGTACTTCAAGAGGCACTTCCATCGGAGCCCCGAGGGCATGTGGTTGCCCGAGATGGCTGTGGATCTGGAGACGCTGGAGGCGCTTGCCGACAACGGCATTGTATATACCGTCCTCTCCCAGGGTCAAGTCAAGGGAGGGAGGGCCGGGGGGCCCTACAAGGTGGTTCTCCCCAGCGGCAGAAGCATGGCGGTTTTTGTACGAGACGAGAAGCTCTCCAACGATCTCGCCTTCGGAGGCTTTGAGAGGTTTACAGAGTCCCTCAAGGGCGTTCCCGGTGACGTAGTAATTGCCCTCGACGGCGAGACCTTCGGCCACCACCAGAAAGGTGCCGAGAAGATGCTGGCCCGGTTTATCGCGCATCACAGAGGTGAGCTGACGAACTTCGGCAAGCTATACGAGAGGGGATACCGGGGCGAGGTGGAGGTGATCCCGCGGACCTCATGGAGTTGTCCCCATGGGTTGGAGAGGTGGAGCAGAGACTGCGGCTGTGACGGGCCTGCCCCCTGGAGGGAGGGGCTGAGGAGGCTGGTGGACTGGGTGGGCGAGGTGGTGGACAGGGCGTTCGAGGAGAGGCTGGGGCCGGAGGGGTGGCTACTCCTGGGGGAGTACATACACGTCTTAATGGGTGGAGACAATTCGCGGTACTTCATGGAGCAACTGAAGCTTCTGGAGGCTCAGAGGGCGAAGCTCGCCGCTAACACGAGCGACGCGTGGTTTTTCGCCAGAGTCGGCATAGAGTTCGGTATAGCGGTTAAGTGGGCGCTTAGGGCCGTCGAGCTCCTTGAGGACCCACAAGCCGTTGAGGAGTTCATGAAGCGCCTAGGCGAGCTTGTGCTGAACGGCAGAACCGCCTTGGCCTTCTGCCCCAGGGTGAGGGGCCCCTTGATGGCCGCGATTATGTATCTGGCGCGGTCTACTGCCGGCCACGCGCCGGAGCGCGTGGGGCCGTATCTCGTGAGGCCTGTAAACGACGAGTTTGAGATAGTCGATACGCGGACTAGGGAGGTGTTTAGGTTCCGGCACGACCTACTGTGGGGCTTCGCGGAAAGTTTTAAATAAGGGACGGGGGTAGCGCCGTGAGGCTGGCCGCGTCATATGTCCCCATCTTCGTGGCGCGTATAGGTTCGGGGGCAAGCGCCTTCTTAGTTGTGAAGCTGGCGAGCGGCGGCAATCTCGAGGCCGGCGTCGTCCTAGCCGCGTATCCCTTCTTGGAGGCCTTCGGCGCGTTGATAGCGGGCCGGTGGTCCGACACGTTGGGCCGCAAGACGACGCTGGTGATGGGCTACCTTGTGAGGTCCCTCGCCATGTTGCTCCTGGCGTGGGCCTTCTACATACACGAAGCGCCTTTGTTCGAGGCTCTGCTCAACGGCGTGATTGGGTTCACCACCGCGTTTATCCTCACGGCTTCACTCGCCATGGCCACGGACCTCACGGAGGTTAGAAACAGGGGCGTCGGCATGGGGGGTTTCGAGTTCATCAACCTGGGGAGCTACGGCGTGGGCTACCTCCTGGGCTCCTTCCTTTACACGCTCTTCAACGGCCCGGCCGCTTACTTGACGATAGCGTTGCTTACGGCTTTGGCGACGCCGGTCTTCGCCAAGTTCCTCTCCGAGACGAGACCCGTGGCGCCCGCAGGCGGGAAGTTCCTCCTCTCCGTCCTGCCGCCGTCTGCCGTGGTGCTTCTGCCTGTTTGGTTCGCCCTAACCACTATAATCGGCCTCGGCATGTACGCCCCAAGGATTCTGCGGGTAGATGGCGTCGACAGCAGTGGCATCGTGAGCCATGTCGTGGGCAGGCTCGGCGAGAGCCTGGTGGTGGGGCTCCTCTTCATAGGGGCCTTGTCGGTGCTCGGCGCTGGGGCTATCTTTTTCGGGAGGCTTGCGGATAGGTGGGGCCGCGTAAGGACGTTTAGGCTGGGGCTTCTCGGAGGCTTCATGGCCCTAGTAATGCTCAACACAGTGTTGCTCCTCGGCCTGGGCCCCGTGGAGGCGGTGGCTTTAACTGGGCCCCTCCTCTTCCTGACCTCCGCCATTGGGCCCAGCATACTTGCCCTAATCGGCGACGAGGCCGACATAAGATACAGAGGCACCACCATGGGCATATACAGCGTGATGCTGGGTCTCGGTATAGGCGTCGGCAGCCTCCTCGCCGGGTTTGTGGCCGAAATGTACCGCCATGCAGAGATCAACGGATTAGCCGCCGCCGCGTTGGGCGTCTACGCCTCCATGGCCGCGTTGCACATAGCGCTGTCGAGAGCATACGGCATCTACTTAAAAGAGACGGCGGTGCCGACGCCGCGTTAATGTTATAAACGTTGGAAAACGTGGTGGCTGATGTTGGGGTGTGCCTCGGGCACTACGGGGAGCTCATAAAAAACGGCAGGTATAAGGCCGGTAGCCGGGAAGCCGCTGAATGTCTCTCTCCCCTCTTCGGCAGGCCTGTCGCCGTGGGTGAGGAGGTGGGTCTCGACGAGCTCATGCCGAGACCGAGGACGCACAGGGTATACGACAGCCCTCTGGAGCTCCTCACGGCTGGGTGGCCCACGCCTCTTCTCAAGGTGTCGGGACCTCCGAGGGAGGCCTATGCCAAGCTTGAGTGGTACAACCCCTTCAGCGCCAGCGTCAAAGACAGGACGGTGTATTACCTCCTGAAGTCGGTGGAGGGGGAGAGGGTGGTTGAGGTATCTAGCGGCAACGTGGCTATTGCAATGGCGGCTCTCGGCAACGTTCTGGGCAAGAGAGTCAAGGTATACATCCCGACGGCGGGAAGATATGTGATTCCCCTTCTTGACTTCCTAGGCGCGGAGTACCAGATATTAGACGTCTCCATGACTGTGGAGGCGCTTGAGCATTTGGAGAAAGACATTAGGGAGGGTGCCGTGCATCCGAACCAGTTCGGTAACGACATAAACTTCATCGCGCATCTCAGAACCGCCGCGGAGCTTGACTGGCAACTGTCTTCCGTGGGGAGGCGGCCCGAATACATCATCGCGGGGCTCGGCACCTCAGGCCACGCGTCGGCGCTGGGGTTCTACTTCGGCGTGAGATACGGCACGAGGCTTATAGGCGTGCAACCGAGGGACTGGATACCGGGCATCAGGCGGGTGGAGACAGGCATGAAGTGGATATCCCTAGTCAACGCAGAGGTCGTCGACGTGTCGCTGAAAGAAGCGCTGGAGGGGGTGCGGGACTTCGCCAGAAAGACGGGACTCCTTATTGGACCCAGCGCAGGCGCTGTCTATAAGGCATTTACGGAGCGGAGATGCGAGGGCGTCTACGCGCTTGTGTTTCCAGACAGCTTGATGAAATATGCCCTGTTACTGGAGCAGTTGCGTTAATCTCTTTTCTTGAGCACGAGGAGCTCGGCCTTTCTCCCGCCGCAGCCGTCCACCGTGACGGTCCCCACAAGGTCGTACTGGGCTAGGAGCTTGTCTAGGTCGGGCCCGGGCGACTTTATCCTTATGTTCTTCAGGTCTATGTCGACTGCGCCGCAGGTGAGGCAGACCCCCACCGCCTTGTCGAGAGCTGTGGAGGCGCATATGTAGCGGGCCCTGGGCGCTAGGTGCGCGATCTTGTCCCAGTCCAGAAGCGAGTTAAACACCACAGCGATGGACCTGGCCTCGGGCACCTCGCCGCGGAAGGGCTCCAGCCTCTTGGCGAGCCCCTCCAGCCTTCTCAGCGGCACGTTGTCGGTGTAGAGCACGACCTCCGCCCGGTTGATTATGGAGACGGCGTCTGGCGTCAAGACGTCTCCCGCTACGTCGACCAGGTAGATCCCCTCCAGCTCCGGCTCAGGCACCAGCCTCTCCAGCCTGACCCTGTGTAGAAGCCGCTTGCCCCTCCCCGGCACCACGAAGCTTTCGATGAAGCCCTGACGCCGCAGAGCCACCAGCGCCGCCCTCAACGTCCTGACGGCTAGGCCGGTCCCCCTCTGAAGCTCCTCGAAGGTGAACCACACCCTGCCGTGGTACACCAGCTCAAACGCCATGTAGTAAAGCACCAGCCTCTGCGCAGGCGTGAGCTTCACACGGGACAGGGGGTGCAAGTATAAAAACCTAGACGCCGCAGACGGGGCAGTTGGGGTTCCTGGCCACCTCCAAAACGTCGAAGGCCGTGTGTTTCAGATCCACCACCAGGAGCCTGCCGGCGAGCGTAGGCTTGCCCAGCGCCGCGTTGAACACCTCAAGCGCCATGAGCGACGACACGACTCCAACCGCCGGGCCGAGGACTGGGCAGAAGCCGATACAAGAGGGCAACGACTTGAAGCGGCCGAAGAGGTCCTCCAGACACGGCGTTGCCCGGGGAACCACCGTCGTGACGTGGCCGTACCACTCCTGCACGGCGCCGTGTACCAAGATCCTCCCGCGCCTTACGGCGGCGGCGTTGACCACGTGTCTCGCCGCCCAGTTGTCCAAGGCGTCGACGGCGACGTCCACCCCCTTCAGCACCTCGTCGACGAGATCTGGGCTTATGGGCTCAGCCACGGGCTCAACCTCCACCTCAGGGTTCACCGCTCTGAGCACCCGCGCCGCCACCTCGGCCTTGGGCCTCCCCACGTCTTCTGTGGTATAGAGGATCTGGCGGTGAAGGTCTGAAACAGACACGGCGTCGAAGTCCACCAGCACGACCCGCTTGAAGCCGCCGCCGACTACATATCTAGCAATGAGGCTACCGAGGCCCCCCACGCCGAACACAGCCACAGACCTCTCCCTGATCCTCCGCTGGCCCTCCTCGCCTATTACGGGGATCTGCCTGCTGTAGCGGTCCAGCACCTTCATCGCTCCCTGAGGTAGGCGGCTATCAGCAGGATCAGCCCGGCTAAGCCCAGCAGAGCCTTCTTGAAGAAGGAGGCGCCGGCGGCGGGGCTGAGCACCAGCATAACAAGAAGACCCAGCAGGGCGAGTCTCAGGGCCGAGAAGAAGCTCATGCAATATAGCTCAATAGAGCATATATAAGTGTTTGAGGTTAACCGGTGATATGGATCTTCTGCATCTGTTGAGGCGGCGGGTGATCGTGGGCCATAGGGGGTTCCCGCGCCGGGAGCTTGAAAACACCCTGCCCTCTATCGAGGCCGCGATTAACAGCGGCGCCGACGTGGTGGAGGTGGACGCCCAGACCACGGCAGACGGCGTAGTGGTGCTGAGCCACGACGACACGCTAGAGAGGACCTTCGGCCTGCCTCTCAATCTGAGGATGTCCACATGGGAGGAAGTGAGGCGGGTGGAGAAGGGCCGCTACAGAATCCCCACGCTGAGGGAGGCGCTGGAGGTCGTGGCTGAGCGCGCCGGGGTTTTCGTCGAGGTGAAGCACCCGGAGGACGCAGACGCCGTATATAGGGAGATAAGGGAGGCCGGCGCCAAGAGGTGGGCCGCCGTTATCAGCTTCTACGACGAGGCGCTGAGGGCTGTGGAGGGCTATAAGGGGTTGCTATACGCCAAGCCGCCCGGCCGAGTAGTAGACGCGAAGAGGCTGGGGTGCCAAATAGCCCTCCCCCGCTACCCCCTCGCCACGGAGAAGGCCATAGCCCTCGCCCACAAGCTTGGGCTATACGTCGTGGCGTGGACCGTAAACGAGCCAGCCACCGCGGCGGAGCTTTGGAGAAGGGGAATAGACGGCGTCGCCACAGACGACCTAGAGAAGATACGAGACACCAAGCCGCGTTAAGGATCGCTCAGCCACCGCAACGCCGCAACGTAGTCGATGAAGTCCCCCTCCCACATCAGCCTCTCCACGTCTATCTCGCGGACCCACTCCGCCAAATGGCGCTTCTCGTATCGACCTCTCTCCATGCTCAGCACGTGTTCGGGCGAGTTGCGGCAACGCGCGGCATCGAACCCGAGACCTATGCAGAGCCAAGCCTCATGCCTCGGCACCACTACGACAACTCTAAAGCGGTCTTTCAGTTCTTTAAAATGTCTTGATATTTCACTCACGGCTGTCCCAACCTCTCGGCCCTCGCTATCTATTACAAAAACGGCCTTTATCCCGCCTCCCACAGCCGCGGCCTTCACCTCCTCTCAAGGGCGTTGTCACAGCGACCGGCGGGAAACCTCTTAATTTCAAACCCTTTAAGGCTCAGACGAGCCCCCTCTCCAGACGGCTAATTACTTCCCTGTGGAACGCAACTCCGTAGGTGTCCTCTACATAAACAACTCTCTTATCGGCCATAGAAGACGTAATCGCTAAACGCAACGCCTAGTTCGCCCAGCTTAGCCTTCAAGCCCGCGGCGTCCTCTACCCTTCAACCTTTGTGCCGTCTTCGCCGCGCGTCACGAGGAAGGTGCGCTCGGGCCCCGCCAGGTCGACAACGTTGGGGGAGTGAGTCGCCGCTAGGACCGGCACCTTTACGCTGTTTAGCATGTCGAAGACGTACTCCAGAGCCCTGGCATGCAAGCTGTTCTCAACCTCGTCTATCAGCAGTATAGAGGGGTTGAGGTCCACAGCCACGGCTATAGCCAGAGTTTTGATAAGCCCGTCTGGCACATTGGGCGGGGGAAATCTCAGCCCCTCTCTAAGATGATTAAAGCGACCCTCCCCGCAACCTCCTCAAAGGAGAGAGAAGCGCCGGGAAACAGCTCCTTCAAGACCCACTCAACCCGCGGCACCTCACCGCGCGCCCTCAGGGAGTACAACACAGACGCTAGGTTGCGAGCCCTTACATCAAGTATGAATCAAGCGGGGCGATGGCGCCTAGATCCGGGTGTTTTAAAAACACGACATTATCAGCCACGCTCCCGATGAGGTTTACAAAGTCTAGTAGAGGAAATCCGTACGCGCCTTCCTCCTCTTTACGAAGAGGTATTAAACACGCCGCGGACCACGACGTGTATAAAAGGAGGCTCCCCCTTCCAAGCGCCATAAATGGAGTTAGATCTGTTATTCTCCACCTGAAAGGACTTCTGGTCCTAAACGTGGCCCGGTACTCACCATCTCGCTTCTGGAACTTCTTCAACATAGACGCCAATCCAGCCCTCTCAACAGCTTCTGCACTTACGGTGCACGTCACGGTGTTGCCCTCGACGACCGCTCTCGACGCCTCGCTTCTGAGCTCTGCGTAATTTGGCCTTATTAATCCCCCCTCGTAGATGAAGTTTATGCGGTATTTAGCCCTCCCAACGTAGGTTTTTCCGTTGAGCCCCACCGCGAGCCGCAGGTCCATGCCGAAGCCGAGCGGCTTATCCGTGTCCATCATGTAGAAGACGTGGGACGGCCTCCAGTAATACGGCAGGTAGGGCATGTAGGGGATTTTTAGAAGCTCCTCCCTACTGAGGGCCCTGAGGAAGAAGTACACAGCCTCAAGGATGTTGGTCTTGCCGGAGGCGTTTGGCCCCACCAGCAGGTTCACGCCCGGCGCCGGCCTGAGCTCAAGCCGTCTAATACTCTTGAAATTCTCAATAACTATCCGCTCTGGAAAGACGTACATCACCCGCCCAGGAGACGCCGGGCGTGCCGCCTCCACAGACGTCATTGAATATTTTTAAGTGTGTCCTCCGGGGTTCTTGTGATGTGTGGGAGACCTCGCCTGAGCTGTGAGGATTTTGCCGAGTGCTGACTCTTAAAGCAGAACGCCGCCGCCGATATTCATCACTACTCGGCACTGCGACCTCTTCGCCACACGTAGCGGTCTGCCGGGAAGCCTCGCAGTCCGCATCTAGCCATAGGCGCAGACACCTTAAACGCCTCTCGCCCACGCCTCAACCGCCTTGCCCAGCGCCCCACGAAACCGGACGCGACCCCCACCGTCTTTTAAAAATCCGCAGATTACATCCCGTACTCCTTCACGTGCTTCACAAAACCTACGCCCGCCTTCTCCACCAGCTTCTGGTCAGCCGTGTAGAGCTCAGCCCCCAGCCTCTTCGCCAGCGCCACATAGATCCCGTCATACACCGAAAGCCCCCTCCCCAAGGCGAGCTCCAGCGCCTCTCCCGCCAGCCCCCAGTCGACTTGGTGAAGCTCAATTCCGGAGCTCGACAAGATCTCCACAGCCTCCGCCACGTAGTCCGCCTTTAGGAGCCCCCTAGACACGTATTTACGCAACGCATTCAACACCTCGGCAACTCCTATAGAAGGCATCACCGCCTGCACCACGCCTCGTAGATGTTCATCTCTTATCCTCCACGCATATTCGCTATACTCCTCATCAACCACCCACTTCACACAGACGCTGGCGTCGATAACAACCCTATTCCGATTCACGGTCCTCACGTATAAACGCAGTAGCGAAGTCGCTCCCCAGGCGGGGGCTCCTCTCCAGAAGCCTCCTATACCTCTCGCTCATCTGTCTGTAGTACTCCTCCTGCACCCTCCTCATTAGAAACTCCACAACCTCGCGGTAGTAGTCTATACCCAGTTCTCTCAACTTATCCCTCAACTCCTTAGGGATTCTCACCGAAATAACCACGCTCACACAACTCCTTCTAGTATACATATAAAAGTTTACCCCATCTGTATACACCGAGCAAGTCCCGCCGCCTACGAACCCTCTATAAGGCGGTCCTCACGCCGGGATTCACAGCCCCTCCAGCACGCAGATGCAGCCACCCACATACGCCGCCTCTGCGAGGTCGTGGGTCGCCTACAACACAGGCCCACCCAGCCTCTCCGCCAGCCGTTGTAGACACCCCCAACACGACGCCAGCCGGCTTGTTTACAGAAAATTGCCGAGCTCGACCTGGCGCCGGTAGAGGGCGAGCCGCCTCGCCCCTTTGACCAAAAACAATCCCGGCGTCCTCCAGCTCGCTTTGCCCACCTCCACGGTAAACGCGGGCGTGGATCCCGCCGGTATTATGCTGGATGCGTCTGGGCTGGCGTGAAAAGGGGTCTTGAGGCATTGCCGGATCGGCCCGCCTCCGGCTGTTTCAACCCGGCTACTCCTCTGGAGATGCGGCTATGCGGCGGCGTGAGTTAAAAGGTTTTACGAAGGTCTATGAGTGGGTAGTCGTGACCGTTTTCGACTTGTGTCGAGGACGTTGGTGGTGGCGGCCGGCGTAGTGCTGGGGCGAATACCCCTGTGTGTCTCCCGTGGGCGTCTGCGCCGCGGTGTGCACCGTCTCTGTGGAGGTCTGCGGCGGCTTAAATACAGCACCTACTTTAAGTATATGAGGTAGCCCCATGTGGGCGTCTTGACGCTTTACGCGTAAGGGATTGGGGGCGGCGCGCCGCATCGCTCTCACCCGTCGTTGGCGGCCGGCGCTTGGTTAATAACAAGTCGCGCCGCCCCGAGCGGCGGCCTGCTTCATGTCAATGGTGCATATCCGGTGTCGCGTGTGTTGTACGGCGCCTTAGGCGGCTGGATGGGTAGAGGCGGTAGTTACCGTGGTAAGTCAAGCTTATTACAGACAACGGGGGTCGCCTTATGCGTTTTAGAAAACGCCTCCTTAATTGCGTCGAGCTTCGCTGGGCAAAGCGGCTTTATGTGGGCTACGCCGTGGTGCTCTACTCTTTATACCTCGCCGAGGCCGCTGGTCTTTTGAAAGGAGTTGCTGACGGCGTTGCCGGCCTTTGGTTCCTGCCTGCGCTGGCCGCCGCGGTTATCGCCCGGAGGAAGTTGCTCAAGATAATGGGGGAGCAAGAGGCTGCCCTAGCGCTTATGGAGCTTGTGTCTAAAGACCCCTACTTCTGCACCGCCGCCGAGCTCACAGTTAGAGCCATCGCCTTATTCGGAGCTTCGCTCCTCGTGGCTATGGTGGCGAGTTACTGGCTAAGAAACACGATAGGCATAGTTCTCTCACTTACATTATTCACGCTCCTCTACTCCCGCGCCACCGGGCGGGAGTTGAAAAGGCTGAGGGAAGAGCTGGAGCTTGTGGAGAGGATGAAAAAGGCATATGAAGAGGTCAAGCTCTAAGCCCGACCTATACATCGTGTACCGCCTCTTGAAGATATTAAAAGAGCACGGCCCCCTCTCAAAAACCTCTCTCGCCCTCTATGCTAAACTCAACTACCAAAGAGCCGTTGCGTATCTCCAGCATCTAAGCGACGCTGGCCTAGTGGAGCTAGAAAAGGAGGTGGCCTTGACGAGAAAAGGCTACGAAACTCTGGAAAAACTAGAAGAGGTCTTAAAAAACCTCGGGGTTACGCACAGAGACAACCAGAAGTGAACCACTTATTACCTTTGGCGTCAGCAAAGCGGATAAGCCACGCATCGTAGCTTATCCAGGCGATTATGTCATACACAACGCCTAACACGCCACATGTCTTTGTCGTGGCTCTGCCATTTGCCTTAACAGACGCCAAGGGAGTACCACTACCAGAAGCTTCAGAATTGAAGAAGCACAAGCCTAGCATGGGATCCGTTAATTCGTAATAAGACAAATCTTTGACATACACCGCTACGCCGTAAATAATAGTAAACCTCCCACGTGCGGCGACTTTAAAGTAACCCCCCGGCGTGTTAAACTGCCCCCAACTCTCATCCTCAAAGGTGTAGACGCTGAATGGGAGCACTCCACCCGTCTCTACGTAGCCGACGACCCGCCACCCCCTAACGAATGTTATATTATTTTGGCGATCTGCTATCCGTGGGGGGTCGGCTCCCCCATCCTCAAAATACTTATCGAACTTCAGTTGCGCCTTGGTCGCGGTTTCGTTGTTCCAGATAACTGCGTATATCTTCAAGGGGGCCTCCTCTATCAATGTAACCACGTGGGTGTCGTTATAGCTGTAGGTGCCCAGAAGCCTACCTGCAACAGCCACCCTACTCAACGCCTTTTCTACAGCTTCGCTAGACACGTCTACTTTTTTAGCAGCTCTCTCCACCTCTCCTCAAATTCCAAGGCCCGTTATTATCCAAGGCGCTGAGATACTTATAACGGTGCCGTTGTCTGTTACGATAGTTAACAGACGCGGCCCGGAGGTCCCGTTGATAAACCAGCTCCTTTCATAATACTCTTTGGCAATCTTCGCAGGTTCTT
>Ga0105154_1000425_pt1 | contig 18667 bp, 20 predicted proteins | sample SSWtaG_FD_89672 | JGI IMG/M metagenome (GOLD analysis project Ga0105154, IMG submission 89672) | Hot spring microbial communities from Sandy's Spring West, USA to study Microbial Dark Matter (Phase II) - SSWsed_matched | ecosystem: Environmental > Aquatic > Thermal springs > Hot (42-90C) >... | reverse complement strand
TGGTATTATCGTGATGTCGTATCTCACTCCAGCTCTTTTCGCTGACTCTCTATCTTCCTCGTCTTCGTAAACGTCTCTAAAGATGTAGTAAGCGTCGAAATCCTCGCAAATGGTTTGCGGATCTCTTAACACGTCTCTTAACTCTTCTCCTCTTCTCACCTCAGCTTCGTATTCAAATTTTCCGAACTTCAGTTTCATTAGCTCCTTCCCCTTCGCTCACCAACTACCTTGCCGTCTTTCAAGAGTATTATTCTATCTGCCTGTGAGGCGAGCTCTCTATCGTGCGTTACTACGACGATCGTAGTGTTCCTTTCTCTATTTATTCGCTTCAAGAGCTTAATTATCTGACTCCCTGTTTTTGAATCGAGATTGCCCGTTGGCTCATCTGCTAAGATTATTTCCGGATCGCTAACGAGCGCACGTGCAATAGCTACGCGTTGTTGCTCACCACCACTTAGCTGGTTTGGTGTGTGCAGAACCCTATGCTCCAGTTCCATTTCCTTTATTAGTCTACTTACCTTCTTTCTTCTTTCGCTCGCACTTTTCCCTTGGAAGATCAGAGGAAGTTCTATATTCTCCCAGACATTCAGAGTCGGTATGAGATTGAATTGTTGGAAGACGAAACCTATCCTGCTTCCTCTTAGCCTAGCTAGTTCGGCTTCGGACATATCTCTCGTATCCCTTCCATCTATCATCACCTTACCCTTCGTTGGCACGTCTAGGCAACCCATGAGATAGAGACACGTACTCTTTCCGGAACCGCTCTTACCCATTATTACGAGAAATTCTCCCCTACGAACTCTTAGCGTAACGTCCCTTAGTGCATGTACCTCTACTTCGCCTGACTTGTAGATCTTCGCTACGTGTTGCATCTCTATGATCACTTCCCTACTCATAGCGCAACGCCTCTACCGGATTGAGTTTTGCAGCATGTCTAGCAGGTAGTGTTCCAGAGATTACGCCCACGAAGAACGAGAATAGTAAAGCCCCTAGAAGGAGATCTAATCCAAGATATGCCCTAAAGCCCGTAATTCGTTGGGCAATCGCAAGCCTTTCTATTCCAATAGCTACACCAGTCCCAAGCAATACACCAACGATTCCACCTAGTAGTCCTAGAATTCCAGATTCCAGCAGAAATACGAGCATTACATCGCTACTCCTAGCACCAACTGCCTTCATTATTCCTATTTCTCTTGTCCTCTCGAGTACGTTCGTATACATGGTGTTCATTATACCTATTCCGCCTACTAAAAGTGATATCGATGCTATGCCTACCAGAACTAGCTCCACTAAAGCTAAAATCAGGTTTGCCCTCTGGAGGAGTTGTTCAGAAGTTTGAACGTAAAAGCTTTCCTCGCCGTGTTTCTCGTTTCTCGCCTTTCTCAGTTTTTCTTCGATAGTTTCCGCTACTTTAGTTGGATCATATCCTGACTTAGTCTTCACGTAGATGAAAGTAATCTCGTCTTCTATTCCAGAGAGTTCTCTTAGCACTTTCAGCGGAACCACTACTACGCTATCGTCTATCTTATTTCCAGTTCTTTCTAGAATTCCGACTACCTTGAACTTCTTATCGAACATCTCTAGCTCATCTCCCAACTTCACTGGCTTAGAGAAAAAGCTACCAACATGTAGTTCGTAGCCTACGATTGCAGCGTATTCGTTATCTCGTTCTAGCTTTCTTCCCTTAGTTATTTCAAATGCCCCCTTAAACACATCTAGGTCTTGGGGTACTACTCCTACTACTTGGGCAAACTTTGCCTCCCCTTTGTAATTGACTTGTGTTGCCTTGTACAGAATTCCAGTCGCTATCTCTACTCCCCTAGCATCCCTAACGATCTCTAGGTCTTTCTCCGTCAGAGGAACTGCTGCAATTAGCGAAGCTAGCATGTATCTGCCACCACCAGCAGTTACTATTATCCTGTCTTTTCCCAGTCTTTCGAACTCTTCCTCTATCATGACTCTCATTCCGTATGTTATGGATATGAGAGCTACGATGGCTGCTATTCCTATGAAGATCCCAATAGTAGTCAAAATGCTCCTAGTTCTTCTCAGTCCGAGATTTCTAAAGACTATCTTCAGGTACTCTGCCAACATGACTACGACTTCCTTCTTCTAAACTTTAGAAAGAAGGGCAGGAGAAGGAGTAGAATTAGCAGAAGAATCCATTCTATTTTCCACTTCACAGGTCTTTCTGGGATCTTCACATCTATAGCCATACTCTTCGTGTAGCGTATGTTATCTTCATCGTAGTACTCTAACTCGAGTGGAATCGTAACGATCTTCGTCGGCCTCTTTAACGATATCTCTAACTCTACAGCCTCACAATCATCGCTCGAGAGCCCCCCTATGTAGAACTTATTGCTAGAAGTTATCGAAAAGTCCTCGTTCTCCAATACAGTCACACGCAAGAACTGGGCATCGCCGAGACCAGAGTTGCAGAGATCTATAGAAACTCTTCCGCTTCTAGTGGTGCTCGTTAAGCTACTCTCGAGGAGATAGACTTCTATCTCAGGTCTCGCAACTATCTTCACTGCAATAGTCTCGCTCTTAGTATAGGTATTTCCAGAGCTATCTTGATAGGTCAAAGTGAATGGTAGCTTGGCTACAGTAGTTCTTGCAGATGGTAACACTAAGAGCGGAAACGTAAGAGTTATGCTCTCGTTCTTTCGTAGAAGGGATATCTCCCTTTCAGAGGCAGACCTCCAAGGAACGAGGGGGGAGTCTTTGGTTATGAGCGTTGCAACGACGTGATGGATATCGGAATCTCCTGCGTTCCTCAGCTTGATTGAGAGATTTAGCTGATCTCCTGGCTGGGGCATGAAAGGAAAGAACTCTATGTTCTCCACTTCCAGTATGAGTTTCCTCGTCCTAACGTAGACGCTAATCGGCATCTCTATCCATGCTAAGTAATCGCCAAGTCTATACCGTAGCTTCAGTTCGTTCCATCCCTCTACAGCATCACTAGCAACCCTTACCTTATACTCTAACAGAACGCTTTCCTTCGCATTTATTACGGGAAAGTATCTCGTGGCGTTTTCTCCCTCATCCAAGTAAAATGGATAGATGGGAACTAATTGAAACTCTACCCTCTCTGCCGGTTTAAGGCCTTGATTCTCTACACTTATCCACAACTTCAGGTATTTTCCAGGCTCGGCTGGATAGGGCTCGTATTTGAGGGTAGAAGCCACGAGATTTGGTAGCAGCATTTGGCCAAATACTAGAGTCGTCATGAAGAATAGAAATACTAAACCCAAGCTCCGGCGCATGTAGAAATAGTACCATTTCCTAATCTTTTATAACTTGAATAGCGCGAGCGTCTTCAGCGCTCCCATGGCAAATGCTAGGACCAAAAATCCCCCTATCATAGAGCCGAGACAAATCGCGAGAAACGCTTTCTTTTTCTCCAGTCCCAACAACCAACTGAGGATCGTAGCAGTGTAAGTGCCAGTAAACGGCCCTGGAAACGACTTGAACAACATTATGCCAAGCACCCCATATTTATCTACGTACGGCTTTCCCTTCTTCCTCGTGCGTTCCAGGTACTTTCTGAACCAATTCCATTTCGAGAGAAGTCGGTCGTAGAATAGTTCTAGGAAAACGTAAATGGGAAAAAATAGGAGAGAGTTAACCAGGACCGAAAGCAAGTAGACATAGAGCGGATCTAGTCCTAGTGCCACTCCCAACGATATTCCGCCCACGTGCTCTACGGTGGGAACTAGGTTCGTTAGGATTACCATCATCGTATGGTTTAGCATACCTTCACCCTACGAAGCGTGGTCTCTTGCTCAGAAAGTTTGGAAGCGAAAGTGGCATAGTCGGAAAGCCCTCTACCTCCTTCAACAGCAGGGACTTCAGTTCCTCTAGTGAAAGTTCCTTTATTTCCTTGGTCCTTCGGAATCTCACCGCTAGCTTCTTAGTTTCCCTTTCCCTTCTTCCGACCACCACTATCACGGGAACCCACTCTACTTCTGCATCTCTGATCTTCCTCTCCACGCTTAGATTTCTGTCATCTACGTCTACCCTTAATCCCGCTCGTTCTAGTTCTCTCGCTATTCCTACCGCGAACTCTAGAAACTCGTCGGTAATTGGACATATCCTCACTTGAATGGGACTTAGCCAAAGCGGTAACGTAGCCCGCTCTGGATCTCGCATGTACTCCCTCTCCAGCATGGCGTAAATGCATCTTTCAAGTGCACCACTCGGAGAACAGTGAAGTATCAGCGGGTATCTTCTTTCCCCGTTTTCATCCACGTAAGTTATGCCATATCGCTTCGCATTCTCGTGATCGATTTGAACGGTAGAGAGGGCACTAGCCTTATTGAGAGCGTCTATGAAATTGAACTCGAATTTTGGATCGAAGTAAGCATAACGTTTCTCCCACATCTCTATGAGAACTGGCTTACCTACTAATCTGCAAAGCTCTATCACGAACTCCTTATTTTGTTCCCAAAACTCCTTGGTGAACCTTATAGCGGTTTCGTAGTCCCCCGACTTCAAACCGAGCTCCGCTAGACACCTCATGCAAAACTCGAACTGTCGTTTGAACTCTGCTTTTGCCTCTTCTAGATCCCTGCAAAGGGTGTGCATGTCTGGCATGGTGAATGCTCTTAGTCTTCTTAGTCCGACTAGTTCTCCCCTCTTCTCTAACCTAAAGGAATAGCGAGTAAGTTCATACATGCGTAGGGGTAAGTCTCTATAGGATATCGTCATATGCGACTTCATCAAAAACTGTCCAAAACAAGCGCTGAATCTCAAGAAGAGCTTTCGCTTAGCACTCTGGACTACGTATTGTCTGGCTGGGAATCTATTGAGGTAATCTTTCAAGGCAGGATGATCGTAATCGTACATGATTGGGGTTTCGACTTCCATAGCACCATATCCTATTGCACGCTCTGTGATCCAACGTTCCAGTAAGGACTTCACTATCCTTCCCTTCGGATACCAACGCATGTTTCCAGGGTCACTACCTGGCTCGTAATCACAGAGCTCGAGTTTTCTCATAAGCTTCACGTGTGGGGGCTCTACTTCGACTGCCCTTATCTTCTTTATCTCGTATCTCGCGAATTTCTCGAGCTTTTCATGACCACTGAAGTCAAATCCTACTATCTTTTCCCCTTCTAACCGTATCTCATGAAGTTCACCGTCTGGGGTTAGCACATACCACGATGACTTTATGCGTTCTTCTTCTCTAAGTGCCCTCGATATCTCCTCGGCCTTCTTTGGGGTTATGTGTTTGAACTGCTCTGCCAATGGATGTGCTTTAACCCTAATAGCGAAACCCTTGGTCCAACCAAACGGCGCCCTGTGAATTTCTAGCTCCTCTTTCGATCTCAAGAAGGTCTCTAGCTTCTTTAGCAGTTCGAACGCTAGAGATGGATTTGCAAGCCTATCGCTAAGATGAGAGTAAGGATAGAGCAATATCCTCCTACTTCCTAATTCCTTAAGGCTATCTTCTAACTCCTTGGCCGCTGCTTTAACTACGTGCTCATTATCACCTTCCTCAACTGCTATGAAGCATACTACCACGTCTTTCAGCTTTACCTTTCCCTCTTTCCATTCCTCTGCCTCCTCTATTTCCTTCTGTTTAGGTTCGAATTCTACTTCATCACAATGTAACTGTAGTATTCTCATAGAATCACCACGAAGAAAGTACTATCCAGCCTTGATGTAAAGAAGTCAGAGTTGCTGGACTGTTTCTCGGCCACCCATCTTTCTCACGAAGAGTTCTTTTCCACAAAGTTTTTATAGGATTCCGAAGTGTCTGTTCTTACAGCGGTACCTTCTGCCGATAGGGTTAAAACGTAGAATGTGGAGATCCTCTTCATGGAGGACCTCTCTAGGTTGAGGGCAAAAGACCTTATGCGAACTGAAGTAATAACGGCATCGCCAGACGAGCTCGTGGCTGCAGCAAGACTTAGGATGATTCGCAGAGGCGTAGGAGGAGTTCCCGTCGTAAAGAATTCGAAAGTGGTCGGAATACTAACTCTCAGGGACATAGAAGTAGCGGGTGATGTAGTCCTTCTAAGGAAGGTCGGCGAAATAATGACTAAAGACGTAGTTACCATTTCGCCAAACACTCCATTCTTTGAAATCCTCGAGCTGATGAGGAAACATGGGTTCCAACGTCTTCCTGTAGTGGAAAGGGGAAGGCTAGTAGGAATAGTAACACAAAGTTGCATCATAGAAACGTTACTTCGTGTTCTGAAGGAGAAGAAATAAAACGTTCTCACGGAAATTTCGCTTAGAGCCCCGTCGTCTAGCGGTAAGGATGCCGGCCTTTGGAGCCCTACTCCAAAGATGCGATCAAAGATGAGCGAAGCAAGCCGGTGGCGGCGGTTCGAATCCGCCCGGGGCTATTATGTCTAGAGTAGTGATCTTGAGATTGGGTCATAGGGTTAGGAGGGATGCTAGGATAACTACCCACTGTGGATTAGTCGCAAGGGCCTTTGGCGCAAGCGAGATGGTCTTTAGTGGAGAGGAGGATAAGGGGGTAATAGCAAGCCTAGAGAGAGTTTCAGAGAATTGGGGTGGTAGCTTTCGCGTAACTTACGTTCGTTCTTGGAAGAAGTACGTAGAGTCCTTTGATGGTATCAAAGTCCATCTCACGATGTATGGTTTGCCCATTCAGCAAGTGATAGATGAAATAAGAAAAGTAGGAAGAGAGAGGTCAATACTAGTGATAATAGGTGGTGAAAAGGTTCCAGCAACCGTTTATAGATTGGCTGATTATAACGTGGCAATCACTTCTCAGCCCCACAGCGAGGTAGCAGCACTTGCCGTCTTTCTTCACGAGTACTTCAGTGGTAAGGAGTTGGAGTTAGAGTTTCCCGGGGCGAAGCTCAAAGTGATACCACAAGAGCGTGGTAAGAAGGTGGCGAAAGTTGAAGAAGTACTTTGAAGCACGGAAGGAGAAACTACTAACTCTATTGAAAAGGAAGAGGTGCGATGGTGCTGTTTTCCTAGCAACTTCGAGGACCTATGATCCTAACATTCGTTACTTCACCGGAATGAGATTAGAGCCTCACTACACTTTCGTTTGCCTACTAGTCACGAAGGACAGCTATAAACTCTACTTCAGCAGAGGAGAAGAAGCCGGTCCCCTCTACGTAGATGAGGTTAGGGTAGTGAGCAAAAAAGACGAATTCAAGAGTGAACTTAAGAAGGAGATTAAGTCGTGGAAAAGGGTGGCGATCAACTACAACTCCTTTCTCCTCTCTCATTCCAATCTACTAGGACGTAAGAGAAAGGTGGATATAGGTAGGGACCTTCTCAAACTGAGGAGTAGAAAAGATGAGTTAGAAGTGAAATCGCTGAAGAAGGTATGTTACTACACCGATCTCACTGCTAGAGAGCTTCTCTCTTCTTTTACCGAGTTTGGAAAGGAGAACGAGCTAGCTTCTTTCCTTTTCGATCGGGCATCTAAGCTCGGTGCTCAGTTGGCTTTCTCTCCTATAGTGGCAACAGGAAAGCGGTCCTCGCAAGTTCACCCAGTTCCCAGCTACACTACTTCACCCTTAAGGAGAGTTACACTTGTAGACTTCGGTCTTCGAATGGATGGCTATTGTAGTGATTTAACCCTCACGATCTTCGATAGGAAGCCGCAAGAAAGTGAGCTATCGATGATAGAGGTTTTAGATGGATTAGTCCAAGAGATAGAGGAGGGGATAATAGAAGGACTTAGCTGTGGCAAGTTGTTCTTGCGCTTCAAGGAAATCCTAATGAGATTGAATCAAAAACCACAACACGCATTGGGTCATGGAATAGGGTTAGAAGTCCACGAACTGCCCTCGTTAAGCGAGTCCTCTAGAGAAAGAATACAAATCAACAGCACCTTTACGCTTGAGCCTGGGATGTACTTAAAGGACTTCGGTCTGAGGGTCGAGAACTGCTATTTACTCGGAAATAGAAAACTCCTAAGACTCACTAAAAATGGTGGTATCTATGTACTCTAGCCGAATTTCTTCCTGCATAGCTCACAGATGTATCCTTCGACCCCGAGATCTCCCGCTATTAATGCACTTGCTATGCGTCTTGACGTTGCGACTACATCTGAATCTATTTTTCCCTTCCCCCTCATACCACGTAGATATTGTGAGATAGCACCTTGGGTCACGTTAAGCAGCCTTGCTGCTTCCTGTTGGGTTAGTCCATATCTCTCTACGAGTTCTCTTGCAACTAGCGCTCTCAGAATTGGCAGTAGTTTCGATACTACTTTCTCGCACCTTGGTTTCACTTTACCACCTCTTCACTACCCATTTAGTTTCGCCATTTCTGTCTTGAAGTTCTATCCCGAGTTCTCTCAGTTTTGTCCTAATTTCATCCGTTATCCAGAACTCACCCTTTCTTCTGAGCTCGTTTCTAACGTCTACGAGAAGCTGAATTATCCTTTCGGTCTTCTCCTCTATCCTTTTACGCTTCAGAATTCCGAAGATCTCTCCAAGCTCTAGTAGTGTGTCCTTCGCGAGGATCAGTGATCCTTCTGCTGGATTTTCGCTCTGCGCATAGCCCGTGATCACTCTTGCTAGTTCTAGCAACGCTGCTAACGCTGCTGGCGTATTAAAGTCATTCTTCATTTCCTCTATGAATCTCTCCTTGAGCTTCTTGACTTCCATTTCGAACTTCTCATCCCTCCCGAAGCTTGCTTTCCCTAGAGCTAAGGCAACCTCTATAGTATCTCTTGCCTCATAGAGTTTTTCGAGTTTTGCCTCGGCGTCTTTCATTGCCTTCTCAGAAAAGTCTATTGCACTTCTATAGTGGGAACTCGCGACGAAGATCCGAAATGCCTCAGCATCGTACCTACTGAGCAACTCTCTTATGGTAATGAAGTTGCCTAGGCTCTTCGCCATCTTCTCGCCATTGATCGTTAGTAAGCCTGTATGGAGCCAGTACTTGACGAATCGTTTGCCTGTCAGTGCTTCGCTCTGGGCTATCTCATTTTCGTGATGGGGGAATATCAGATCTTGGGCCCCTCCGTGAATGTCGAAAGTCTCGCCTAGGTACTTCATGCTCATGACGCTACATTCTATGTGCCATCCAGGAAACCCTAATCCCCAAGGCGAAGGCCACTTGAGGAGTTGTTTCTCATCTGCCTTCTTCCAAAGCGCGAAGTCTGCAGGATTTCGCTTCCCAATGGCTGGCTCTACTCTATGTTTGATGAGTTCCTCTCTCCTAATTCCAGAAAGCTTCCCATATCCTTTGAACTTAGATACGTCATAGTAAACAGTTCCATCGACCTCGTACGCATATCCTTTCTCTAGCAACTTCTTCGTTGCCTCTATGATCTCTACTATATGCCCTGTCGCCCGCGGTTGTATGTTTGGCCGTATGCAGCCCAACGCTTGCATATCCTCTTCGAACTCTCTTATGTACTTGTCCACGAGCTCCATGGGCTGGAGCTTTTCTTGTCTCGCCCCCTTCACTATTTTATCTTCGCCCTCTTCCGTTAGATGACCTACGTCTGTGAAATTCCTTACGTAAAACACTCGATAGCCTAAGTATTTCAGGAATCTTATTATGATGTCGAATGCCACATAAGTCCTCGCGTGCCCGAGGTGAGCTGGCGAATACACTGTTGGGCCACAGACGTAGATCTTCACTTTGCCTGGCTCAACTGTTTTAAACGCCTCGAGCTTACGACCCAAAGTATTGAAGACTTTCAGCGTCATGCTCCCACCAAGCCGGGGCCGGGATTTGAACCCGGAATCTCCCGCTCTGCAGGCGGGCGCGTTGCCGTTCCGCCACCCCGGCAACGAGTTTTACTCTCCTTACTAAGTTCTTAAGCTGCGCATTAACCCTGAGAAATCTCACTGAAAGAACTTCGGCAAGAACACCGGTGAGAAAGGAGTTGCATGAAGTTAGGGGGGACTTAATTTTTTTATGTCTTCTGCAACGACTTCTAGCTCCCCTCTGTACTCGCTCACCCTTCCTTTGACCAAGATGCTATCGCCACTCTCTAGCTCCCTGAGGTCTTTCAGTTTCGAAGCCCTAGAGGCAAAGATCACTACCTTCAGTCTTGTGTTTTCGTTTCCTAGCGTTAGAAAGATGTGCCCATCCTCGCTCCACTTCATGCGCTTCACCTCGCCCTTGACGAGTACGTACTTCCCTAGCATCTCTTCCGTCACCTCTTCCAATCTAACTTCGATTGGGGTCGTGAAGTATGCGAGGACTAGTACGCCTATTAGTCCAAAGATGGAAAAGAAGAGGGAAAGTTTCCTTAGTTCCTCATCCGTAACCATAGCACCGATGTCTTGACTTCAACCTCCCATGAGCTGTCGCTTCCTTATCGGAAACCACCTCGCTAGCTCCCTAAGCACAGCCTCTTCGAGCTTCACCCCACTTGCCACTATATCGGTAAGTGTTATTATTCCTACTAGCTCCCCGTTCTCTACTACTGGCAACTTCTTTATCTTCTTCTCCGTCATGAGTTCTGCAGCCTTTTCTACGGGTTCATCGGGAGAAATCGTTATCACTGGGGAAGACATTATTTCTTTTATAGGCGTCTCAAGAGGTTTTCTCAAGTTTACTATCTTCGATAGTATATCCCTCTCCGTCACTATTCCAATTGGTTTCCTTCCTGTCTCCTTATCTACTATTACCACGCTCCCTGCGTAGTTCTCAAGCATTAAGTCGAGTGTGTCCTTTACAGTAGCATCTTCAGTTAGTACTAGTACGTTCTTCTTCATTATGTGCCTCACTAGCAGCATATTATCTATTTAAACTTCGACTCTAGTTCTTATAAAGGGATGTAAATGGAATGGAGCCGAAGAACGTCTTAGACCCATTCGGCCAGAGTTACATCGAGGACTACGAACGCCTCTTCTCAGAGTTGGGACTTCAGAAAATAGACAGGACTATTCTCGAAAGAATGGTAGAGCTTCGAATAGAGTTAAACCGCTATCTGAGAAGGGGCATAGATTTCGCCCACAGAGACTTCGATAAAGTCCTCGATGCCTTCGAGCGAGGAGAAAATATAGCTGTGATGAGTGGTATTAAGCCCACGAACGAATTCCATCTCGGCTCGAAGATGACCGCAGAAAAGATAATATACTTCCAGCGCGTACTGAGGGCTAAGGTGTTCTATTGCATTGCCGATCTAGAGGCGTTAGTCGATAACAAAATACCTCTAGAAGAAAGTAAGCAAATAGCGATAGATAACGTCGCAGATCTACTGGCGTTAGGGCTAAGAAGAAAGAATTCGTACATCTACTTCCAGTCTCGTGAGAAAAAGGTAACGAACTTAGCATACCTCTTCAGCAGGAAGATAACCCTCAATCATCTAAGGAGTCTCTATGGAGATCGACACCTAGGATTGTACTTCGCAGCTCTAACGCAGGCGGGCGACATACTCATGCCGCAGCTAAGGGATTTCGATGGAAAGAAGATCGTCTTGGTACCTGTCGGGGTGGATCAAGATCCCCACATAAGGCTTACGAGAGATCTAGTAGCAAGGGTTAAGGAATACTACGATTTCCTGCCGCCTGCGGCAATCTATCATAGGTTCTTCAGAAGTCTAAGAGGAGAGAGTAAGATGAGTAAGCGTTCGCCGAGGAGCATGCTAGCCTTAAACGACGATCCAATAGAGGTTGAAAAAAAGGTGAAGTTGGCCCTTGATGGTGGTAGAAAGACAGCAAAGGAACAAAGAGAAAAAGGAGGGGAGCCAGAGAAATGTGTAGTCTTCGAGCTGGCAAAGTTTCACTTCGTCGAGAGCGACGAAAAGTTAGAGCAAATCTATAGGGAATGTAAGAATGGAGAGAGGCTCTGTGGCGAGTGTAAGGAAGAAATAGCAAGATATGTTGTGAACTTCTTGAAGCGGCATCAACGAAGGAAAAAACGGTTCATTCCGATAGCAGAACGTCTTCTTTCTTAGGTTTAGCGTCTATTTCAAACTCATGCGATTCGTGAGGGGATACGAGGCTGCAGTAGTGAAGAACTTCCTAATAGTAGCAGACTTACATTTAGGATTTGAGCTAGAGTTAGAGCGAAAGGGAATTTATGTGCCACACGCTGACTTGCTGTTCAAGAAGCTCAGGTTCCTAATAGAAATTACGAAGCCCACTGGATTAATAATTCTAGGCGACGTCAAGCACATGGTACGGATGCCGCTAGAAAGAGAAATTAAAATAGTAAGGGGGTTTCTGCGAAAGTTAACCGAACTAGTTCCAAGAGTAGTAATAGTGAAGGGAAATCACGATGGTAAGATAGAGGAGATATGCAGAGAAATAAAAAATCTGGAGATAGTGGAAGAGCTTAGGTTTGGTGGTATTACTTTGCTTCATGGCCATAAGAAACCTGAGAGGTTCACCACGTTACTCATGGGCCATGTTCACCCGCTCGTGTTTAGCTTTGGTGAATACGAGAAAGCGTGGATCATAGCTAGTAGTGGCAAGAGACGCATCGTAGTTATTCCTGCCTTGAGTGACCTCGTAGGAAGTCCCGTCTCTATGAATAGGAAGGGGTTGAAGGATTCTTCCCCAGTCTTCAGAACGATTGGAATAGATAAGTTGGCCCTCTACTCCTTAGAGGGAGAGTATTTAGGAGAATTGGATTGATATTAGATGATGAACGCATTTGACGAACTTCATCCATTAGTTGCTAGGTTGGCAAAGGAACGATTCGAAAGACCTACCGAGATACAGGAACTAGCCATACCCCACGTGTTAAAGGGAGAGAACGTCTTGGTGATAGCCGGAACTGGGATGGGAAAGACGGAGGCTGTCATGTTGCCCATTTTTAGCAAGTTACTGAGCGAACCTAAGAAGATCGGCGTGCTCTACATAACGCCACTCAGGGCGTTGAATAGGGACATGTTTTCTCGCCTCTTCTGGTGGGGAGATAAACTAGATCTTGAAATCGCAATAAGGCATGGCGATACGTTGATAAGGGAAAGGAGAGAGCAGAGAGAAACGCCACCCCATGTCCTAATAACTACACCAGAGAGCCTCCAGGCGATCTTAGTAGGAAAGGAGATGAGAAAACACCTCAAAGAAGTTAGGTGTGTAGTCGTAGACGAAATTCACGAATTAGTGGAAAGCAAACGTGGGGTTCAGCTCAATTTAGCACTAATTAGATTAGAGCTCTTAGCAGGAAAGTTTCAGCGAATAGGACTAAGCGCTACCATTGGGTCGCCAGAGGAGGTGGCTAAATGGCTTGGAGAAGGGGTAAGGATATTGGAAAGTAAGAGTGCTAGAAAATATGAGATAAAACTTCACTTTCCTAGGCCCAGGTTGGAGACGGCGATTTTAGCAAGTGAGATTAACGTTAGCAAGGAAGTAGCAGCGAGACTGGAGAGCATAGCAGAAATTGTGAAAGAGTTCGATTCCACCATAATATTCACGAATACCAGAGAAATGGCAGAGCTGCTAGGATCTAGGCTACGTCTCTACGATGAAGAACTTAAAGTAGCCGTTCATCATAGCTCCATTTCTAGGTCTGGAAGGATTCGCACCGAACACGCATTCAAGGCTGGAGAGCTGAATGCAATAGTAGCTACGAGCTCTCTAGAGTTAGGTATTGACATAGGAGTCGTTGACTATGTCATCCAGTACTGTTCTCCTAGGCAAGTGACTAAGCTATTGCAGCGAATAGGAAGAAGCTCACACAGAGTCGGAGAAGTTGCTAAAGGGATTATAATAGCTACAGAAAGTGATCTCCACGAGTGTCTTGCAATAGTAGAATTGGCGAAGAAAGGAAAGTTAGAGCGAACTAACGTGTTAAAGGAAAGTTTAGACGTACTTGCCCATCAAATAGTAGGATTTTTGCTAGAGTACGAAGAGCTCAATAAGACAGATCTCCTTAATTGGATAAGAAGGAGCTATTGTTATCGTGATCTGGCATTCACCGAGTTAGAGGAAATTCTAGAGTTTCTTGCAAAACATAGATTGATCTCTGTGGACGAATTTGGAAGAATTAAGAGAAAGGCCCGTGCATGGGATTACTACTTCGAGAACCTCTCGACTATTCCAGACGAAAAACAGTACCCTATGATCGATATAGCAACCGGAGAAACCGTTGCAAAGTTGAGTTCCTCTTTCGTTGCAGAGTACTGCCATGAGGGATGTGACCTGATATGTAGAGGTGTAACGTGGCGAGTGGTTAGTGTAGATGAGGATCGGGTCTACGTTGAGCTATCGGAAAATCCTATCGCTCCTATACCGAGCTGGGAAGGAGAGCTCATTCCTGTCTCCTACGAAGTTGCGAGAGAGGCCATAGATCTACTCTCCAAAGGGGAATTTGATCCAGCGAGTATTACGAGCGAATTCGCTGAGCGTTTTTCTGAATTCGTAAGGGAACAGCGAAAGTTCTTTGTTCCGAAGCATAACGAAGCGTTCTTAGAGTATTGGAATGGTCATACTATCCTTCACTCCTTCCTAGGATCGAGAGGAAATAACGCTTTAGCTTATAGCATTGCTGCTGGTCTCCATGCCTTCTTTGGTATCGAGACACGCCCACGTGTAACGCCCTATGCGATAGTCTTCGATGCTACTTTGGAGCCTTCTGTCTTAGTCCAAGTAGCTAAGTTCCTATGTAGAAGGGAGGAGATATTCCTCGAATACTTAGAGCGTTCTTACCTATTCAAGCGTGCATTCCTCAACGTAGCTCAGAGATTTGGCGTAATTAAACGTGGTGTAGAATTGGATAGGGTCAGTATGAGGAAGCTTATCTCCCTCTATCGTAACTCCCCCCTCTATCGAGAAACCGTAAAGGAGCTTATGGATACTAAGTTCGACTTAGGATTGGCTAGGAACGTCTTAGGTGATCTAGCTTCTGGTAGAATGAAGCTCGTCGTAGTTCCTCCTCTATCTCCATTAGCTAGCATGGTAGTGAAGGGAATTTCTGAGTTCGAAGTCGAGATGAGGAAAAAAGAATCCATCGAACTCTTCAAGAGAAGACTAGAGGAGAGAAGTATTAGATTGCTCTGTATGAACTGTGGTAAGTATAGCGTAGAGAAGAAACTGAAGGATATAGAAGCCTTTCCACAGTGCCCGATGTGTAGCTCGAGGTTGATAGCTGCCTTTCGTGGAGAAAGAGAAAAGATGAGAAAGCTCGTAGAGAAGCGCTTAGCTGGAAGATCGCTCACGAAGGAAGAAGAGAAGATCTACGATGCCATTCGAAGAAGTGCAGACCTCGTAATCACTTATGGAAAGGATGCGGTCTACGCCCTCGCCACTCATGGGATAGGCCCTGCTGTAGCTGCGAGAATTCTCGCTAAACGAAAGAAAGGTAAGGAATTCTTCCTAGAACTACTGCGGGCTGAGAGGAAGTACGTGAGCACGAGGAAGTATTGGAAGGTCTCCTAAGTTATTTTTAAATAGGAAGTTACGAAAATCTATTCTTAGTGAGTAAGATGGCTGCCGGAAAGAAGGTCAAAAAGAAAGCTACGAAGAAGACCTCCCGAAGGAAGAGAAAGAAGTAGTTGATCTGATTTTCTTTTTTCATTTATCTCTTGCTCAAGAGCACTACTCTGCTCTCCTCTTGCTCGTCCCTCACTACGTATCCGCAAGCCTCGGCTATCTTTAGGGCGAATTCCTTTATCTCTTCATGGAGTGGCATAGATTCATAGGGCAATCTATTGCGTGCGAACCCAACACTCATGAAGGATTTTACCTCGACGTATCTAGGTTCGTATCTCGCGACAAGCTTTCCGTATTCTTCTGCATTTACCATGTTGAGTTCTTTCACTAGCGTGAGTCTTATTACCGTATTACATGAAAAGCTCGAAAGTAGTTCCAAACTTTGGTTCAGTCTCTTCCATCCATCTGCTAAGAGCGGTCTGCAAGTCCTTCGATACACTTCTTCGTTTGGGGCAGGAAGAGTTATGTAAAGTTGTGTAGGTTCATGAATCTTGGCTAGCACGTCTGGCCTCGTACCGTTCGTAACTAGGAAGCAAGTCATTTTGCGAGATAGAATTTCCTCGATAAGCTCGCCTACCTTTGGATAGAGCGTTGGTTCGCCTGCAAGGCTAAGCGTCATATGTCTAGGTCGCATTGCCTCCTCGAAGCGAACTTTCGAGACCTTCGGGTTTCCTTTATACCCCTGAAGAAGCTCTTTGTGGGCCTCTATGCAAGCATCTACTATAGTTGCTGGATCGTCCAGAGCGACTCCCTCCATACTCGGGGCAAGCGTGGCATCTACGTTTCGCCAGCAGAAGAGGCAGCGATGGGTACACCAGAATAGAGCTGGCGTCATCTGAACGCATCTATGCGACTCTATACCATAGAACTTGTGTTTGTAGCAAAATCCCTCATTCTTCAGCGCCTTCTTACACCACAAACAAGGTTTTACTGCACTATGTTTGTATTTACCTACTATCCTGTAGCCCATCGACTCATAACGTTTGATCTCTTGCCCTAGATTCATTTCAACCATGAAGAAACCCTACCTCAAAAGCTAAAAGCTTCTCAGTAGCGAATGATAGATACTACCGCCTTTAAAGTCTTCTCCCTTACTCCTCATCATGCCATGGTACGACTTGCACGTGGAAATTCAAAAGAAGGAAGAAGCCTTAGAGATGGCAAAGCGCTTGAACTACAGTGGCATTGCAATAGTGAACAAGAAGGACGATGAAGTAGTAGATGGAATCGAGCTGATTTCGTCTGCATTGATCGAAGCCAATAACAAAGAGGAACTCAAAGCTAAACTCCAATCGGTTAGAAGTAAAGTCACACTAGTCCTCGTAAGTGGCGGGAAATACGAAGTAAATCGAAGCGCATGTGAAGATTCGCGTGTCGATGTACTCTGCCACCCCTATCTGGGAAGGGCAGATCCTGGTATAGATCACATCTGTGCAAGGGCGGCAAGAGAAAACAACGTTGCACTAGAGATAAACTTCTCCACCATATTGAACTCGCCAAATAGACCAAAGACCCTAAGTCAAATCAGAAAGATGGTAGAGATATGCGAGAAGTACGAAGCTCCTATAGTGATCACGAGTGGTGCTAAGAATCCATGGGAAATGAGGGCTGCTAGAGATCTCGCCGCCCTTGCTGCAACGCTTGGGGTGGATATAGCCTACGCAATAAGAAGCCTGTCTGTTTATGCTAAGAACCTCATCGAAGTAAATCGGCAAAAACTCCAAGGTAGTAGGGTCGGTGATGCTCTCATCGTGAGAGAAGGTGATGAGGGTGGAGGATAAACCCAAACTACTCCCCCCATCGATGAGAGAAAGGGAGCGTTACATAGTCTTCGAAGTGATCTCTAAAGGCGATTTCTCCTACGATGAGCTCTCGAGAAGCATATGGTTTACTACTCTCGCTTTCCTAGGAGAACTCGGGGCAAGCTCTTGCGGCATAAAGCTCATAAGGAACCTCTGGGACGAGAGGACTAAGCGCGGTGTTATAAGATGCTTCCATAACAAGATAGAAGAGATTAGATCGGCCCTTACCATGATAAGGAAGATAGGAAACGAAGATGTGATAGTTCACGTTCTCGGCGTTACGGGAACTATAAAGTCTGCTAAGAGAAAGTTCTTAGGTCATTACTACCTAAACGACTTCGGTGAAAGAGATGAAGGTTGAATACGAAAGTCTCTTAGAGAGGGCGAAACGGAGCATAAGGTTCGTTGGTAGCGCTAGAACTTATGAACTTCCAGAACTGGAAATCGTGAGCGATGCTAGACACACCGTGATAAAGAACTTCTCACAGTACTGCTCCGCTTTGAATAGAGATCCCAAGCACGTTGCGAAGTTTCTCTTCAAAGAACTAGCTATACCTGGAGATCTGGAGGGGAACAAACTAGTTCTCTTCCAGAAGTTCAGTGAATCCCGTATAAGAGCAGTTCTCGGGGATTACTTCAAGACTTACGTGGTTTGCAGAGAGTGTAACTCTAAGGATACCGTACTTATGAAGCAAGGAAGAATAACTATGCTGAAGTGCGAAGCATGTGGGGCAACCAGAAGCGTACCTAGACTGAAGTAGTGATGGGGATGCGGGGACAATGGTTCGTAATAGCCGCGATAATAGTTAGCGCTACTTTACTTGCCATATCCCAGATTCTAGCTAGCTATCTAGTAGTAGATCTCTCGGTGATCGGTAGAGTTAGAGAGCACACGATCTTTCATGGAGTAGTAGATGAGCTCAATAAGACGATCGAAAGATGTCTAGGAAGGGGTGATTGTCTAGAAAGGATAGAGGAGTTCCGTCACGTCGCCTCGAAGGAGTTAGGAGGAAGGGGCTATTACTTCGATCTTCTCCTCAAGCGTCTCTCCCCCTCTTCTGTATTAGTGGAGATTACATTGCTCTCCGAGAAGTTTAACCTCACGAGAACTATGGAATTCTCTCCTTAGCGCCGGGAGCAGGATTCGAACCTGCACGGGGCAAGAGCCCCACCAGCTCTCGAGGTTCGCCAGCCGAGCTTCTGGCGCCTTAGCCTGGTTCGGCCATCCCGGCATTTTTTAGTTAGCCTTCAATCTTATGAATTTTGTCATCAACTTCCTTCATGGAGATTAGGGTAGGTTGTTGCGGGTGGGGGTTCTTTAGGCCAGCTAACTTCTTCGGAAGGGATTGGAAAGAGAAGTTTAGCAACACTCTTCAGGCCTATGCCAAGCTCTTTTCCTTAGTCGAGGTTAACTCGACTTTCTACAAGCTACCTAAATTGGAAACTGCTAAGAAGTGGTACGAGGATGCTAGAGAGATGAACGAGAGTTTTGAATTCACCGTGAAGTGCCCAAAG
>Ga0105154_1000423_pt1 | contig 18684 bp, 20 predicted proteins | sample SSWtaG_FD_89672 | JGI IMG/M metagenome (GOLD analysis project Ga0105154, IMG submission 89672) | Hot spring microbial communities from Sandy's Spring West, USA to study Microbial Dark Matter (Phase II) - SSWsed_matched | ecosystem: Environmental > Aquatic > Thermal springs > Hot (42-90C) >... | reverse complement strand
TCCTTCACTCTAAGCCTGTAGCCGTAGAGGTCGGCCTCGCCGCGGCGATCCCTTATGGGCTTCATCCCAGCCACCCCTATGGCTACATCGACCTGCCCCCTCCTCAACGGCCTACCTTGGGTGTCGGAGATGACTACGGCCACCCTCCTCCCTGTGATCTTAGCTATCTCCTCGCGAAGCCTTCTAGCCGACGCATCTGGATCGATTGGTAGGAGAACAGCACAGCCAGGTGGAGCGTTGGAAACGTCCACGCCCGAGTTGGCTGAGATCCAGCCCCTTACGTCCTCAGTTATCAGGCAGCCCCTGCCCATCCTAACCACCCTCTTAGCCTCCCTCAAGGCCAGCTCGACCACCTCGGGGGTCTTGCCTGAGGCCTTCGCCACGACCTCAGCGAAGTACGATGGCTGAACCCGGCTTAGCTCCACAACGCGGCCCTCAGCCTTAGACACCACCTTGGAGGTCACCACCACCACGTCGCCGTCCCTTAAGCCATCAGCCTCCCTCGTAGCGCCCTCAACGATAGCCTTAGCCAAGTCGAAGCCAGGCTCAACCTCGCCGTTGAGCTTGACCCCGTACACCTCCACCTTCAACGCTCATCAAGGGTTTTTAGCATCGAGAGTTTTAGTGCTTTACGGTGAGCCGGGTGCTGAAGGAGGTCATGGATGAACTGAGCCCGATGGTTGAGGAGGCCTTGAGGAACTTCCTGCGGAAGGAAGGAGAGGAGGCCGAGAAGCTTAGCAGCTTCCAGCGAGAGTACTATGGAAACCTCGAGGAGTTCCTGCTTAGAGGCGGCAAGAGGCTTAGGCCTATAGCCCTCATCATGGCCTACGAGGGCGTCGGCGGGCAGGACGTCGAGGCTGCCGTGGAGGCTTCGATATGCGTGGAGCTCCTGCATAACTCAAGCCTAGTCCACGACGACATCATCGACAGGGACGAGTTGAGGAGGGGAGGGCCGACGATGCACGTAAAGTACAGGGACTGGCTGAGGAGGCTGCGGGGCGAGAGGGACGCCGAGCACTTCGGGCTGTCGATGGGGATCCTAGCTGGCGACAGCCTCTTCAACTTAGGCTTCAAGTCCTTGGCCGAGGCGAGGTTCAAGGAGGAGGTAAAGCTCAAGGCGCTGAGGCTATACGTAGAGGCCTACGAGCAGCTCATCGACGGCGTCCTAATGGACACCTACCTGCCCCTGATGCTCGAGGTGGATGAAGGCGACTACTTGACCATGGTTGACCTCAAGACAGGATCTCTATTCGAGAAGTCGCTAACCATAGGCTCTACGCTAGCTGAGGCGAAGCCCCTGCAGCTAAGGGCCCTCAGCCGGTACGGCATCCTCGCGGCTAAGGGCTTCCAGATCCAAGATGACATCATAGGCCTCTTCGGAAGGGAGGAGGAGGTGGGCAAGCCAGTGGGCAGCGACGTGAGGGAGGGTAAGATGACGCTACTCATGGTGAAGGCGCTACAGCTGGCATCGCTAAGCGACCGAGAGAGGCTTCGAAGCCTCTTAGGCAAGAGGGACTTAACGGCGGGCGAGCTGGCTGAAGTCAGGAGGATAGTTGAAGGCTCGGGGGCGCTCGAGCATGCTAAGAACCTGGCTGCCTCCTTCATTAAGGAGGCTAAGCAGCAGCTGAGGCTCGCCGACCCGCCGCTGACGTCCAAGGCCCTCTCCTTCTTCGAGGAGCTCGCCGACTTCTTCATCCAGCGTAGCTTCTAGCAAGCCTCGCTAAAGAGCCTCGCTCAACCATGATGGCAGCCCAATAGAGTTTTATATACTAGTTTGAAGCATCCTCTCGCTGAGGAGGGGCGTTGAAGGTCATCACCTTCAAGATACCCAAGGCTTACCTAGATGAGTTGGACAACCTTGTCAAGGCGGGACTCTTCCCCTCGAGGAGCGAGGCCATCAGGGTGGCGGTGAGGGACCTCCTCCAGAGGGAGCTATGGGCCATGAGGGGCATCAAGCCCAGCGGGCTCGAGGCGGGTGTTAGGAGTAGATGGCAAAAGGCATAGAGCGAACCCCTACAGGCATCCCAGGCTTAGATGACCTCATTGAAGGGGGGGTGCTGAAGGGTAGGACCCACCTAATCGCCGGCGAGACCGGCACCTGCAAGACCATCATGTGCCTACAGTTCCTCCTAAATGGGATCAAGATGGGCGAGCCGGGGGTCTACTTAGCCGTCGACGAGGACGCTGAGGACGTCATGAGCGGCGCCGAGCACTTCGGCTGGAACTTGAGGGATGAGGTGAAGAAGGGCAACCTATCCATAACGAACATAATACCTGGCTTCGCTGAGAAGCTTAGGAGGAAGTACATAGAGGCTGCCGTAGGCTCGGTCGTAGCTGGCATCAAGCGAGAGATGAAGCGTACGGGGGCTAAGAGGCTGGTCGTAGACCCCATCGCCCCGTTAGTGACTAAGGAGGAGGACATGCCCTTCACGAGGGAGTACATAAGGGAGCTGGTCCTCTCCATCGAGCGCGAGCTTGGGTGCACTACCTTCATAGCCTCGGAGGTGCCCACAGGCTCCAACGCGCTCAGCAGGTTCGGTGTGGAGGAGTTCCTGGCCTCAGGGGTCATAACCTTGGGCTTCGCGAGGAGGGGCAACACCCTACATCGAGTGCTTTGCGTCAGGAAGATGAGGTGGACGGCCGTAGAGCCCATCCTATATAAGTTCAGGGTTGAGAAGGGAACCGGAATAGTAGTTGAGGGGCCCCTACCTGAGGGCTAGCGCTCCCTCTTCCCCTCGATGAACTCCTCCACCCACGCCTTAGCCGTTGACGGAGCTGCGTGGACCGGAGGGTGCTTGAAGGCCCACGCTGAGATGCTTATGAGTGGCCCCCCAACCCCTCTGTCCATCGCCAGCTTAACAGCCCTCACGACGTCGATCACCATCCCGGCCGAGTTGGGCGCATCCCACACTGAAAGCTTGACGTCAAGGCTTAGCGGCGCATCCCCGAAGTACCTGCCCTTAATCCATATGTAGCATATCTTCCTATTCTCCAGGAACGGGATGTAGTCGCTAGGCCCTATCTTCAGGGGGAACTCGCGGCTGGCCATCTGCTGCACGGCCACGCTCTTACTAACCTCCTTGGATGCTAGGCGCTCCCGCTCCAGCATGTTTAAGAAGTCGGTGTCACCCCCAACGTTGAGCTGATACGTCTCCTCTATCCTGACCCCACGCTCCTCCAAGAGCTTAACTAAGGCCTTGTGGAGCACGGTGGCCCCCAGCTGGCTCTGGACGTCGTCACCCGCCACTGGAAGCCTTCGGTCGGCAAACCTTTGAGCCCACACGGGGTCTGAGGCTATGAAGACGGGTATGCAGTTGACGAAGCCGCATCCAGCCTCTAGGGCTTGGCTGGCGTACCATCTGGTCGCCTGCTCCGAGCCCACAGGTAGGTAGTTGACCAAGACGTCCGCCCTAGAGTCTCTCAGCACCTGAGCGACGTCGACGACGGGCTCATCTGAGACCTTAATTACGGACTTAAGGTACTTGCCCAGGCCGTCCATGACCGGGGCGTTCATGACCCTCACCCCCAGCCTTGGAACCTTGGCGAACACCCTCGTGTTGTTAAGCCCCGAGAAGATGGCCTCAGACAGGTCCTTGCCCACCTTCGAGGCGTCGACGTCGAAGGCAGCCACGAACTCTATGTCATCGACGCGGTAGCCGCCGAAGCTCGGATGGAGGAGGCCGGGTACATCGGCGTCCTCGGGGAGCCCTCGATAGTAGTACACACCTTGCACAAACGCTGAGCAGCAGTTTCCCACGCCAGCTACCGCTACGCGGACCCTCCCCATATTAACCGCCGAATATAGTTTACCTCAGTAAATATTTAAGCCTCCTTGGGCTCGGGCACCCTAGAGGTACCTTGAGAGCTTGGGGAGCTCCTTCCCCAAGGCCCTCCTAGCGGCGTAGATTATAGCGTTGGCGTAGAGCAAGGTGAAGTCTGAGGCGTCCTCAGCCGGTATGCCGAGGCTGGGGGCCTCCTTGTTGTAGAAGGCTAGCAGCCTGTCTTCAAACTCGGGGGAGTAGCGCTGTAGGACGAAGTAGACCTCGAAGCCCTTGAAGGGTGTGAACTTTAAAGCCCACTCGGTGGCCTCATCAATCTTAAACTCCACGAGCTCCCCTCCCAAGGCTTCAGCCACCTTAGAGGCGTCCTCACGGCTAAGTCGCCCTATGATGGCGAGCCGCTGCTTTAGGGCCTCGCTCACGAAGCGGTGGTGAGCTTGACCGCCCTCAAAGCCCCTTATGTCTATGAGGGAGGAGGGTTCAACCCTTGGGCGTCCGTCCATGCATCCTCGCTACTGCATCCTCAACCGCCCTATTAAGGCTGGCTGCAGCCTCCCTCGGCGAGGGGCTCTCGACTATTGCCCTCCCCACGATGAGGTAGTCAGCACCGGCCCTCAAGGCCTCCTCGACCACCCCTCCTTGAGTCACCACGCCCGGCGAGAAGATCAGGGCCCTGCCCTTAAGCAGCTTAGCGGCCTCCTCTATGATGCGAGGCCTCGTGGCACCAACGACGACCCCGTCAGCCCCCCAAGCGATGGCCTGGCGGATGAAGACCTCGAAGGGCCTGACTATGGAGAGGGTGCGCGGATCTACGAAGAGGCCTCCGTACCAGTGGGAGGCGCCCGCATGGCTCATGTAGGCGAGCAGGATTACGCCCTTCTTCATCCGGCGGGCCAACCTGAAGACAGGCTCTAAGCCCCCCTCCCACCCCGTGAAGGGGCAGGCGGTGATGGCGTCAAACCCAGCGCTGAAGAAGAGCTCCGCTGCGACCTCGTTGGTGCTGTCGATGTCGTTAACCTTATAGTCCATTATGGCGGGTAGGCCGTGCTCGTGGGCTCTCTCGACGAGCTTCGCGAGGTCGTTGAGGCTTAGGGGTATGGAGAGGTGGCGGTTCACCTTCACCGCTGCCACCTGATCGTGGACCTCATCTAGGATCCTTAACGCCCTCTCAAGCAGCTTGGGGCCCTTCAAGTCGAGGGCGAGAACCACCCTGGTCTTGGAGCACCTCATCAGGTCTGCGAAGCTCATCGTCTCGCGTGCCCTTTAATACGCTGGGGCTTTTTAGCGTGGCGATGGGGGAGGGCGTGAAGCCGGAAGTCTTCTTCTTGAGCTATAGTTCAAACGTGGATGTAGTGAACGGGGTCAAGAAGCTATTCAAGCAGGCAGGGCTTAGCGAGGTGGTGAAAGGTAGGGTGGCCGTGAAGCTCCACATCGGTGAGTGGGGCAACATAACCTACCTCAGGCCGCCCCTAGTGAAGGCGGTGGTGGACGCCGTCAAGGAGTCTGGCGGCGAGCCCTTCCTAACCGATACAACCACTTTATACCCCAAGCAGAGGTTTACCGTTGATGGCTGTAGGCTCACCGCCACCCTGCATGGCTTCACCGAGGCCTTGGGCGCCAGCTTCGTGGTGGCCGATGCCCCAGACGGCTTCGCCGGAGTTGAGGTGGAGGCTCCACGCCTACTTGACGGATGCCCCCTTAGAACCGTGCCCCTAGCCTCAGCGATAGCTGAGGCGGACTCGCTCATCCTCGTCGTCCACGCCAAGGGCCACTTGATGGCTGGCTTCGGTGGAGCGCTCAAGCACGCGGCCATGGGCTGCGTCACCAAGGCGGGTAAGGCAGCTCAGCACGCAGCCATGGACCTCTACTACGACCCCTCCAGGTGTGACGGATGTGGAGCCTGCGTTGAGGCCTGCCCCTTTCAAGCACTCCGCCTCGAGGGGGGCCTCGTGGTGAGGGATGGAGCTAGATGCCTGCACTGCAACACCTGCCTCTTCACCTGCCCGAAGGGGGCGTGGAGCTGGAGCGAGGAGGGAAAGGCGAGGTTCCAGCTTTACCTAGCTCACGCAGCAGCTGCTGTGCTAAGCCGGTTCTCGGGGAGCTTGGGGGTGGTGTCCTTCATCCAGGACGTCACCCCCCTATGCGACTGCGCCACCCCAGCCGGGGTGCCCCTCATCCCAGACGTAGGCGTCTTAGCCTCCCTAGACCCCGTAGCCGTGGACGCTGCCTCGCTCCACTTGATAGACGCGGCGGCTGAGCGCTCCTGGCATGAAGCCAGGCCACCGAACTTCCTAGCTAAGGTAACGGGCGTGGACCCATGGGCCCACGTCAAGCTGGCTGAGAGGCTGGGCGTGGGCTCTACGAGCTATAGGCTGGTGAAGCTATGAAGCCGCTGGTGGCTTTGCCCGTATGGCCGAAGGCGGGGTCGGTGGTCAAGGCCTTAAGCAAGGCCAACGAGTACGGCTTCGACTACGTGGAGCTATCCTTAGACTACCCCTGGCCCGAGAGGCTGAGGGGGAGGGTGCTGGAGGAGGTTGAGGAGGCCAAGGGCAAGTACGGCTTAAAGCTGGCTGTCCACGCGCCGTGGAGGGACATAGCTCTAGCCAGCCCCAGGCTGGCTTTAAGGGAGGCCTCCCTCAACGTGCTCGAGGACTGCTTAAGCTTCGCTAGCAGCGTGGAGGCGCTTTACTTCAACCTGCACGTGTTGACGAGGGAGGCGTGGAGCATTAAGGGCGTAAGGGAGGAGGCTGAGGAGGCTGCCCTCGCCTCTGTTAAGCACCTAGCTGCTAGGGCTAGGGAGCTGGGGGTTGAGCTGACCGTTGAGAACAACCCAGAGCCCATGTTCGGGGTGCCCACGATGATGAAGCCCCTCTTGGAGGTAGAAGGGGTCAAGCTCTGCCTAGACGTAGGCCACGTGGCTTACGCCAACTGGCTCGTGGAGCGCCGCGGGATGGAGGCCTTCAGGCAGGAGGTCGCAGGCCTTGAGGACTGGGTTGAGGCCTTCAAGGGAAGGGTGCTCGTCGGCCACCTACACGACTACCTAGCTGAAGAGCAGGAGTTTCAAGACCACCTGATGCCTGGGGCTGGAAGCTCTGACGTCGAGAGGCACTTGAGGCTCTTGATGGAGGCGGGATGCAGGATGTTGCTGCTTGAGGTACACTGGGCGGATAGGAAGAAGCCCGCCAAGTTCGCCGACCTGCGAAGGGCTCTTAAGATCGTATCACCCATGCTTAAAGCAGGTAGGCGGGCAGGTTGAGCAGCCAAGGGCTCCCCGACCTCCTTAGGAGGAGGCTAGAGGGCTTGCCCCCTCAAGCAGCCCCGTTAGCTCCGCCCTGGATCAACGAAGTCGTCCCCCTTTTAGTGTCGATAGGTAGGAGGCTGGATGAGGTGGTTAAGAGGCTTGAGAAGGTGGAACGCGAGCTGGAAGAGATTAAGCAGCTTCTGATCGCGAAGCGCTAGGCATCGTGTCGACGACGCCCATCGAGCTCAGGCCCGCTCGCTTGACGCCACCGCTGCGCCTAGCGGCGCTTGAGGACGGGCCTCCCAACGATCGGCACCTCCTCGCCGCAGCCGGGGCAGCGGTTGCCCTCAGCTAGATCGATCTTAGTCGCCTTGAAGCCTATCCTCTCGATGAGGAGGCGGCCGCAGCGATGGCAGTAAGTGTTCTCGTAGCTATGGCCTGGGACGTTTCCTAGGTAGGCGTACCAAACCCCCATCCGCTTAGCGAGCCTCCAAGCCTCCTCGAGCCTACGAACGTCCGTGGCTGGAGCCGTGAACTTGTAGGCTGGGAAGTACCTAGTGAAGTGGATGGGCACCTCGGGTCCTAGGCTCTTGAGGTGCTCCTCCACAACAGCTCGCACGCTGTCCTCATCGTCGTTGACCCCCCTTACGAGGAGGTTTACGACCTCCACATGGAGCCCCAGCCTCCTAGCCTCCCTCGCAGCCTTCCAAGGAGGTTCGTCGCTAAGGGCAGCGCAGAACCTCCTATAGACCTCCCTCCCGCCCTTGACGTCCACCTTTATGGCGTCCAGCCCCGCCTCCTTAAGCATCCTTAAGGCTGAGGTGGTTAGGTAGCCGTTGCTTACGTAGGTGTTGTACAGCCCCCTCTGCTTGGCTAGCTTGAAGGCGTCCAGGCTGTACTCGAAGAGCATGGCAGGCTCGTTGAAGGACACGCAGAGCCCCTCATCACCCGCCCGCTCGGCCATCCATACCAGCCTCTCGGGAGGTACGTATACCGCCTCCCTGGGCCTGGGCTCCACCCTACTTAGGTGCCAGTTCTGGCACCAGGCGCATCTTAGGTTGCAGCCCCACGTGGAGAAGGTTAGGGCCGTGGAGCCAGGCCAGAAGTGGAAGAACGGCTTTATCTATAGGCTGAGCCCCGGGTGAGCCCAGCTCTCTATTGGCCTAGACTCCACAGCGCTTAGGTCGCCGTAGACTATGGTGTAGAGCCTTCCACCTACGTTAACCCTCGTCCTACAGAACCCCCTTCCTCCTTCAGGTATGGAGCAGCCTCGAGCGCAGACGAGGCACCTCACCCTACCCCCTCCAGCCTTCTCGTAGAGGGGCGACTCCCTGACCACCGGAAGCGACGTTAAGCCCTCCACGCGGGCCGACATGCGACCCCCAGCTTAAAAGGAAGAGCCTCCTATTTAGGCGGAGCGTCCTTGGAGGAGGTAATCGAGAGGGGCAGCGACGTCCTGCTCTACCTCGACGAGAGGCGTAAGTACCTGGTGAAGGCTGAGGGCAGGGTCTTCCACACCCATAGGGGCTCCATAGACCTGTCGAGCTTAGTGGGGAAGCCCTACGGCACGGTCGTTAGGAGCAGCTTGAAGGTGCCCTTCGTGGCCCTCAAGCCCACCATCTATGACTACATCTGCAAGCTAAGCCGCAAGACTCAGGTACTCTACTTCAAGGACATAGCCCTCATCGTCCTGAGGCTTGGCATAGGGCCCGGCGCTAGGGTGGTCGAGGGAGGGACGGGTAGCGGGGCCCTGGCCTCAGCCCTCGCCTTCTTCGTCAAGCCCACCGGGAGGGTCTACAGCTACGAGGTGAGGGAGGACCTACTGGAGGTGGCGAGGGCTAACCTAGCGAGAGCGGGGGTGCTAGACTACGTGGAGCTTAAGCACGCTGACCTCTCTAAAGGCATTGAGGAGGATGGCGTGGACGCGGTGGTCCTCGACCTAGCAACGCCGTGGGAGGTCGTACCTCACGCGCGTAGGGCGCTGAAGGGGGGTGGAGGCTTCGCTAGCTTCAGCCCGGTCATTAACCAGGTGGAGCGTACGGTGGCCGCCCTCCGGGCGGAGGGCTTCGTCGACGTCGAGGCCGTCGAGTGCCTGACGAGGGGGTTTAAGGTGGAGGAGGGAGCCACTAGGCCCCACTCATTCATGGTGGCTCATACAGGCTACTTGGTCTTCGCGAGGAAGGCCTTGAGGGAGTAGGCTAGCCGCCAGCTAGCGCAGCCAGCCTCTCCATCAGCTTGCTGGCCAGCATGGAGGATGGCTCAGCCACCACCGTGGGGTAGACGCCTAGCACCACGGCTAGGGCGGCTAGGATCATGATGGGCGCCACCATCACCGCCGACCCCTCCCTTGCCATCCTCGTCTCCTCGTTAGGCTGGCCGAAGAACACCCTGCGGATCGTCCAGAGCCCATAGCCAGCCGTTAGGGCTGAGCCGACGATGGCCACGGCGGTCACCAGGGCCCTAGCCACGTCCACGCTCACCAAGTGGATGAAGGCTGTATGCATGGAGCCAGCGAAGATGAAGACTTCGCCCCAGAAGCCGACCATTGGGGGGGTGCCAGCCAAGCCGAGGAAGGCTATGAGGGAGGCGGTCGCCGTGAAGGGCATCCTAGGCCCCAGCCCGCCGAACTTACTGATGCTACGCGTGTGGAAGGTGTGCATCAACACCCCCGACATCATGAAGAGGACGGCCTTACAGAGCCCGTGGCTGATGTAAAATAATACTGCCCCAGTGAGGCCTAGCACTGACAGCGAGGCTACGCCGAAAAGCAGGTAGCCCATCTGGCTGATGCTGGAGTAGGCGAGGAGCCGCTTTATGTCGTCTTGGGCCAGGGCCATGACCCCGCCGTAGATCATGGTTATCACGGCCAACGCCGCCAGCACCGTCACGAAAAGCCAGTTCGACATAACCACGGGGAAGGCCGTGTAAGCTATCCTTATCGCGGCGTATCCCCCGATGCCTATCATGGCTGGGGAGAGGAGCGCGCTGATGGGCGTCGGCGCCTCAGCGTGGGCGTCTGGAAGCCAGGTGTGGAGCGGGAAGACGGCCATCTTGACTAGCAGGCCTAGGAGCATGGCTACCAGGATGGCTGTGAGCACGGCGGCGTCGTGGTAGACTAAGCGGGGGGCCATCTCCATGACGTCGAAGGTCCCCGAGAGGAAGTAGGCCGCCACTATGCCTCCGAGGAGCGATAGCGCGCCGGCCTCCGTGAACATGAAGTACTTGAACGCTATCCTCTCCTTAGGCCCGGTTCCCCACCTGCCGATCAAGGCCCACGAGGGTATCAGCATCAGCTCGAAGAACAGGAAGAAGGCAGCTAGGTTCGTAGCGAGCACGGTGCCTATCATGCCGGCCGCGTAGATGAGGTAGAGGGCGTAGTAGGCGTCTAGATCGCGCTCATGCTCCATGTAGCCTATCGAGTAGACGGCTATCAGTGCGCATAGTAGGGCTATGGTTAAGGCTATGGGCGCGCTCAGGCCGTCGGCGACCAGGGTCAGGCTCCCTATGTAGGGGGCCCATGGGTACGAGGCTGTCAGAGCGCCTTCGGGCATCGTGGGCAGGCTCAAGGTGACGTGAGCCAGCAGGCCCGTGACGTACATTAACACTAGGAAGGCCAGCCAGCCTGCGTTCTTGCCCATAGCCCTGCCGGCGGCGTAGATTATGGGGGAGAAGGCTATGGGTATCGTGATGGCTTGAAGCAATAGGTGGCTTGAGTCGATCATGCTCATCACCTGAAGATGAGCGCTAATAGCAGAGCGAACGCCACGAAGCCCAGTACCATCCCGGCCATGTTGTAGCTCAAGACGCCTGTGTGCGTCCTCCTAAACCTGGAGGAGGCGGACTGTGATAGCTGAGCTAGGACGTAGTTGAAGCCATCGATGACCGCGGTCTCCAGCCTCTTAAACAGCCAGCCAGCCGCTGAGATCAGCGAGTACACGAAGGCCTTATAGTAGAACGCATTGACGTACCACCTCCTGAAGAGGAAGCGCCATAGAGCCTTTAGGGCGGGTCTAGGCTCCACGAGGCTTTCAGGGGGGAGCTTACGCTTAACGTAGATGTAGTAGGCTGGGACCGCGCCTACTATGAGCATCGATAGGCTGCAAGCTATGGTGATCAGCACGGCCGCTTCATGCGGCATGGCTTGAGCTGCGTGAACTCCCTCCTCAGCGGCGTGTAGGGCGTGCCCTCCAAGCCCCCAGGCCTCGAGCTGATGGTGGAGCACCCCCTCGAGCCAGTCGCTCGCGAAGTAGCCTCCGACGCCGAAGGCTACGGTGCCAGCTGCAAGGGCTACGTAGGGGACCCACATGACCTTGGGTGCCTCGTGGATGTGATGACCCTCACGCTCAAGCTCGCGGATGTGGTCGCTCTTAGCGCCGAAGAAGGTTAAGCCCAGAGCCCTCGTGGTGTAGAAGCAGGTCACAGCTACGGCTAGCACGCCCAGCACGAATAGCGGCCAGGTAGATGGTGAAGCCATCAGCGACGCCTCCAGCACTAGGTCCTTGCTCCAGAACCCGCTGAAGAGGATGGGGACGCCCATCAGCGAGAGGGCGGCTAGCGCCATACACCAGTACGTTATGGGCATGTGCGCCCGCAAGCCCCCGTAGTGCCTGAAGAACCTCGACTCGGTGGCGTGTATTACGGAGCCTGCGGTTAGGAAGAGGGCCGCCTTAAACATGGCGTGGCTCATCAGGTGGAAGACTCCGCCTGCGTACCCTACGGCGAACTCGACGGCGGTTCCCGCCACGCCCAGGCCCATCATCATGTACCCTATTTGGCTGACCGTTGAGTAGGCCCACACCTTCTTAATCTCGCTGGAGGCCATCGCCTGCGTCCCGGCTATGAAGGCTGTGAGGGCGCCCACCCAGCCGACCACGTAGAAGAAGGTGACCAGCTCGTTGGCGTGCCCTCCAAGCCAGGCGGCTGCGTAGAGGATGGGGAAGACGCGGCCCACCAAGTAGACGCCCGCCTTGACCATGGTGGCGGCATGTATTAGCGCACTGACCGTGGTCGGGCCGGCCATGGCGTCTGGAAGCCACTCCATCAGCGGCAGCTGAGCGCTCTTACCCACCGGCCCTCCGAAGAGAAGGATGGCTGCCACCGTCAGGTACCTCAAGACCTCAGGGTGGGCCTCGACCATCTCGTGGAAGCCGGAGCTTTGAACGACCTCCATGAGCTCCTTGAAGCTGAGGGTGCCAGTCAGGGCCAGGATGATGAAGGCGCCTATGAACATACATACGTCGCCCACCCTCGTGGTTATGAAGGCCTTCATGCCGCAGTGGGACGGTGGATAGGCCTCAGGCGGCTCACCCACCCAGAAGGTCAGCCAGTCCTCCTTGGAGTCTAGGTAGCGGAAGCCTATGAGGGCGTAGCTGCAGAGCCCCACGCCCTCCCAGCCGAACAGCATCTGGAGGACGTTGTCGGACATGACGAGCAGCAGCATGTTGCCTATGAAGAGGTTCATGAAGAACCAGTAGCGGGTTAGCGAGGGGTCTCCATGCATGTAGCCGAGGGAGTAGACCATGATCAGGAAGCTTATGATGGCGACCACGTTGGCCACTATGATGCTGAGGGGGTCTACGAGGACCCCGGCCTTGAGCTCGCCCAGGATGGGTGAGCCGGGCAGCCTCAGCCAGTCGACTTGATGGTAGTAGATGTGCGTGCGCGGCTCGAATAGGAGCGGGATCATGGAGACGGTCATGATGGCGGCTAGAAGGGAGAAGAACACGGCGCCATAGTCCCTCAGCTTGGGGCTCACCTTAGCGAGCACGGGCGTTAGGAGCGCTCCAACCATGGGCAGCGCCCAGCAGAGCCAAGCCTGAGGGATGAAGGCCTCCACGAACTCAGCCACCCACGCTCACCCCCTGAGGATGAAGCTCAGTAGGCTACGAGCCGCCGCGTCGGCAAAGCTAAGTATGGAGCCTGGAAGGACTCCAACGACGATGCATATCGCAGCCATCGCTACGACGGGGAGGGCCATGGCCAAGGGCGCCTCACGAGCCTTTGAGGCCCTCTCCGTAGGCTCCTTCAGTATGACCCTCTGCATGACCCATAGGTAATACGCCGCCGCAAAGATGGCGTTGAGTATGAGTAGGGCGGTGACCGCGACCATGAAGGCGTCGCCCGGTATGCTCAGCCCGGCTAGGATTATGAAGAGCTTGCTCCAGAAGCCGTTGAGAGGTGGGACCCCCGCAAGGGCGAGTAGGCCTATGGAGAGTGAGGCGCCCGTCCAAGGCATCCTCCTCCCGATGCCCTCAAGCTGAGCTAGGTCCCTCGTCTTAGCCTCATGGAGGAAGCAACCTGAGCAGAGGAAGAGCAGCCCCTTCCCGATGGCGTGGTTAAACACGTGGAAGAGGGCGCCCGTTAAGGCGAACACCGCTACGCTCGACGCCAGCGTCGGGGAGGACGCCCCGTAGGTGGAAAGGACGTAGGCGGCTATGCCGCCGCCCGTAACTATGTAGCCTATGTTGACTATGCTCGAGTAGGCGAAGAGCCTCTTGATGTCCCTCTGCAGCAGCGCCATCAGGTTGGCTACGCTCAGCGTCAGGACGCCGAAGGCCATGAGCGCCGCCCCGTAGTTGTAGAGGGCCGGGTTGAATAGGGTGAACGCCGACCTGTACATGCCGTAGACGCCAGCCTTGATGACAACGCCCGACAGCATGGCGCTTATCCCGCTGGGCGCAGCTGGGTGGGCGTCAGGGAGCCAGGTGTGGAAGGGGACCATGGCTGCGGTCACGCCGAAGCCCACCACTATCATGCAGAGCGCTAGGTAGAGCAGGGGGGACTTAACTCCGTGCAGGGCCTCGGCCATCTGGGTGAAGTTTAGGGTGCCCGCGAGGCTGAAGAGGAAGGACACGCCGTAGAACATGAATATGGAGCCGAAGGTGCTCATGATGAGGTACTTGAAGCCGGCCTCAACGGGCTCCCACTTATACTTGCGGAAGCCGACGAGGACGTAGCCGGACACGCACATGGTCTCCCAGAAGACGAAGAGGGTGAGGAAGTCCCAAGCTAGCACCACGCCCACCAGGCCGGCGACCAAGGTGAGGAGCAGCGCATAGTACATATCCAGCCCCGTGTCCTCCTCCATGTACCTGATCGAGTATATGGCGACGAACAAGCCCAGGCTGCAGAACGTCATAGCCATGAAGGCGCTCAGCAGGTCGGCCCTCAGAGCTGAACCCAGGGGCGGAGGGAAGCCACTAAGGTAGAACTCCACGGGGCCGCCCGAAAGCGCCTGCGTGGTTAAGGCGTAGAGCTTGTAGAGGGTGAAGGCGAGCACCGACGCGGCGAACGCATCCATCAGCTTTGGGGCGTTCAGCTTGGCGCCCATCACCTTCACGAGCGGGACCAGGACGGCCCCTACGAAGAGGATGGCGAGAGGCTGAAGGATCAGTGGAACGTTAACCACCAAGCCTACCACCTCAGCCTCCTCAGCCTCCTAACGTCCAGGCTGCCGTAATGCCTGTACGCGTTTATGACAAACATCAACGCCACGGTGGCGACGCAAGCACCCAGCCCAGTCGACACGACGACGACCACCTGAGCCAGCGGGTTGGGGGCGGCTGGAGGGGCGTAGCCTAAAGCTATGAAGTTGAGGTGCATGGCTGAAGTTAGGATCTCGATGCCTATGACCAGCTTGATTAAGTTCCTCTTGGTGAGTAGGCAGTAGACGCCCACCGCGAGCATGATTAAGGCCACGGCCGCGTACGAGGATACGGGCAGGCCCAAGCTCACTCCTCCTCAGCCTCGGCCTCGACCTCAATCCCTCCCTCCACGAAGACCTCCTCCTCAGGCCCAGGCCTCTCACCTTCAGGCCTGAACAGGGTTGCCACGCCCAGCGTGGCGGCGAATACGGCTAGGGCTAAGAAGGCTACGTCCAGCGCCCTGAAGGTCGTAAGCCACTGCTGAAGCGGCCCCTCGGGTATGAATGGAGGAGCGCGGGGGGCGAGCGCGGAGGGCAGGGCTGCAGCGAGGTATAGGAGGGCGAGGGCGAAGGCGATGAACGCCAGCCCACCTACTACCTCCACCCTCACGTTACCACCTCTTCACCGTATGTAGGGTGACTAGGAAGAGGACGACGACTGCGCCCGCGTAGATGAGCGCCTGGAAGAACGCAGCCACATAAGCCCCCAACACGGCGAAGAGGGCCGCCAACGCTAAGCTCATTATTAGGAAGGCAGCCACGGCCCTCGAGAGCTTGGGGTGCTCAACGGCAACTATGGACGACACGACAGCTACTGTGAGCAGCAGCGCCTCGAGGTACTCTATCATCCTTCGGCCTCCTTCACGGCGGCTTGAGGCAGCCCTCCCCTTCACCCGATATAAGGGCTTCGGCTCTGAAGGAGGCTCGTAGACCGCTCTTCTACGCACGCACATAGGTACCTCAACACGTAGCCGCAGCTAGTTGCCTGCCTTACATGCGTATCGACATCGAAAACCTTCCGCCACCTCAAGCCTGCGACGTTGACGCTCAGGGCCCCAGCCCCAACAGCCTCCTCAGCTGATCGTCAGGGCGGGCGCGCTGAGACCTTAAGGGCTTGCGACGTCCTTCCGGTCGCCAGCTTAAGACGAGGACCCCTGCGCGACGAGACGCCAAGTCTCCTTTAGAAACCTTTATATAGAAGCCCTTCCCCCCACCCTCAAGGGTGACGTGATGGCAGCTCAGCTCGGTGGGATACCCGTCTTAATCCTGAAGGAGGGCTCGACGAGGACTGTAGGTAGGGAGGCTCAGCGCGCCAACATAGCCGCAGCTAAGGCGATAGCCGAGGCTGTAAGATCCACGCTCGGCCCTCGGGGCATGGATAAGATGTTGGTTGACAGCTTAGGGGACGTCACCGTGACCAACGACGGCGCCACCATCCTCGACGAGATCGAGGTTCAGCATCCAGCCGCCAAGATGATGGTGGAGGTCGCCAAGGCTCAGGACGACGAGGTCGGCGATGGAACCACCACCGTAGTCGTGCTTGCCGGCGAGCTCCTCAAGCGAGCTGAGGAGCTGATGGCCAAGAACATCCACCCTGCCACCATCATAAGCGGCTACAACAAGGCGCTGGAGACCGCCTTGAAGGCTCTCGAGGGGCTAGCCAAGCCCATCTCCATAGATGACGAGGATACCCTGCGCAAGATAGCCCTGACGTCCATGGCCGCCAAGACCGTGGCTGGCTCCAAGGAGTTCCTCGCCGACATGGCCGTGAAGGCGGTTAAGCGGATAATCGAGAAGAGGGACGACAAGATAGTAGCGGACATAGACTACGTGCAGCTCATCAAGAGGCAGGGCGCCAGCATAGCTGACTCGAAGTTCGTTGACGGAGTGATAGTTGACAAGGAAGTGGTCCACCCGGGCATGCCTAAGCGGGTGGAGAAGGCCAAGATAGCTCTGCTTGACTGTCCGCTCGAGATAGAGAAGACGGAGATGGACGCTGAGATAAGGATATCGAGCCCTGAGCAGATGAAGGCGTTCCTGGATGAGGAGGAGCGCATGCTGAAAGGCATGGTGGAGAAGATCAAGGCCTCGGGCGCTAATGTTGTGTTCTGCCAGAAGGGCATCGACGACATAGCGCAACACTACCTAGCTAAGGCAGGCATCTTAGCGGCTAGGAGGGTTAAGAAGTCTGACATGGAGAAGCTGGCTAGGGCGACGGGCGGCAGGGTCGTGACGAACATCGAGGACCTCTCACCCAAGGACCTCGGCGAGGCCGAGCTGGTTGAGGAGCGTAAGGTCGGCGACGAGAAGATGATATTCGTCGAGGGCTGCAAGAACCCGAAGGCAGTGGCCATCCTGATAAGGGGTGGCTTGGAGAAGTTCGTAAACGAGGCTGAGAGGGCCCTAACTGATGCCCTATCGGCGGTGTCTGACGCCGTCGAGTGCGGCAAGATAATCGTGGGCGGCGGCGCTGCCGAAATGGAGCTGGCTAAACGCTTGAGGAAGTACGCTCCGAGCGTTGGAGGCAAGGAGCAGCTCGCCATCGAAGCCTTCGCCAACGCCCTAGAGGTCATACCGAGGACCCTAGCCGAGAACGCTGGCCTGGATCCCTTAGACATCATCATGCAGCTCAGGGCCCTTCACGAGAAGCCCGGCAATGAGGCCATGGGCGTCGACGTGTTTGCGGGGAAGCCCGGAGACATGTGGAAGTTGGAGGTCTTAGAGCCCCTCAACGTGAAGTCCACGGCCCTCAAGTCGGCCACGGAGGCAGCGACGATGATACTGAGGATAGACGACATCATAGCTGCTGCCAAGTCTGAGACTAAGGCTGGCGAGACTCCGAGCAAGGCCGGCAAGGAGGAGGAGGAAGGCGAGAAGACAGAGACTGAGTAGCCCTACTTAACGTACAGCTCCATCATCCTCTTCGCGTTTTTACCCATCGCCGTGTTGTTGAACAGTACGTAGACCTGCTTGCCCTCCTCCACGTAGGGCTTAACCCAGCTCCTCCACAACCTTTCAAGCTCCTCGTCGCTATAGTCGTATACGTACATGCGTCTCCCCAGCCCATGGAGCCTATAGTATATCAGGCTGCGGCTCGGGGTGGCTGTCCTCTCCTTGAACGGGTCGACTACGTGAAGCAAGTCTAGCTCCTCGCAAACCTTGGACACTACGTCGAGCTGCCAGGAGCTATGCCTAAACTCCACGGCCAGTGTAAGCCCCCCTCTATCGACGCTCGACAGGAACCTCCTCATGTTCTCAAGGTTCTCGCTAGACGCGTCCATGGATGGAGGCAGCTGGATGACCATGATGCTGGCCCTCAGCGCTTTGGCTACCTCAAGCGTCCTCTTCCAAGCCTCAAAGTTCTCCGGCGTGGGCTTAAGATGCCCGTATAGGCTTGCCTTCCCAGGCTCCACCCTCAACCCCGCCTTCCTCCAGGTCGGGCTCGTAGGCGGGTGGGTGATGGCCTGCCAGCTCTTCAACGTGAACTCAAAGCTCGGTGGAGCTCGCTCCCTCCAGCTTCTAGCGGTAGATAGGCTGGGCAGCTTGTAGAACGTGCTCTGCACCTCAACCAGCGGGAACTGCCGGAAGTAGGCCTCCATGCCCCCCCTGACGGCCCAGCCGCAGCAGCCTACCTTCAGCGCCATCTAGGTTGAGCTCAGCCCCCTCCTTGATAAAGCTTGACCCCTCAAATCCATGGGTGCCAGTCGGCTGCCTCAGCCAATGCTATCACGACGCCTCCGAGCTCTATCGCCACAAAGGAGCCTGCGATGAACAGCATTAAGGCCTTCATGGGCCCCCTGACCTCCAGCCCCCTCATCAGCGAGGCGTCTGAGCCCATCTTAACCATGGACACGAGCACCGGGATGGTAGCTAGGCCACATATGACCGAGGAGGCCACGGCCACCTTGAACGGATTGGCTATTAGATGCATGGGCAGGGCGCTCGCGAGGGTTATGAGGGCTACCCAGGCCACCCAAGACCCTCCGTCCCCCCTCCACCCATAGGTCTCCGAGAGGAGGGCCGTCGTTGAGTGTAGGGTCACCACCGCTGCTAGGAGCGAGCCTGCGAAGAGGCCCACCGAGAAGAGGACGGTTGAGGTCGTGCCCAAGATGGAGGCGAAGTGCCTGAAGGCCTCGAGCAGATCCTCGGGTGCTGACTGGAGGCAGGCTCCGCACGCCAGGATGGCCACCCACATGACCAGGCTGACGGCAGCTCCCGCTAAGGAGCCCGTTAAGGCCTTG
>Ga0105154_1000418_pt1 | contig 18862 bp, 35 predicted proteins | sample SSWtaG_FD_89672 | JGI IMG/M metagenome (GOLD analysis project Ga0105154, IMG submission 89672) | Hot spring microbial communities from Sandy's Spring West, USA to study Microbial Dark Matter (Phase II) - SSWsed_matched | ecosystem: Environmental > Aquatic > Thermal springs > Hot (42-90C) >... | reverse complement strand
GGGTAGGAGTGGGGGTAGGAGCGGTAGAAGCTATAATAATATTCTCAATAGAAGCCAGAGACTCAGGCGATTTAGCTAAGAACCCCAGCGATTTTTCTATGTAGTCATACAGACCTCTAAGTATCTCAGAATAGCTACTACTAATCCTCGGTAGAAACTCATTAAGCCTAGCCAAATCCTTAAGAACCGTATCCCTAAACACTTCTACAGAGGACAGGAGCTTAATGTACTCTTCCCTATAGTAGACCTCAAACTTATCGCTACTAAGCCTCCTAGATACCTCAGAGAAAGGCAAACCTGGGATAAAAACCAGGTACCCCTTATAGGGTCTTAAAGTACCAGAGATAACGTAGAAGGTGCTAAGCTGTGCTTTGTATACTGCTATAGTGTAACGCTCTAAATCTACAGCTAAGACCTTAACGTAACCCCACCTAACCCTCCTATCTAGCTTAGTCTCCGGGTAGTAGTAGACCACGGTACCCCTTATCTCCGAGTGAGTGGGGTAGTCTCTCCTAGAGACCACCCTAAAGCAGATTAAGGACATATCTATGTCTAGAAAAACGTAGTACCTCATAACCTAAGCACCACCCTAACCCCCCTAACCCTAACCCTCCTAACAGGTAGCTCCGGTAGGCTAAACCCCAGACCACCCAAATCTATGATATTCCTTCTAACTACAGGTATAGAGATAGCTAAATCATAATACGTTAAATACTCTTCCCCCCTTAGCTCTACAGGCTTACCCAAGTACTTTTTAAGTACTAGAGACCCAAACACCTTAAGTAAGTCCTTAGACATAGGCTAAAACACGCTGTTATCCCTTTCTGATTTAATAGACCTAACCAGCTGGCTATACGTAGGCTTAACCTCTAAGATTCTTCTAGCTACGTCTTTAGGCTTAATACACTTACCAGCTACCTCATAACACCCTCTATTTCTGTTATACCTCTTAGTTATGTACTCTACCACCTTATACACAGAAAATACAGTAAACACGTAGTCAATTCTACACCCAGACATTAGAATATGCTTATACAGACCAATCCTAGAGCTAAAGGGCTTCCCACAGAAAGGACAGACCTTACTACTTACCTTATCTAAATCTATGAATACCCTAGCTACTGCCGTAACTACGGGATACCTTTCCTCTAGCCTACCAGCAGAGGCATTATCTCCTACCACGAGATACTTTAGATATCTCCTTACTACCCCAAGCGTATCTATTTCAACCACCAAAATATAAACCAATACTGTAGCTTATAAATGTTCTGGTATATCACAGGTATAACTATACGGGAGTACACACCAGTACACTACTGCTAACACCAGGCGGTACCTACCCCCCTACACTAGTAGGTAAACGTATCAGTATACACTTTCATAAAGAACTTAGGAAGTCCTATACCACTAACTATATCTACACCAACCTCATAGAAGTAACCACCAGCTACAGGTACCAGAGGCTTAGACTTACACTTATACTTACCGTGCCCGCCTACTACCACAAGAGAATCTACACACATATACCTATAACGCCTAAGCTTTTTAATCTGGTACTTAGAAACGCCTAGCCTAACCAGGTAATCCTCTAACCTCCTAACAGCTATATCTAGAAAGCACCTAGCCAGCTGTAGCCTCTGGTAAAGCTCTAAATAGCCAGAGACCCCCCTAAGGTGTATCCTAACAGTTCTATATTCTCTACTAGGAGACTTAGACCTAGAGGTAGGGGTATAAGATATATCTGTGATTGGTGTGGTTGGGTACCCCAAGTTTTCCTTGGGTTCTGCTCCCTGGGTTTTCTTTAGTAGGTCTGGGGAAATATCTACAGCTAACTCATAGGTACCCCTATCTACTTTACGCAAATAACCCCTCTTTACTAATCGCTGTATAGAGTCATAGACTCTCCTATTAGCATTACCGTTATACTGCTTTAGGTTATAGGCTACTACAATATCGGAAGGGCTAAACCTCCTAGCTACAGTAGAAGCGTAGAGTAGCACAGCACGCTCTAACTCTCCCAGCTTAGATACCACCGTAGCTACTGGTGCTTTCCTTGGGTTCTGATTAGCATTAAGTATATTAGTCTTAGAGAGTAAAGAGTCTTGGTAGACCCCTGGGGGTAGACCCACCACGCCGCTCTCCCAACTACTATCCCCCAGGGGTTATATATACTACTACTTATCAGACAAAAAGATACTACTTAAAGGACTTCCTCCGCCTTAGATAGGGAGATAGGTAGGTGTAGACCAAGTAAAGAGCGATACCAACCAATATTACTAAGATAATTACGTTAGTAGCTGTAGGTCCTGTAGGTACTGGAGTAGTCTCTACCCTAGTAGGTGTAGCAGTAGCAGTTACAGTTACACCCACAGAGACACCCAGACTAATAGTTACTAACCAATAATAACTTGAGCGTGGGTTTACTATTACCTATGCTTTTATAAGAGTGTAGTGGTTTTTCTAATGTTCTAACATTATACTTACCAACCCAATTGCTAAAGAACTTAAACCTCATATGGTCTTGGGCAATCTTTAGTAAGAACTTACCCTTTATCCTATCCAAAATCTGTAGAAGGTCTTTAAGGTCTTTAGTACTAAACGTGTGAGCGTAGTACCTACTCTTTTCCCTTATATATGGTGGGTCTAAGTAAAATACTGTAGTAGTTCTATCATATAGAGGTATAAGCTCCCGGAAGTCTCTATTTTCTATAAAGACCCCCACCCAGCGTTTAGCGTATTCCCCCAACTGCTTAACAGCACCAGCAAACTTTCTAGCAGTAGGTACTGTAGGGCTAACTGATACCCCCCTACCCAAGCCGCCATTAAAGGAAGTCCTAACAGCATAGAAGTAATAAGCCGCCTTAGTAACTGGGTCTAACTCATTAATTTTACCACTCCTAAGCAAATCCAGGACCTCAAAATAGAAAGCCCTAGATACTGGCATGATAATAAGCTTCCTCATTAACTCTTTAGGTCTATCCCTTAACACAGTAAAGAAATTAACCACTAGGTTATCAATATCATTATACACAATAACATTAAAGACTCTCCTATCAGCAAACTGCGTGATAACTCCCCCACCACCAAACACTTCTACTAGAGTGCTACAGCCGGTACTATATAGAATCTCCAGTAGTTGGTTCTTAATGTAGTAATCTCCCCCAAAGTAGGGTATAGGAATAGTAGCCCTAGAATCATATGAGTTAGCACCCTCTAATACAATATCAGCTATATCTACAGAATCCAGGAATTCTAGGACTTTGGCTATAAAGTCATTAGCACTCAAACCCTCTGAGTGGGCTAAATCTAGCAGTCTCTTGTATACTTCCCTCTTTAGGGTAAGCTTGGCAAAATGTTCTTTCTGGTACTTATATAGGGATTGCCTACCCACCTAACCCCCAACCAATATAGGTACCTATAAAATAAAAATGAGTCTTTATGTACCACCAGTGGTACATAACCTATCTAGCCAATCCTCAATCTCTCTCCATTTTTTATCACTAATTGATATATCCTTAAATCCCCCTGTAGCCAAAATGAATATTCCTGTCCTTAGCTCAGAATTCTTTATATGGCATAATCTCTTCACAAAGTCATATATAATCCTATAGACCTCCGCTACAGCTCTACCTATTTCCTCATAATTCCTCATAATACCACTTAAGGGCTAGTAGATACTGTCCTTAGGAAGTAGCTTACCACTATATCAGATTCCTTAGAGTGTACTACCGCTATATCCCAGACTATAAAGTAATATGACTCACACCTAGCCCAAACCCTAGACCTCCTATACCTAGCTACCACAATATCGCCAACCTCTAACCTACCGCTTGGGATATCCCAATCATAGATTACCAGCTCACAGCCTGTTAAGTCCTTAAACTCTTTCTTTAGTTTCTCTACAGTCATAGGTAGTTTATAGGCTAGGACTTCTAAAGCTCTTTCTACCTTTTTAACGCCTAGTTCTTGGGTTTGGGAAGTGGTACCCATATTGCTCCCCCACTAGAATAGAGGCTTAAAAAGTGTACTCTAGATAGCGTAGTAACTCATTGGAAGGTATACCGTACTTTCTTTTAGCAGTCTCTAGCGATAAGCCAAAGACTTCAGGACCTACATAACCACCCTCTACTAAATCCCTTAAAAATAATAACCAACCTATGATATTTTCCTTAGTGTTAAGGCAAAACTTCCTTTTGAATAGCCTACTACAGTAGAAGGCGTAGGTTACTGTATCTACAGAGAATACGTAATCCTTAATCCTATCCCAAGAACGCTTTATAACGCCAAACATATGAATTTTGTAGTTAGGTAAGTGAGTCCTTACTGTTAGTGCTAGCCTCCTAAGGAATTCGGTGTTTCTAGTAACACAGGTAGGAGCTATAGCTACATAATCAGATTTTAACAGACCACCCTCTTTTAAGACTCTAATAGTTCTAACTACAGAAGAAAGAGAATTGGGTAGACCCTGAATCGGTACCAACCACTTTACGTTAGGGTACTTTTCTAAGGCGTATTCAATATTTCTAATTGTTCTTTCTATGTTCTGAGGTACTGGGTTATGTGGGTAATCTGCTGGGTAATCTGGTATTGTAACATAGACGTTCTTTACAAATTTACTGGCATAGACCCAAAGACTGGCTACTTTATCTACCCAATACTTATACCCCCCTGGGTACTCCGTTCTACTATCCTTATGAAAGACCCGATATACCCCAGAATCTATAATGATATACCTAATTCCCCAGTCTGTCCTAACATATTTCTCAGTACTCTTATCGGTAGCACTTAGGATTAGGTAGGGATAGTAGATATCTGGGTAAGGTGGTCTACTGTAGATTATCATTAACCCACCACCCAGATACATAATCTAACCAAAAAAAGGTTTTAGGCTTAGGGGTATTAGCTCTCTACCGTTATCACAGTACCGTAGATTACCTTAAAACCATTAGACTTAAAGAACTCCGCTATAGTGTTAATGTATTCCTCAGTAGCCTTCTCCGGTAGCTTAATGTAGTAGTAATGTAAATGCCTGGTGCTGTAGACTGGCGTAACCACGAAAGCACTAGCGTAGTCTGAGACCACTATATACCTCTGTGGGTTTACCCTAGTCCTAAACGTTATATCTTCCCAAAGCTTTCTGAATTCCTCAAACGTGGTTACTATCTTAGCCATATCTCACACCCTCACTAGTAGTAGAGCTTATAAAATGTTCTACGCCAGAACTGGCTTTATATACATTTTAAGCCTAAGCCTCTGCTTTTCCTCTAACTCAAACAGTAGCTTAGGTACCTCTTCCCTAGGTATATAGACATAGAGACTGGAGTAAGACCTAAAGACAGACCCAAACCACCTAATATTATTAGATAGCACCACGTAAGCCTTAAACGAGCGTGGTAGCTTCTGTAGCACACTAAAATACTTCCGTAAAGCATAGACCCTAATGTATACACGCTTACCGTAGAGCTTTATGTTTTTCCTCCTAACGTTAAACTCCAGTATCACACCTACCCCATATAGATTAGAAGGAAAAGACTTAAAAATATGTTAAGCTAAGCTAATACCTCCTAGTAGCTACTAGTATAGCTAGTATAACACCAAAGACTAGCAGAACCAGTAGCGTAGTGATAGGTTCTAAAGCTATACCCCTAACTGTAGTAGTAACTGTAGTAGTCTCAGTAACAGTCTCTACTACAGGTATAGGTACTACCTCAGTAGTGGTCTGAGTAACGGTAGTGGTGGTAGTACCAGCGATAGTCTCAGTAACAGTAGTAGTCTCGGTAGTGGTCTTAGTAACAGCTAGTGGTTCTGTGTGTAGTAGTAGGACACCAGCTTTATATACTATACTACCACCTACTACCTCAGTCTTTGTAGCTGGGATAGCGTTATACTGGTAGGTAGCACCAAGCGAATATCTAGTAGGGTCTACCCCGTACCAAGGTAGCCTCATATTTACCTGTGTATCTATAAAGTATACGCCGGTAGCGTCAAACATGGTGTGATACGCAAACCAAGCCTCAGTTATCACACCAGCAAAGCCAACGTCTGCGGTAGAGTCCGGTAGTGGTAAGTTAGTGGTTAAACTTACAGTCTGATAGTCTAGCGTATTTAGGTCTATAATGTACTTTTTAACCTCAAACCCCTTAGCGTAGCCTACCACAGCGGTACTCCCATTAGTATAGCCATATAGTGGTATCCCAAAAGTATAGTCAAAGTCTGTAAAATGCCCTAGCTCTACAGTAGTAGCAGTCATAATATCGGAGACCACGGTATACGCTATAGCGTAATCGCCTGTGCTAGTATTTGTTACTATAGCAAACACTAATGTGGGAGAGTAGCCCATAGCTAGAGGTTTACCCCTAAATTCATAGCCAGAGGGTAGCGTTAGCGATATCCTCCTAACGTCTATACTAAACTGGGGAGTACACGTTATCTTCACCACCATAAAGTAGTCTGTAGCTGTACCGCCAACTGTAGTAGATAGGAATATTACGTTATCGCCAATACCAGCAGGTTCTACAGCTGGGAAATCGTAAGTGTAGTTGGCTAGCTCATTAAACTCCCTATCTAAGAACCTCAGTATATTTGTATAGTAGTCTGGTTGCTCAATAAACCAATAGCCGTAGTCCTCTACAGAACCACCGCTAGCACAGACCCATATACCAGCACTTCTACCAGTACTAGCTACCGTAGTATTCTTATATTGCCTATTCAGTACGTCTACTACCCAGAGCTTTTCCCTATGCCTGAGGACTACCTCCGGTATAGGGTACCAGAAAGCACCACCACCGCTAAGGTCTCCAACCGTGAGTATCTCCCCTATATCTAAGAACTCTAAACCAGTATAGACTTTTCTCTCTATAGGTACCCAAGTAGTTACTGCTACCGCTACAGAGGCTAGCAGTATAGCTAGTATAGCAAATACTACTTTAGGAACAGTCCTAGCTGTTTTCATTTACACCACCAAGACTACTAAGGAAGAAAAAGCTAATAAGTCTACCTATTTGCTATAATCTAAAAGAGTTTTCCTACAGACCTCATAGACCTTCCTAGTGTTTACCAGGGGGTAGTTACATATATGCTCCCCAGTAAACTCGTTATAGTAGATAGTATTATGCTCTAAGCAGTAGTTAAGGATAAGCTTGGGCTTCCCCATATACACGCTCACACAGTTATCTAACTCAACCACCCAGAGTACTAGGTCTATATCCTTATTCATTAGTATAGTAGTTCTAACCCCAAGCATAGGGTTATCATAGGGAATCCCCAGCTTTCTAGGCGTTCTGAGATAGGAGCGGGTGTAGATTACGTAGACCTTAAGGTAGCTATCCCCCCTCCTAAGCACCATAAAGTAATGAGCTTCCGATACCCTTTCTATGCTAGATACAGACCCCAATATACTACCAACCTTTTGTAGTATCTCTTTAACCAAACACTACCACCAGAACCAGAAAGGCTACCACAGCTAGGAGGTAGTAGCCTACCCACTTAGGCTTAGTACTGGAGTAGTGGTTAAGCCTAACAGCTAGACCCAGTAAGTCCTTAACTAGTGCTATTAATATAGGTACCAGCACCAAGATAGCCAGTAACACCAGAGCAAATATTAACGCTATAGAGAGTACCATTAGTTATCCCCCTCTATAACTACCTCAGTACCAACCAGCAAATACTGTAGCATTAGTCTTATTTCAGCTAAGTCTCTCTCAATCTTATTAACCAGAAGCTTAATCCTAGCAATTTCCCCCCAAAGCTCCGCCAGGACTTCCCCAGTACCCATTTTACTCCCCACTAGAATAGGAGTTTAAAAAGAGTATCTCCCGTATAGCTCCCCCAACTTCCTTTTAGCAATAAGGTAGAGTAGTCCAAGAACCGATACTAACGCTAGCACCACAGCAATTGTTATTACTGTAGCTACCCAGAAGTCAAAGAAGATATATGACAGTATAACTATATTGAGTACCCCCAGGACTAGCAGAGCGTAGACTAGGTAGACCATTTTATTGAAGCCCTACAGTAGCGTTAATCAGCTTTCTCACTATTGACTCTATCATTAGCTCTATCAGTTGGTCTATTTTCTCATATTTAGCTAGGTTCTTATTAAGTATATCTAGCCTAGTAGATAACGCACTACCGGTAGCTTTTAATGCCTCTATCTCAGTCTTTAGGTTAGAGTAGTAGGAATACAGCTGTAGCATTATCAGTAAGTTAATAATAGATAGCATTAACACCACCACTAATAAGACCCCAGCTACGTTAATAGTTGGTTTCTCTACAGTTACATATGACTCAGACTCCAGTTTAACCACCAAGTATTAACTGATACTAGGCTTAAAAACACTCGCTAAGCTTATAACTAGACAGTATATAGAAAATACCTATCATAAACTTATATAAACCAAAACCAGGATATACGTGGGCTATATGTCTGTAGTCTATGAGCTAAGGCGTATAAGGAAAGCCCTAAGAAAGCTAAGCAGAAAGCTAAGACTACTAGAAAAAGAGCTAGGTAAAGGTAAAGAGGATATAAAGGACTGGGTCTGGTTCTAACTAAAAATACTGCTTAGCTCTTCCTCTAAGTCTTTTTGCGTGTAGTCTAAGTAGTACTTAATTGTATTGTAGTTAGAGTGTCCTAGAAGCCTCCTAACTACCTCTATGTTCTTAGTAGCCTCCAGCACCGCCAGAGCGTAGGAGTGTCTAATAGCGTGGGGTCTAAGCTTTTTCCTCAGATACCTTAATGTAAACTTGTACACTATATTCCTAGCCTGGCGTTCTGAGATATCAAATAGCTTCCCCTCTACACGCCATAGGTACCTATCCATTATTTCCCAAAACAGACCGGAAGGTATTGGTACCACCCTGTAGAACTCTCCCCTTTTCTTAGACTGCTTAATCCTAACCACTCGCTCTTTTGTATCTATATCCTCTTTAGTAAGAGCTAGGGCTTCGCCCAACCTACACCCAGTATACACCATAACAGTTACCAAGGCTAGGTCTTTAATACGGTACCTACCATTATCCATATCCCTATAAGCCCTTTTGATAGCCTCCAGTAAATCCCTATACTTTGGTACGTCTACCAACCTAAGACCTATAGACTTCTGCTTTTTGATTTTCTACCACCAAACTAGGTAATACACCCAGAAGTAAAAAGTGTGATACCCCTTCCGAAAATAGCTGAATTCGGAATTAAAATTCAACTTCCCCAGGGCTTAGGAATATATACGCTGTTAATCCCGCAAAGCTAACGCCAGTTACGTCTAAATACATATCAGCGTCTGGCGGTACCGCTCCCCACTCTCCCGTAACCAAGCAGACATATCTAACCTCTACAGGCTTCCCTTCCTCGCTGAATATTATTATTGTATAGTAGTGCTTATCACACCCAACTTTCTTAGCCTCCGCTGGGTCTTCCTTACCTAAGACCCGTACTATCACTTACCTACACCCCAATCCCTCCAATCATAATATTTGCCTAGCTCTACTATATAGTCTTTTAGCTCTACTACTGAATTGTATATATTCTCCCTGTCATAGGTTACTACAGCAAACCTTAGTGATATAGCAATCCCCGGTTCTAGCCCTTCTAGCCAGTACCAGAGACCCGCGTAAATGTGGTTAAGCCGTCTCTCTGGGTGGTTACGCCCTATGATAGTATCCTCTGGTGCTACACCTACAGTTTCCCTTAACGTCTCCGCTATATCTCTCTCTAGAGACTCTAGGATTTTCTCCAAATAGTCTACCACGCCTACGTATTTGCCCGCGACTTTCCTTAATGCCCTTACTACCTCTTGGGCTTGGGCTTGGGTCTGGGTTTGGACTTGGGAAGTGGTACCCATATCACTCCCCAGTAGAATAGGGGGTTTAAAAGAGGTACAGAACCACAGAAGTTAGAAAAACTAACCAGAAGAATCAAAAAGGCGTTAGTGTAGGACAGACCTCAGAGCTGTAACCAATTCTTCCGTAATACTCTTTTTAACTATTTCAGATACTAGCTCTTTCTCTTCCTCAGTAAGCTCCTCTTCCTCCTCACTATCTTCCCACTCCCAATCCTCCTCTTCCTCCTCTAAATCCTCCAAATCGTCAAACTCATAATCATAGATTATGACAGTACTCTCTAGGACACTACCAAACCTAATACAGAGTGCTACTTTTAAATCAGCTTCTGGTACCACTCTCTCAAAGCATGTCCTACCCTTAGCACTTTGCTCTGCTATAGACTCCAGGTACTCCGATAGCCTGTATACCACCTTAACCTCAAATACCACGCCTGGTTCTTGGGTTTGGGCTTGGGCTTGGGGAGTGGTACCCATATCGCTCCCCACTAGAATGGGGGGTTTAAAAAGTGTGCTAGAAGCGGAACCCTAACCCCTATAGTACTCTAGCTAGTATTCTACACACACCTCGCTATCACATTTGTTTAATTCCTTTACTATCTCTCTTTTTAGACCCTTATTCTCTATAAATTCCTCTTTCTTTGCTTTCTTTCTAGTTTTAGACCTAGAGCTAGCCTTAGACTCAGTAACAGTAGAGCTAGCTCTACCAGACCTAGCCTTAGGTGGTGTTATGTAACCCAGTAGCAGATACTCTATCCTAGACCTATTGCTAGTAGACTCTACAGCTTCCTCAGTAACTACCGTAGGAGTTCTAACCACCAAATCCCTAGATATTAGGTTAGAATCAGTAAAATCAGCACCAAACTCTAATGCTTCCTCAACATTAACCAACCTAACCCCCGCCTTTTCCAAAGAGCTTAGTAGGTCTTTAGTAAGGACTTCCTTACAGACCCCGCAATCCTCAGAAAAGACTAACACCTTTACCCCAGAGTCTGTAGGTGGTGGGGTTAAGGTAGACTGGTAGGTATCGCTAACTACCTCTACCAAATCACTAATCCTAGCCCTAAGTAAGTCCTTTCTCATAAGGCTAACCCAGAGTAGCAGTAACCCTTAGCTTAACGGTACCGCTACCCACTCCCCAGGAATTGATTCTAACCCTAATGACTAAGTAGCTACCGGCAGACCCTATAACCTGGTAGGTAGCAGTCCTAACAGTATTATCCCTCAGTAGCTCTACCTCTAAATCACTACACCCACCAGGAGAGTACACGTAGCCAGGTACTCTGATATAGCAGTACTCATATGCTATCAGATAGTAGTAGCTACTACCGTGTAAGCCAGTAACCTCATAGATATCAAAGGTTAAAGTAACATTAGCAGTAGCCCTAAAGCTTATGTTAAGCTCTACGTAGTCCTTAAAATATGGCTTTACCCAGTAGATACTAATATTATAACCATTAGGAATCTCCGTTACCCAGGCGTTAGGGTCTAAGCTAGTAGCTGTAAGCGTATAGAACTGCTGGGGTAGCCCAAACTCAAACCTAAGCGTAGTACCCCAGAACTCTAAAGCCAGGACCACAGCTAGAACCGCCAAACCCACAGCTACACTAGTAAGCCTCATATCTAACCACCAGCACACTACTCCAGCTACTCCCAGGCGGTAGGTCTACAGTTAGATATATGTTAAAGCTAGCCCAAGGTGGGTAGTCTGGGGGATTCCTATATTCTTCCCAGAGATACTGGTGGTTAATGTAGAACTCATAGGTACCAGACCTAGTTAGAGCTACCTCCAGTATCGCTATTCTATTGTAGCTGTAGTCAAAGCACCCAAGCCCATAACCCACAATACTATTACCCACCCTATCCCTAATATTAATGTAGCAGAGCTTACCAGCTTCTATCCTCAGTAAAGCAGTACCATTAGCAGTCTCCAGTATATCTACATATATCTTAACCCTCCAGGAAGTCCTTTTAGGGTTCTCAGTATAATCGCTCCTATAGTAGAGCTTCCCTATAAGTAGGTCCTGGTAGTTCTGAGTAATCCTAATACCTATGTCCTTTTTGTGGTATATCGTGTATACCTCTACACCGCTCGGTAGGTTGGGTTCTACCTCAAACCAGAAGCCGTAATACACCTTAGACCTCAGGTTAATCTCTACCTGTCTGTAGATTAGGGGGTAGGCATATGTTAGCAGTATAGTAAATAGAGCACCCAGGACTAGAGCTACCCCAACCTTCCTATATAGGTTACTATATGACACCTAGCACCACCAGGATAGAAGTTAGTATAGAGAATACTGCTAAACCGTAGAGTAGGTACCTCACTAGGTTAGTTATGTACGCCAGACCAAAGAATACCAAAGCAGTAACAGCACCCTTAGTTAGTACCTCCAGCTTAGTACCACTACCTATGAATACCACCAGACCACTCACTAGCTTAGTTAAAGCAGAGCTAACAGTACTCAGTACATTAGTAACGGAAGTCTCGCTAACCCCCAAATCAGAATTGGTAGTAGTAGAGTTAGTTACAATAGTTAAGGTAGGAAGCCTACCGCCTACACCAAGTAACGCTATTATAAACAGAACCAGAGCAATAGCTAGGACAGCTACCACATTAAAGGACTTACCCCTGTGCTGAGGGCTATACACAGGATACCTAAAATCCCCCCTGTAACCCACTTTCTTCCCCAGACTAATCTATTAAACAGCTTAAAAAGAGAGATATATTGGGGGTTAAATGAGTGGGATACTTGGAGGTCTGGTAGTTGGGATACTCCTAGCTATAGCCCTACTACTCCTAGCCTACCTCAATATATCGCCAATCTATATGGTTATGGGGGATTCTATGTACCCCACGCTACTACCATATGATATAGTGTTTGCTATACCCAGGGCAATACTTACAGACCCTCTGAAAGAGGGAGATATAATAATCTACAGGCTTGGGGATAAGCTCATAATACACAGAATAATTAAGGTAGTAGAAGGGGAAGGGTATATAGTTAAGGGAGACAATAACCCAGCACCAGACCCAATACTAGTTAGAGACAATATGGTAGTAGCAAAGGTAATAGAGGTATCTGGGTACCCAGCTAAAGTACATATAATACCAGGTCTAAGCCTTCTAATCGGAGTAGACCTAATCCTAAAAAGGAAAAAGTAGTTTTTACTTTTTTTACTTAGAAGGGTAGGGGTATACTAACCCCACCTATTGACTCTATAGCTAGCTCTATAGCGTACTTTAGTATAGGGCTAGCCACACCAGCTAGTATAATGTAGCTAAGACCCAGGGTATTTAGACCCAGCGTAATCAGTTGCTGTAGGTATCTAACCCTCCTAGCAATAGGTGCTATACTAGAGACAGTAGATAAAGCACCAGCTACTACTATCATAGAAAGCCCTAAAGCCATAGATAGGTATCTCTCTACCCCAGCAAACGGTAGCAAAGTCATAGAAAGCAGTAGCACCAGGTAGATAGGTCTACCAGCTTCTATATCCTCAGTAGCTATTATAGCACCGTCTCCCAGCTCCCCCAAAACGTTAGATAGAACGTTAGTTATCGGAGTAAACACGTATTTAACTATCATATAAGCACCCAGAGCTACCAGCACACTAGTAAACAGACCTACCAGTATAGCAAACGGTAGCAGAACTACAGATAGGTAGATAACATATATAAAGCCTACCGTGCTAAGCACCAAAGTAATTGATACACCAAAGACAGCTATAGGCGTTAGCAGACCATATAACAGGCTAGGAGTCTTTCTATAGCTTACTACAGTACTTATGAATATCCCGTCTACCAGAGACCTGAAGGCAAAGATAGCGTAGTAGATAACCAAAGCGTTTAGAAAGCCATAGAATACGTTAATAATGTAGGGACTCGGTAGGTACCTAACTATATAACCACCAAGATAAGCAGACCCCCAAGCTATAGACTCTACCATTAGCTTATGTACTGGCGTTAAGAGTACACCGATACCAAACCCAATAGCACTACCAAATAGGTAAGCCCTGGTATCCCCCTCTACAGACCTATACGCTAGTACCTCAGAGAATACTGTGAATAGATAAGCAAAGATAGCAGAACCAACCAAGAACCAGTTTTCAGTCTCTAGCCCAAACCTCACACCCTCTACTACAGCGTAGGCAAAGAATAGGCTAAATAAAGCACCAGATAGAGTATACCTAGCACTAGGTATAGCCTTCCTCATAATGCCCTAACCCCCAAGTACCTAGCTACTAGGAAGTTTAAAGCTATAAGGACAGCCGCTATAGCAGTAGCTACACCGCCAAAGTATGTAGTAGCGTAGATTAGTGTATTGTATATGGCGTGGGTAAACACAGCACAGAGAAAGCCGTAGAGAGCGTAGCCTACCGTAATAACCAGACCACCCAGCGTAATTATGAATAGCACCAGGCTACCACCAGATAGGAAATACCTAGTAACAGCGTGTAGAGCGTACCAAGTAGTAATCATTAGTAGTGAGGCTAGCGGTGCTGTTGCTACGTTAGACCCTACGTTAAAGTAGAATACCCTAGATAGTAATTCCTCCGGTATCGCCACAGTAAATATCATAAGGAATAGGATACCCACCAATTCCTCTACCTGTAGCTTAGTAGTTAGGTACCCAATCATAAGCTGGTTAGCCTCTACAATAGTAAGCCCACCAGTAAGCCAATACGCTATTAAGTACATAATAGAACCGAGAGCTAGACCCCTAGTAACTGTTAGTATACTACTGCTTTCCTCATAAAAGGCTAGTTGATAGATTGGTATATCCTCATTTAACACACCAACTAACACCAAAGCACCAAAGATAGCTATAATGTATATTAAATCCCCCATAAACGGTAGTAGATACCCAGCTATTATAGCCATAACACAAAACGTAAACACTATAGATACTAGTGAGAGATAGCCAGCTACCAAGTACACGTTATCAATATCTACAGATAGTGCTATCCTACGCCTAGCTAGCAGAATAGACACCAATACTGTGATAGCAAATAAGACTCCGGTACCCAAACCCCATATATCACTCCTAAGTGGGAATAGGTATACAGCACCCAGAGCTAGGCTTAGCACCCAACCAGCACCGAGTACCTTAAGGACTGGTACCCCCAAGCTAGACACCACACCCTAGCTTTCTCCCCAATTCCTTTAGTTTCTCAGTAGAGTAGCCTAGACTCTCAAAGTCCTTAATATTCCTTAGCAGTACCTCGCAGACACCACCGAATAGGACTTCCCCAAACCCAACCTTATCTAACCTAAACTTAGGCATATCCCCCAAACTAAAATACTAAAAACTAAAAAATTAGTTTAGTGTTTAGGCTACTTAAGGTAGGATAGGACTACCTCTATAGCTATAGTACCCTCTATATTAGCTGTAGGTGTTAGGCTTAGGCTTACCTCTACAGTAGCCTCGCCATATGGGTAGATAGTTATCTTCTGAGTAGCTGTAGCTCCAGGACCGACAGTAAAGCTACCATTATCTATGATAGCTTTAGTAGCAGTAACAGTAAACGGTAGCTCAATACCCAGACCATTAACTACCTTAACCACTAACGTAGCTTCCTTATCTGATACCACCTTTATCTCAACTAAGTCCGTGTAGGTAGCTCCAGCACTAAGGTTAGCAGTAATCACTACCTTATTGTTATTAACGGTAGCACTAACACCAGGGTAATCCCCTACCACTATTGTTACATTAGTTTTCTTAGGTATAAACCAGTCTACTAGCCTACCCACACTTTTCTTAATCCCGTCTAAAGAGTCTGAGACACCTACTACATTAGAATACGTTAGTATACCCAGCATTAGCACACCTATCAATAGTAGGATACCCACGGTTCTTACCACAGTCTCCATATGCTATACCCAAGTAAAGAACTCTTAGAAGAATAAAAAAGTCTTAGAACTTAGGTTTTAACCAAAAAACGTATTAGGTAGTTAGGAAAAGGTCTATAACGTGTAGCAGTACCACGAATACGCTAATGACCGCCGCCATATCCTTATACACTCTCTTTTTAATAGCGTTAAACGGGTCTAGCGTTATAAACGTTAGTATCGGTAGGAGTAGCACAGCGTAGGGATTAATCTCCGCTAGGTTAATCTGGTAGGTAGCACCCTTAGACCCTAGAGCTATTGGTACCAGTAGCGAGTACCTAGTACTAAGCATAGGATAGCTAGCTATAACAGCTACTAGTATAATGCTAAAGAGCTTGAGTAGCGGGTCTGTTAATACGTAGTACAATACTACTAACACTACCGACAGAAGCCATAGAGACATAGACCCTGGGTTAGCACCCACAGCTACAGAGACCGCCATAAACGCAATAAGCCCTAGGCAAAGCCAGGGTACCATAGAGGTAGGAATCTCTATCTGTGCTGTAGGTGTAGCTATCACCAGAGTACTCTCTACTACTCCCGTAATACTCGGTAGCACAGCTAGAGCTATTAACAGAGTGCTAAACGCCAGTACCCCCGTAATAGCCCTTTCTCTCTCACTAATAGCTACTATAGCACCTACCGTAATACCAAACGTAAATGCTAGATAGAAAGCTTCCCCAGCACTAAACCCCATATACACCAGCACACCAAACACTAACAGAGTAGCGATAGGTACTAGCAAATACCCCAACCTAGTGTTATCCATATACGCCATATCTTTACCCAAGAAAAAATACTTAAAAAGGAAAAAAGAGGCTTAGAACTTAAGCTTTAACAAATTCTCCCAAAGAGATTATACCTCAGACCCTAAGAGAGATAGAGCATTAAAAAGTTAGTTGGGCTTTTCCTCAAAAAGTAGATACGTGTAGTTAGATAGCTCATTAAGGTGCTTAGAGCACTCTACTACCCTAAACCCCAGTAGAGTATCTTCCTTACATTTAAAGCCCTTTACCTTCAGCGATTCTACCGTAGTCTCTAATACCTTAGTTGGTAGGTGCTTAACTACCAGAGGCATAGGTAGACCCCAAAGTAGTAGAGCTATATAAAGTGTTAAAAGCTTATATGCTTAATCAGTTAAAACCCAAAAGAATAGAACTAACTAAAAAACAGGTTTGGGTTTTAGACTTACCTACTAGCTCCCTTAACCCTAGCCACTATACCACTAAAGTAGTTAGGTAGCCACTTATCAAACCAGACCTCAGCGTCGTCTACCACTTCCCTAACACAACCCTCTATACTACCAAATACCTTCTGTGCTTCCTCTGGATATAGCGTAAAGAGGAAGCTACAGACTCTCCAGGCGTAGGTGTTTACGTAGTCTTTCTTTATAGCCTCAAACACTTCCCTTCTAGCCGTAACCATATTTGTACCCCAAGAAAAGAGGATAAACACAAAATATAAAGACTTAAGCTATTATCTTTATACCAGTAGGAGTAAGACCAAGAATATAATCAGCATTATATACCCTTCCCTCCTAACTACCCTACCATAACTAAACGTAAATACCAGCGTAGCTGTAGTAAGACCCGCTATACCCACCACCCTAGCAGTATCAGCTATAACCAGACCCCCAGTAGCACCAGCTAGATAGGCTAGTAGGACAGCTATAGGTATATTCTCTACAAAATCGTGGGCAATAGCACCCAGTAGGCTACTCACAGCTTCCTCAGACCTCAGACCATAGATTAAGGCTATAATTGCGTCTGGGATAGAGGTAGCTACAGCACTAATTACACCAGCGTAAGCCTCACTAATATACATAGATAGGACTTCTACACCCTCTACCAGGAAGTAAATAGGTATAACACTTAACCCCAGACCAACTAGAGTAACCAACCAGTTAGCCCTTGGTCTCCCCCAACCTAGAAAGTAGGCGTAAATACTGAGCATAGCTAGTATAGAGAGTAGCACCACAGAGTCAAAGATATCAATAACGGAGTCAAAGCATAGGAAGGCAAAGGCTAGAATAGATAGGGCAGTACCTAGTGCTATATCTATCAGACCCTTAACCTCTACAGACCCGTAGACAATAGCAGTAAGCCCTAGAACTACGCATAAGTCAAACACAGCACTAAAGACAGAGTTAAATAACGCCGCCGTGGGGAGTCCTTTAATCAGTAGCAGAGCTGTAGCTACAGTCTCCGGTAGCGTAGTAAGCCAGGGATACACTATAAAGTTAAATCCCTTCCCACCCTCTACCTCAGTTAGCCTACTGCTAAGATAGAACATAAGCGAGGCTAGGGCTACCACCACTAGCCCAACCCACCACATATTACCACCAAGACTACTTACCCAAAGCATTTATTAACTCTCTGTAGATAACTATAAGCCTATCCTTAGCCCTTGGTCTGAGGTATATACATAGAAGTATCAGACCCTCCACTAGCTCTTTAACAAAATCAATACTGAAAGAGCATTTATCCCTATCAATAACACCAGTCCTAATAAGCTTATAGAAATAGCTTTTACCCAAGATTTTCCTTAGCTTCCTACAGTCTCTAACCTCTAGAACTAGCACTATTTTCTCATATGTCTTAGGGAAAAGCAGTCTAAGGAAGTCCTCTAGGTTTATAGAGTACCACCAGTTAGCACTAGTAGCCTTAACTCAGTCAATAACGCCTTAAGCGTGTAGTAGTCTAAGCTAATAACTCTCTCAGATACCATAAGCCTAGAAATTAAAGCTACTATCCTGGTAATACCCACCCTAGCCCTAGCAGACCTAGACCTACTAGCCAACCTAACGGAGTAGGCTAGCACCAGCTCCAGCATATCCCTACATTTCCCTATGTAAGTAACAGGACTTACCGAAGCCCTAACGTTAGTTAAACCCATAAACATAGGTCTAACAAATTCTGGCAAAGCCTTAAATATGCTACCAACTACAGTACCTCTATGTAACGCCAGACCCTCATTAGCTATATCTAACAAATACCTATGTGTGGGTAGGTACCTCAATAAGTTGTGCTTATTCTCGCTATCTAAGCAGATATCCAGCGTATCCCAGACCTCAACAAACCCCTTAACTAATTCCTCTAACTCTACCTCAGACCCAACCATTTTAGTAGCCTCTGTAGTAGTC
>Ga0105154_1000415_pt1 | contig 18935 bp, 15 predicted proteins | sample SSWtaG_FD_89672 | JGI IMG/M metagenome (GOLD analysis project Ga0105154, IMG submission 89672) | Hot spring microbial communities from Sandy's Spring West, USA to study Microbial Dark Matter (Phase II) - SSWsed_matched | ecosystem: Environmental > Aquatic > Thermal springs > Hot (42-90C) >... | reverse complement strand
TATTAATGGTTTGCGCGTTTTTACCTCTTGTTGTGTGAGTTTAGTTTAGGTTGACAGCGGTAGTCGAGGTTTAAAGCCTTGACGTCTGCACGCGACGCTTCAGATGAATCTCCAGGCGAAAGGATGGAAGAGGAGCTCAAAAGCATATTGCAGAAAATGGCATCTAGTCTCGTAGAAGACGTGGAAGAGGATCCGTGCTGCCCCATGGGGAAAAGCGCTACGGGCGTGGTTGAAGCTCCGAGCCCCTTGTACTTGAGGAGGGCTCTATCGTCTTGTAGGGTCGTCGTTGTGACGTTCTACACGCCACTCTGCCCGTACTGCAAGCTCCTAGAGCCCGTGTTCCACAGGGTGGCAGAGGAGTATAGCGGCAGGGTGATCTTCCTTAGAGTCAATGCATTTGAACAGCCCATCCTTGCCCAGCAACTCATGGTATTTACCGTTCCTCTGACAATAGTATTTGTGAACGGCAGGCCCAGAACGAGGATTCCAGGTCTGATCGACGAGGAGCGTCTCGCGTCCATAATAGACAGGTACCTAAGAATAGCGGGCTGTGCTAGCTAGCGCCTGCCCGTGCGTTAGCACCACAGAGCGATCGCACGTCTACAGAATCTCGGTTTAAGTTTCTCTGTCTCACGAACGCATCTCTACTGATGGGCTCACCAACCTGGAGCCCTGCTGGGCCGTTGCAACCCATTGGGGTCTGCGTTTGCGAGGACACGAAGCAGGCTCGGCCGTACGCACTCGGTCCACGCCACTCGAGGCATCCAACACCGCGAAGAGGCTCAAGGCACGCTCACAAAGTTTTTTATTCTGCCTAGGATCTAATACCGTAGCTTCCAAGCTTTTTCACTCGAGGGGTAAAGTTTGGGTGGAAGAAAAAGATACACGGGATACAAGTCGTTTCAGTACCTAGAGCCCGGTGTTGACTACAAGGAATACAAGCTCGCAAAGGAGCTTGGAAGAGTCGAGTCGACTAAAATAGAGCTTTCTAAGGTAGAAGAAGAGAGGGTTCAGGAGATCCTCGAAAAAAGTATAGTGATATCGCTGCACGATCACCCTGAAGTGTTTCCAGAGAATGTAGGCGACGTCATTGAGTACATTAGAAGTGGTAGAATTGCCCTAGGCTACGAGGGCCTAGTGGCATCCTACCTCGATGCAGTCTTTGACGGACTCGAAAACGGCACTGGGATAATGAGAAGTCCTGACCCGTGGGACTGGGACAACATAATCTACCAAATTGGCTACAGGCTAAGCGACATAGCCATGCAGGACTTCGTAATCAAGGCACAACGCGTCGACGACATTCTCAGGGCATTCAACGAGGGCAAGGTAGCGCTCGTTCTGCACCTAGAGGCCCCGCCAACTGGAACCGGATACGACATAGACAGGGTAGACGTCCTTCACGGTCTCGGAGTCAGGTGCATGGGAATAGTCTACAGCCACGGAAACGAGCTAGCATCAGGACTTGCAGACAGGAACGATGGAGGCTTGACGGATCTCGGATACGAGGTCGTTAGGAGAATGAACAAGCTTGGGATGGCCATCGACATATCGCACGCAGGAGACAGGTCCTCTCTCGACGTAATAGAGGCCAGCAAGGATCCCGTTTTCATAACCCACGCCGGTGCAAGGGCTCTCTGGCCCAGTCCGAGGCTGAAGCCAGACGAGGTAATACAGGCGCTTGCAGAGAGGGGTGGAGTTATAGGAATCGAGGCAGCACCTCACACGACAATAACATACAAGAACAGGAGGCATTCAATAGAGTCTGTAATGGAGCACTTCCAATACATAGAGAAGCTCGTGGGTATAGACTACGTTGCATTTGGACCTGACACCCTGTTTGGAGACCACGTGGCACTTCACAAGCTGTTTGCTAAAGAGCTTGCAATTAGGAAGGCTCAGAAGCCAAAGGAGATGGAACTGGAGTTTCCAGAGGTCGAGTATGTCGACGGTCTCGAAAACCCTGCAGACTTTCCCAACATCGTTAGATGGCTCGTGAAGCACGGCTACTCTGACAACGAGATAAAGAAGGTAATTGGCGAGAACGTTCTCAGAGTTCTAAGAAGGGTGTGGAGGTAGGTCTCAGAGTTGCCCGTCAAGCTTCGAAGACCCGTGGTCAATTCAAAAAAGCTGGGTGTCTGCTTTGAGCAAGAATGCCATTAAAATAGCGTACATAGTGCCTGGCGTAGGGCTTTCGGAAAGCGAGGTTAAGAGGAGGGAGAAGATCGCAAACACCATAGCAGGGGAGAGAGCGAGAGTCGATATAGTTACGGTAAGCGAGGGCCCGAGGACGATTGAGAACAGCGTTGAAGAGGCATTTGCCGCGACATCCTACTTGAAGTTGCTGTGCTCGCTGGCCAGACAGTACGATGCGTTCGTTGTTGGGTGCTTTGGGGATCCTGGGCTAAGGGCCGCACGAGAGCTTGTCGAAAGGCCCATTGTTGGGCCCGGCGAGAGCTCTCTCCACCTTGCAGCAATGCTTGCTGACGACTTTATCGTCCTAACACCATTAAGGACAACGATCCCCCTTACTAGAGAGCTGGTCAAGCGCTATGGCTTTGCAGAGCGCGTCAAGGCTATAGTTCCAGTGGAGGTCAGTGTCTCCAGCATCATTAGTGGGGATCCCGAAGTGATCGAGAGACTGCGTTCTACCATTAAAAGCTCGGTTGAAAGACACGAAGCAGGGGCGGTCGTGCTTGGATGCATGTCTATGGGTTTTGCGCTCGTAGACGAGCTGCTCGAGGGAGAGCTCGACGTACCCATCGTCAATCCAGTAAAGGTCTCGCTAAAGGTAGCGGAGCTAATAGCTTCATTGAAGCTCAAGCACAGCAAGGTAAGCTATCCCAGTCCAGACTATAGCAAGCTCAAGGAACTCGTTGCCTTCTAGACTCAAGGTACATTTTTGCAATAATCTCGCTTCCATCACTACCATACTCTCGAACACTTACCGGACATGCGAGTAGATGCCCGCCGTTCACTTCTATGAGAGGGGGCTCTTCCACCTTGCAATCTTCTCTTGCAATAGGGCACCTCGTATGGAACCTGCATCCAGGTGGCGGGCTCAGAGGAGAGGGTGGCTCGCCCTCCATTACCGCGAGTTCTATTGCCTTTGCCTGGGGGCTTGGAAGAGGTATCGAGTTGAGGAGTCCAATAGTGTATGGATGCAGGGGCCTTTCGAAAACGGTCCTGCTAGAACCCTGCTCTACGACCCGTCCAAAATACATCACGGTTACGCTATCGCATACAGACCTTACGATCGGAAGCTCGTGACTTATTAGAATGTAGGTTAGGCTCTCCCTCTCGCGGAGCTCACTAAGCAGGTTTAAAATCTGAGCCTTGACTGTGACGTCGAGAGCAGAGGTGGGCTCGTCGAGCACTACAAGCTTTGGCCTCAAAGCAATTGCCCTTGCAATTGCCACTCTCTGCCTCTGGCCCCCGCTGAGCTGGTGAGGGTACCTGTCGAGAAACTCGCGTGGAGGCACCAGCCCGACACTCTCTAAGAGCTCGTGTAGGGCACTCTCGTCGTACGCTACTCCATGTATTTTAAAGGGCCTAGCCAGTATCTCGCGGATTCTCTTTCTGGGGTTGAGAGACGAGTAGGGATCCTGGAATACAATTTGAACGTTCCTTCTAAACCACATCAGGTCCTTTTTGTTCTTGCCCCTTAGAATCTCGATCACATCGCGGTTCATAAACCTCAGAGTACCACTTGTAGGCTCCTCTAGACCTGCTACGAGCCTTCCAAAAGTTGACTTCCCGCTGCCGGACTCTCCGACGATACAGTGTACTTCGCCCTCGCACACCTTGAGCGAGATGCCATCTACAGCTCTAACGAACGCCGTCTTGAAGAGGGATGTCTTGACGGGATAGTACTTTTTAACCTCAATGGCCTCTAGCAGCAGCCTGCTCACTTCGATCACCCGTAGAGCCAGCACCTCACCACCTTCCCGCTATTGAGGGGGACCAGAGGGGGCTCTTGTGACTCGCACCTGCTCAGAGCGTAGGGGCATCTATGCCTGAACCTGCAGCCCTTCGTGTCGGTCAAATGTCCCTCTGTTCTCTCCACCCTCGCGCTTGTATCGAGGCCGTAAATGATCCTTACAGAGTTTAGCAGTAGCTGCGTGTATGGGTGTTTTGGATTGCTGAACATGGATCCCACAGCATCCTCCTCCATGACCTTGCCAGAGTACATCACGTAGACCCTGTCTGCAAGATAGGCCACCAGGCCCAGATCGTGTGTTATTAATATGATGGACAGCGAGAGCCTTCTCATGAGATCCTTTAGGAGCCTTAGTATTTGGGCTTGGATCGTAAGGTCGAGAGCCGAGGTGGGCTCATCTGCTATTAGAATCGATGGGTTTGTTGCGAGTGCGAGAGCTATCGAAACTCTTTGATTCATTCCACCACTGAGCTGATGAGGATAATACGTGAGAGCCCTTTCGGGTGAGGGTATCCCAACACTCTTCAGAAGCTCGATAGCTCTTGCTCTGGCCTCATTTCCGCTCATGTCGCTGTTGTGCGTAAGAATGGTTTCTACAAGCTGGTCTCCAATCTTGTAGACGGGATTCAAGTACGATGTCGGGTCTTGAAACACCATCGAGATCTCCCGTCCGCGTATTTTTTGAAGCTCCTTCTCGCTGAGCTCGAGGAGGTTCCTGCCCTTGAAGAGCACCACTCCGCGCTCAATCGCAGCAGAGGGCGGTAGAAGCCTCATTATTGCGAGGGAGAGCGTCGACTTCCCGCTGCCAGACTCTCCGACTATCGCAACACACTCATTCCTGTAGACATCGATAGATACGCCGTCTACGGCAACAATTCTCCTTCTGCCCACGCGATAGGATACGACGAGGTCTCTAATACTCAGCACGGGATCCCCATTTTCCCTTCTAGAGTCGTTCATGTCCTCTCCCTTGGGTTGAGTACGTTGTTTAGACCGTCGGCGATGATGTTAATACTCAAGATCACGAGCACAATGAAGATGCTTGGAAAGACGAGAGTCCACCAGCCTCCTGCAAATATTGCCTGCCTTGCAATCCACAGCATAGTTCCCCAGCTTGGAACTCTAGGATCTCCCAGACCTAGAAAGCTTAGTGCAGCTTCAGCTAAAATTGCGTTCGAGGCCGTGAGGGCGGCTGCCGGTATTACTGGTGGTAGTGCATTTGGCAGTATTTCCTTTAGTATGAGATCTCTGCTGCTTGCCCCTAGGGCTCTTGCCGCTAAAACGAACTCCCGCTCCCTCAGCGATAGGACCTCTGCCCTCACGATTCTGGCAAGCGTAGGCCAGGAGAGCAGTCCGATTATCAGGACGATGTTGGTAAAGGTTGAGCCGTAGAGCATCACCATTACTATCATGAAAATGAACTGCGGTATCGAAAGGAGTATGTCTACAATCCTCATTAAAACCAAATCTGCTTTGCCGCCAAAGTACCCAGAAACAAGACCTACTGCAAGAGCGATCACGAACGATATCGCAGTTGCCGTTACGCCTACAACCAGAGCGGTTCTCGTGCCATATATAACCCAGCTGAACACGTCTCTACCTATTTGGTCTGTTCCCATTAGAAAGCCTCTGGAGGGCGGGTGAAGCCCTCTGGTAAGGCCTGTTTGGAGTGGGTGGTATGTAGCGATAAGGTTTGCAAAAACGGCTACGAGTACAAACACTAGAAGCATGAGGGCTCCTGCAAGCAGATTCTTGTCGCTTCTGAGGACCCCCAGCACGGTCTTGAAGTTCGAGCTGAGAGCATAGAGTTCGACAGGCACTCTTGCAAGCCTTGCTACAGCCCCTCACCTCAGCTTGACTCTAGGGTCTATTATTGTGTAGATTATATCCGTTATGAGGTTGGCAATGACAACAGAAATGGCAGATAGCAGGAAGATTCCCATTAGAAGCGGGTAGTCGCGAGACTGCACGGCCTCGATGGTGAGCCTTCCAACACCAGGCCACGAGAAGATCGTTTCTGTTATGACGACACCGCCGATCATGGTTCCGAACTGTATACCAGCAATCGTTACTACCGGAAGCAGGGCGTTCTTTAAAGCGTGCCTGAATATTATACTAGAGCTCCTGAGACCTCTTGCCCTTGCGGCTATAATGTAGTTTGACACCAGCGATTCTATCATGGATGCTCTGGTAACTCTCATGTAGACTGCCATGAGCAGCAGCGAGAGTGTGGTGGCTGGCAGCACGAGGTGCCACAGCACGTCCTTGATGTAATCTAGGGTTCCAGCGTGAGTTGCCCCAATGCTCACAATACCGCTTATTGGGAACATCCTTGCCTTTAAAGCAAAAACGTAGATGAGGAACTGGGCTACAACGAATGCCGGCAAAGAGTACAGCATTAACGCAACAGCAGAGATGCAACGGTCAATAGCGGTGTTTCTCTTGACTGCAGCTAGGACTCCGAGGACCACTCCTAGTAACAGTGCAACTAGAATTCCTGTCCCGACGAGGAGGAGCGTTGTCGGAATTCTCTCGATTAGAACGTCCATAACGGGTCTGCTGTAGGATAGCGAGTAGCCCCAGTCCCCTCTCACAATGTGAGAGAGGTAGATTAGAAACTGCTCGTGGAGGGGCTTGTCGAGACCGTACTCCTTTCTGATGTTCTCGATGTACTCTGGCGTTGCGCCCTCTCCTGCAATTAGTGCTGCCGGATCCCCTGGTGCCAGCCTCACCAGGAGGAAGCTAAGGATCAGTATAACCACTAGGGTTGGAATTGCAGAGAGGGCCCTCTTTGTCACGTAAGCTGCTAGCCCAGAGCCCATTAGCCAGCCCTCTTTCAACCAGCGAACGGCAAAGTTTATTTACTGAAACTATAGGGTTTCTTATAGGTTTAGGTTTATAAGTTTCATAGACCGCAGGGTGAGCGTGGCATGAAAATGGGAGTGAAAAGCGTTATCAGCACACTACTGCTGGCACTTATAGTTCTACCGGTTCTATCTCCTCTCGCAGTGGCAGAGGCCCCCCAAAAAGGAGGCACCTTGGTCGTAGCGTTGGTTGCAGAGCCTAGGGTCATCGACCCGACAACTGGAGCGTGGAATGCCGGATTTGTTGCCGCGCAGATATTCAACTCGCTGCTAGAGCTCGACGAGAACCTCAACATTGTTCCGAGCCTAGCAGAGTCCTGGGAGATAGACGAGAAGGAGGGCGCCTTTATTTTCAAGCTGAGAGAAGGCGTGAAATGGCACGATGGACACCCATTTACTGCGGAGGACGTAAAGTTCTCCTTTGAGAACATTATCAGCAAGTACGACGTGTTCGGAGCGCTTTACTTCAAAGACACGAAAGTGGAAATAATCGATGAGAGAACGGTCAAGATAAAGCCCGGAGACTTCCTGCCTGGAGTGCAGCTGTACCTAATGGCTACACTAGATACTGCAATACTGCCAAAGCACATTCTCGAAGGTCAGGACTTCCTCAAGAGCGAGTTCCGAACTAAGCCAATCGGCACTGGACCCTTCAAGTTCGTAGAGTGGCTCAAGGGAAGCCACATAACGCTCGTTAGAAACGAGAACTACTGGAAGGAGGGCAAGCCCTACTTAGACAAGATCGTGATCAGGTTTATCTCGGACCCCGCAACCCTGATTGCTGAGCTGGAGGCAGGAAACGTCAACTACGTGTTTAGGGGAGTGCCCTACGAGGCGTACGATAGGCTCAAAGGGAATCCTAACCTCGACGTCATACTGTCAGAGAGGCCGCCCTACAAGGTCGTTCTTGAGTTCAACACGAAGCACCCGATCCTATCCGATGTCAGGGTTAGAAAGGCAATAGCCTACGCCATCGACAAGGAAGAGATTGCAAGAAAAGCTACAAACGGACTCGCATTGCCAACGCACTCCTTCTGGGCTCCAGAGGATGTGCCTCCAAGCCCCAACATCGTAAGGTACGAGTACAATCCAGAGATGGCAGAGAAGCTCCTAGACGAGGCCGGATACCCGAGAGGGAGGGATGGCAAGAGGTTCACACTCGAGCTCCTGACCAGAGTGGGTGAGCCGGAGGAGGCTATCGTTGCAGAGCTTATCAGAGACTACTTGTCGCGAGTTGGCATTGAGGTTAATATAAAGGCTGTAGACTTCGCTACGATGCTGGACCTGCAGTCCAACTACAAGTACGACTTTACGCTAGTCAAGAGATGGGTAGCACCTATATGGGGATACCAGCTGTTCCACTCGGAGTGGATTAGGCCGGGACAGCCCTTTACCAACATAATGCAGTACAGCAACCCGGAGGTCGACCAGCTCTTCGACCTGTGGTTCAAAGAGATCGATCCTGAAAAGCAGAAACGGTACCTGCAGAGAATTGACGAGATTCTAACAGACGAGCTACCAGAGATCCCGCTCTACACTGTGGTCTTCCTCAACGTGAAGAGCGCTAACGTAAAGGGGCCAGATATACCGGTTGGAAAGTACGTGTTCTGGGATCCGCTAGAGAACACCTATATTGAAACGGCAGCCCCAACTGCACCGACAGTCACGCCAGCAGAGGAGGTCAAGGGGCCTAGCACTGCGCTAATTGCAGGGATCGTAGTGGCGGCTGTGGCGCTGGCTGCCGTTGCTGCTCTACTCCTCAGAAAGAGGTAGGAGCGAGACCTCTATGCCTGGTAAACAACTCAAAGCTTTTTAAGATCTCTTTGTATCGATCTCCTTCCCCGCTACCCCCCTGCTTGAGGGCGGTCTCGTCGCCATGAAAATTGTACTGCTGGGAGACATTTACTTCACGAGAAAGTTTTCGAACGAACTAGAAGAAGATTTGCGAAGAGCGCTAAAGACGGGCTTTGCTGCTGGAAACCTGGAGGCACCGCTTTGCGATGGCGGAACACTCATGGAGAAGTACTCCAACCTGAGGATAAGCACATCACTAGCAAGCGAGCTCAAGGAGCTAGGCGTGGATGCCGTCTCTCTTGCCAACAACCACGCGATGGACTACGGCGTCGAGGGGCTCGAGAGCACCCTAGAGCACCTATCCAGGCTTGGGATAAGGTGGTTCGGTGCCGGGAGAAGTCTAGATGAGGCCCTTGCCCCGCTAGAGGTCGATGGAAGTGAAGGCAAGGTATGCTTGCTGGGCGTGACAACAGTTTTCGTGCCCCAGGCTCGAGCAACTGAAAGCAGGCCTGGAGTTGCAGGCATAAGGCTAGAAACCACCGTCACCCTGAACCCGAAGGAGATCCTTGAGGAGCCTGGAGCACCCTACATCGTGGGCGCTAGGCTTCACGATGAGGACGTCAAGATGCTGAAGAAGAAGCTCTTGGACTTTAGGAAGATGTGCGACCTCCTTGTAGCCTTCGTCCATTGGGGCGTGGGTGCTCTGCCGTACAGCGCCATCGTGCTGAACTACGTGAGAGAGCTTGGAAGACTACTTGTTGACAGCGGCGTCGATCTCGTTGTTGGAGGGCATCCTCACATACTGCTGCCTATCGAAAAGTACCGTGGAAGGTTCATTATCTACAGTCTGGGCAACTTTGTCTTCACCGAAAGGACGCCCCTAGAGCTGTCCTCGGTCGGTGGTTTCGTAGAGTTCGAGTTCGAGTCCCCGGGCTCCACACCAATTAAGAGCTTGAAGCTAGTACCCGTGTGCCTGGACGAGAGCGGGATTCCGCGAAGGTGCAGGAACGCGATCCAGGTCCCAGAGGTGCTCCTGGCACTAAGCCAGTCGGAGAAGTGGGGCTGCAGGTACAGTGTCGAGGGGGATAGCATTCTAGTCGAGTAAGCGTGTAAGTAGCGATCCTGGAGAGACCCTGCAGCTGCGCCATGAAAGAGAGTGCCTGGAGTCTATGGAGGGACACACACTAGGAGGGATCCCCTTACCCCAGGGTTTTGCGGGAGTCTCGGCCTTGCGAGCTCTGCCCCCCAAGACTATTCACTTGTTTGAGTACTTTGAGTACTTGGGTTATTTTGAAAACCACGGTGGAGAACGATTTTGAAAGTGTTACAACCGAAAGCCTCGCCCTTTAGGGCGGGGAGGAGGTCAGCAAGAGATAGCGCACGGGCAACCACTTCTAGCTTTGCCCCTCGATAATACCGAGCTCCCTCAAGTACTCCAGCATGTTGTAGAACGCCACAATTCTAGACACGTTTCTGGAACCGCGTGGTCCTGGATCCTTCATGAAGAATGCATTGACTGGGTACGGTGTTCCCTTAACGCCCCTGTCTAAGAGCGCCTTGCCTATTCTTGCGAGGTCGACGAGGAGGCCTGCAAGCGCGGGACTGTCGTTTATTCTAATGTTTACTACGAGCTCGTCCTCGAATCCATTAAAGGTCTTCCACCAAATGTGCATCGAGACGAACTTCTTGTCTCCAAGGGGCTCTAGGTAGCCGGTAGGCTTGATGAAGTGTGGGGCGTCGTAGCCCAGAATTTCTCTTACAATACTGCCCTTTGTCTCCTCCTTCATCTTACTCCTCTCGGACAAGGTTAGCGCTAGAAAGTCGGTGTTGCCCCCAATGTTGAACTGAGCTATTGACATCACGAGTCTGTTCCTCTGCCTCAGGTGCTCCAAGAGATCTGCTGTTAGTGGAGTGGCGCCAGTCGCCCCGTCGTCACCTAGCACAATGCCCCCCATCTCCTCGAAGAGCCTTACAATCGCGTCGTCTCTTGCCAGGGGGCTTGGAATGGCATTGATGAAGGCAACCCTTCTTCCCGTCTCCTTCGCGTACTTGCATGCTGCAAAGGCGTAGACGTGGCTTGCACTGAGCCTGCTACGATCGTCTAGGGCTATTGCTCTAACGAGCTCTTCCACGCTGTTGAACGCCCTTGCAGGCTCGGTTGTGATAACGTTGATTATGACATCTGGTCTGGTCTCGGCGAGGATCCCAACCACCCCGTTAATGGCTTTCTCGAGAGAGCCGAGCTCGTCCTCCAGACCCTTTACGCTAAACGGCATGCCAGCCATCGAGCCAAGGTGGAGCCCGCGCTGTACGATAACGTCCTTTAGGGTCTCGGGCACTGGTAGCACATCCCCAACGAGGCTCTTCGCAACCTCGTACACCGTTCTCCCCACCTTCGAGTTGTCGACATCGAGGCTAGCAACGAGCTCTAGGTCCTCTATTTTGTACGGCAGCCTGTATTTCGCGAAGGGGACACCGTAGGGCTCCAGCTCTCCAAGCTTTATTCTCTCAACGCCTACGGCAAAGTGTGTTGCAACGAGACCCTGACCTATCAGAACCAACCGCACAGTCATTTAGCACCACTCCCCGTCCCGCAAGATCGTCTGATGTGAGAGATTAAAGAAGCGCGGCCTAGAGCATGAGGGTAGCTTGCAGGCAGCTCTCGAGTCGAGGACCTCCACACCTTGTCGCTAGAGACGCACACCCCCAGTGCTGACAAGGCGTACAAGAGCCCTAAACCGTCCTCCAGCACTGTTCATAAGGATATTGACATTTCTCCTTTAAACTTAACGCATTAAAAACGCTTTAAGGACGGCAAACCATGCACGCAGCTGCGTGATGCCACCATCTTTGACCTCCCCCATGGGAGCTCTCCAAACAGCGGTGTTTTACGAGCGTTTCAGAGGCTTCCCGCTTTGGTTTCGATCGGCCCCCTTATAAGGACGAAACTTGCGAATTGCTTGTTGGTGGCAGTGAAGTGAGGGCTACAAGGGAGCCTCTGCACAAGGTCCTATCGGCTTTAGTATTGCTCGCACTGTGGCTCTCGGTAGCCACGCCACTCTCGAGCGTACCTGCAAGCGCTCAGGAGGGCGACGCTATAGAGCTTGCAGAGAGAGCCAAGGCCCTGCAGCTTGTGCTAGAGAGGTACCAGGCACTAGACCTTCCCGAGGAGATTGAAGGCAGGATACAGGTCCTTCTAGAGGTGAACGTCACGCAGCTAACGCCGGAGGAGCTGGAGGAGTTCATTGAAAACGCCAAGAGCGCGATCGAGAGCGCTAGAGAGGCCATCATAGCCGGGAGGGCCAAGGGCATTGCGGGGAGGGAGCAAGTTCTAGACAAGACGAGGGAGAGAGTGATCGAGCGCATAAGGGTGCTAGCCGAGAGGCTCGGCATTCCAGAAGAGGTCGTAGAAGCGACTGTTGCTAGAATAGAGAACTCTACGAGCCTTAAGGAGCTCCCCGAAGCATCTAGAGAGGTCAGGGCGAAGCTTCTAGAGCATGCAGCAACGCAGGCGCTCAGGGTTCAGGAGAGGTTGCTGAACGCGACTCCCGCGGCTCTGCAGGCAATCGAACATGCCTACGAAATGGCATCTAAGGCGTCGGAGGTCCTAAGGAGGGTAGCAACGCAGCTGGCTGAAAGGGGGGCATCGCCTAGGGCGGTAGAGGCCGTTTTGCAGGCAGCAGAGCGCATAGAGGAGGCGAAAATGGGAATCGAGAGGGCCAGGGAGGTCCTAATGAATGCAACAGCTGCGAATGCAACGGCACCTCCAATCGAAGTTCCGCCGCACGTAGAGAGAGAGGTGCAAAGAGCGAGAGTCGCCAGCAAGCTTCTCGAAGAGTGTAGGAGGCTTTCATTCAAGCTGCAGGTGCTGGCACAGCTTGCAAACAACACGGAACTCGAAGCAAATGTAACGAGACTGATCGAGGAGCTGCAGGAAATTCGGAGTCAGATCGACGAAGGAAACCATACGATTGCCCTTCTGGTGAGGCTTGAAGCTCTGAAGGAAAGGGCAGAGAGCCTAGAGGAGCTTCTGGAAGAAAGGAAGGAGAGGGTTAGAGAGGAGGTCAGAAGGGAGATCGAAAAGCGCATGGAGATACGCGAGGAGATCATGGAGGCGGCCTCGAGGCTCGCAACGATCGAGACAAGGCTTTATGCCGTGGAGAGCGCAGTTGCGAGTGCAGGGGTGGGCGCTGGAGAGAGACTCCAGCTACAAGAGCTTCTCGAGTCTGCTAGGGCGCAACATAGCGGGTGCGTAGAGCTGATCGAGAGTGCGATCGAAGCGCTCGAGGGAGGCAACACAACCGAGGCCCGGATCCACGTCGAAACGATCAAGCACAGGCTGGAGGCCATAAGGGAGGTGCTTGAGCAAATAGAGGAGATTCTAGAGGAAAGCAGGACCAGAGCGGAAAGGGAAGCCGAGATTGAAGAGAAGTCCGAGGGGCTTCTTGCAAAAGCCTCCGAGCTTGAGACAAAGATAAGAGCGCTACTCGACGCAACCGCTAATGCCACCAGCTTCCGAGCGGAGGTTGCAGAAAGACTGCTGATGAGAGCCTTGGGGAGCGTTATCAACGCCAGGTGGCTCATTGAGAGAGGAGACTTCAGCAAAGCCAAGGCCCTTCTGGACGAAGCAGAGAAGCTCGTTAAGCTTGCAGAAGAGTACGTAGAGGAGGCGGCTGAGGGAGGCAGAAGCCAAGCGCCTGAAAGCACTCCAGAGGGGATCAAGAGGGGCAGGGCCAAGGGATCGTCTCAAAAGGGACCAGAAGTGCAGACTTAGTTTTTAACTTTTTAACCAGTAGCACGAGTTCTCTCACGAGTCTTCAACCACCATAAACCTTTAAATTTTTAATAAATATTTGGTATCCTTCTATTAGGGAGGTACAGGATTGCACCACACGGCACCACGCTAAGCTAGTTCTCTAATTGGAGGTTGAGGTAGACAGGGCATGCCCGAACGGCGAGACAGGAGCCTGCGGTTTATGCGCAGCTACGCCCCCCCTCTCGTGCTTTTCTTGCTGGCACCCCTTCTAATGGCAGCAGGACCCCTTGAGGCTGTAGCTGCAGAGGGGTATAGTGCCGAAATCGCGATCGACTCCTCGGGCGTCGTTGCAGTAGCGATCGTGACCGAGGTCTCGATCGGGATAAACGAGATAGCAGTTCCCGTAGAGCCCCTCATAGAAACTCTCGAGGTCTCGGTTGACGGAACGGCTCTCGCCTCCATCTACGAGGGTCGCGTGCTGTACGTCTTTTCGGACAGATCGGGTACTACCAGGATAAGCTATCTGGCCCTGGTTTCTGAAACCGAGCGGGGGGTGCTGGCGTTCAACATCGTGGGGAGCAGTGTCGTAAGGCTCATTCTAGACCCCAACGTTATCCTGCTAACCCTGCCGGCCAACCTGCTGGGTGCCCGGCTGGAGAATGGAAGGCTCGTGTTGGAACTTCGAGGTCCAGAGTTGATAGAGTACGCCTTGAGAGCACCACCCGAAGCGACAGCAGAAGCTCCGGTTGCTCCAGCCCCCACCCCCGCAAAGGAAGAAAAGCCGGAGGAGACTGCGGGTAGGGCGCCTCTATTGATTCCTGTAGCAATCGCAATTGTGGGTGCGGTGGGAGTTGCAGCGGTGCTCCTGCGAGGAAAGAGGGGCTCCCCTCCTCCCAATGCCCCGACACCCGTTCTGGAAGAGTCCGCTCTCGACGAGCTGGACCAAAGGATCCTGGATGCGCTTAAAGGCAGTGGGGGGAGCCTGCTGCAAAGCGAGCTACTGAGGGTCCTGGGCACTCCGAAGAGCACGCTGTGGAGGCACGTTAGAAAGCTAGAACGCCTGGGCTTCGTCGAGGTTAGAAAGGAGCCTAGTGGCATGAATCGCATTACGTTGAGAGAGAGGAGGTAGCGCAAAGCCACGCGCGGCTTCTGGAGGCCGAGCGCTTGAGTGCAATGCGCATGGATTTTTCTCTGCCTCAGTGGGAGGAAGGCTTTCATCACGCACTGCTTTGCAGCTCAGAGCGACCGAAACACATCATCGAATGTTCGTAGCAGACGCACGACGCCAACGTCCTCCGCTCGCTGCTAATTACACTCTCAATGCCTCCAAGCCTTTTAGACATTTCAGCAACCCCAGGGGGCGGTCCCGCAATGACCGGCAGTAAGCAGCGTTCAGGCACGCACTCCCGTCGAGCCCGTAGCGCTGCGGCGACTCGACGACACTGCCGTGAGGGCGAAAGGCGAGCAGCCCGAGCTTCGTCTCGGCAGCCCTCTTCGACGTTGCAGCCGAAAGTATCAAACGTGGAAGCCCAGCCCGCCTCTGGCTGAAAGTAACGGGCTTCGTGAAAGGTTTTTAGTCTTAAGCCTATACTGATACCATTCGGCCCCGCGATGCCGCCAGAGGCTCCCGTAGCTGGAGGCGATGAAAGGCGGTCCCGCCTGGGTCCTCCTAGGCGCACACCCCACCTCCACACCCCTCTAGGACTCCCTCCAGCAGACTTCTCCTCGCGATTAGAATCGTGGTAGCGCGCTTCCCCCTCCCTTAGTGCTACAGCGAGCTTCTCGACTGCCGGCCCCGCATCCTGCCACGTGGTGGGAGCCATCGGTTGAAACCTCTATCGTCACCGAATCGGAAACCTACCCTGACCCTCATCGGCTACCGTAGAAGGGGTGTCGGATTGAACCTGAGCATTCATCGGCTGCCCTCATTGAAGGGCGCGGTCCCCATCGACGGGCATCAGGCAGGCTCTCTACTCTCCTCTACCATGCTTCTACATTTAAGCTCAGGAAGACGCGCTTTTAGCTCTATGTCTGCTAGCAAAGCGTAGGCTAGCGTGGCGTGGAGTGCTGCGGCGGTATGTAGGGTCTTCTCGTTGATGTCAAAGTGCTGACTGCGGTGTGCTGGATACCAGCTCGCTTCCTCTCGTCTTATCCCGCACCTGAGAATTTTGGGAGGGTACCGGAGCGCTGCAGCTAGGAGGATGCCCACCCCACTCCAACCCCACCCGGTTCGTGACAGCTCCAAAGTGAATTTCACTACAGCTTTTTGCCTTGGACTCTTCGAGAACCCCCTCCCTAACCATTCGCTTGCTTCTGCAGTTCCGGTTCGAACCGGGCGGTCCATTCATCTTGACTTCCCAACCAGCCTAGAAGCCCCTCTCCTGCTGAGCCCGTTCCGGTTGCGCGCGAATTTCTGCACAAAGCTGGCAGCTCACCTTCGATCCCTCAAGACCCGTTCAGGGATCCCTTCGAGCTCTATGCCCGCTTCTCGGCCACCCGACCTTTGCTTTTGGCGGAGCTGCTTACACGAGAAGGTACTCGCAGCAACCGTATCCAGTTTTGGTCTAGTAGAGCAGCCTCACGTACACAAGCAAAAGTAGCGCTACCGCAACCGTTGAGGTGATCAAGTACCTGTACACCCTGCGAAGCTCGGCCCCGTAGTACTCTGCTGACAGTACGAGACAGCTGTGAAAGGGGCTCAGCATGGAGCCAGCAAAGCCCCCAGCAAAAGACAGCAAGAGCCCGCCGGGATCGCTTAGCAGTGGCAGTAGCGGTGGAAATGCCAGAACCACGAAGGTAAACTCGATCCCTGTGGCGAGCACTATTGCAAATGGCACCATGAAGGCCGCCAGGCTCGCATAATCGTCTAGAACTTCCTCCAGCGCGTAGGCCACCCTGCTGGCATTGATGCACTCTCCGAAAACGAGAGACACTACTATTAATCCGACCACCGTTGGGTTTAGAGCGTGCCTAGCAGACCTCGCTACCACGCTCCTTCCAGGCCTGTAGACGAGAACTAGCAGGAGCGTTGTTGCTAGAAGAGAGGCATTGATGTCCACGTTGAATGCTAGGGTGAGAAGTGCAAGTGCGAGAAAGGGCCACAGGTGGACAATTCCAGCAACGCTCCCCCGGCTCTCCTGCTCGCCTCTAGGGGCCCTTGGCCTAAAGAACCTCGAGGAGGCAGCAAGGCCTACGAGCACTGCAAAAAGCGTGATCGGCCAGTTGATCTCCATCAGCTCGCCAACAGGAACCCTAAGCATGCCAGATGCCAAAATGACTGTTGGGTAGAGGGGCCACGTGGCAATCCATACGTGCCTGAACCAGAAGTTGATAAAGGTCTTTCTCTCTGCATTCAACCCCAAGCTCTCATAGAGCCTATTGATAACAACGGCAGAAACGTAAGCACCGCCAGGCATGGGCAGGAGTCCGATAATAGCAGGCATGGAGAGAGCTGCGAACCTCGAGCCGACTCTCCTTAGGCTCTCAACAGCAACAGCAGAGGCCCCAACCTCATTGTACAGGCTTGCAAGAAGCATTGCAAGTGCTAGTGCTGCTATCGTTCGAAGCATTGTGGCGTTGAAAGACGAGGTAGCAGCCTCAATGAACCCCCAACGCAAGGTCACGATGCCGAAGAAGAGCGTGCCGAGAGCGAGGGATAGCGCAACGTTGACCCTCTTTGAAACGAGCACTACAACCATCAGAGTCGAAGCAAGAAACGCCGCCAGTCCCGGCGCGCTCTCCATGCTTGCCACCCAAAGCGGTTGCTGAGGCCCGTCGGTTCATTGCAGGGAGTCTAGCATGCAACATCGGAGCAGGTTGGAGCTTGAGAATGCCAAATGGCACTTGAGCTCAAAAATCTCTTTTGGCTCCACTCGGGCGTGAGTGGTGCTACCGACTCTGACCTCAAAGGCCCGCACCCGAAGTCGGAAAAGCTAGCTCCACGGGTCTCGTCCCATATCGTTTCGACAGAGGAACTCTCAAGGGCACGAGAGCTCCCTCCCGTAAAAGCGGTAGAAGCGCTCTCCAATGCCTAGATCGACACGGCTCTTGATGCAGGGATGCAAGTTACAATGTGGTGATGCGCCTCCCGCCATTGCGCTGCCCCGTCCACTCGACACCATGGATTTCGCAATGGGGTAGGCTGGAAAGGCAGGCGGGTTCCCAGGCAGTAGGGGTTGGAGGGTGCCCGAAGGCTATTAGCCCCTGCGATTCAATAATGATGGGAGTGCAAAAACAGGATAGCACCAGGCAGGGAACGCAGAGCGAAGCGGGCACTCACCCCTCAAACAGCAGCTAGCGGTGCCACCAATGCTCGAGAGGGAGGACGAGCTTGATAAGCTGGTCGAGGGTCTCGTCGAGAGCGTGCTTGCAGAGGTGCGAGAGGACCAACGGGCGAGAGACGCTAGGGGAGGGCAAACCGAGCTCAAGAAGATAGAACCGAGCTCGCCTCACGGCATCTACGTTTACGATAGGAAGAGTCGCTCCTGGTCCCTTAGGAGCTTTGATGGCGGTTTCAAGCCCTGGAAGGACGGCTACTACGTGCTGTACTTCGATAATGCGCTCTGCCCCGCCTGTAGGATTCACGACCTCGCGTGGTTCACCTACGTTGAGCTCTTCGGTAGGAAGATGGAGGGCGTGGAGTTTGTTGTCGTGCTCTGCGGGTGGTTCGCAAGGGAGTGCAACTCCAGCGATGCCAGCGCGACCTTTAGGGAGTTCGAGGTTAGAGCCTCGCCCACAACCATCATGGTGTTGGTTAAAAATGGCAAGATCCAGGACAGGAGGGAGTTGAGGGGAGCCAAAACCCTAAGCGAGCTGTCTGAGGCTATAAGCTCTTTCATCAAGGCATAGCCCGCCCGCTGCTCGCTGCAAGCTTTCACGAGATGCTCTCGACGCGAGCAGCTCCTGCGGTGTAGATGCAGCAAGTCATTGAAAATTTGAAATGAAATAATGGTAAAAAAGAGTCTTGGAGAGAGGGAAGGCAGGGGCCCTGAAAGCCGTGAACGGGTTAGTGAGTGCCTTAGATCTCTCGCGATAATCTCGGCTAGCCTCTTGCCGCTAAGCAACATGCCTCCAAATATCGGCCCCATTCTCGGTAGCCCGTAGACGTTGCCTACAGCCATGCCTGTAACGTAGAGACCCGGCACCACCCTACCGGTGTGCTCTACGTGCAGCTTCTCTGACAGTTCAGCATAACCCGACTTCTCTCTCTTAAGCTCAATTTTAAACTCGGGGATCTTGCTCGCAGCTATGCTGACCACCTCTGCACCGTGACCTGTCGCATCAACAACCGCACGAGACTCTGTGTAGAGCGGGTCTACGTGGTAACCCCCTCCTGTACGGGTGTCCACACCCACATGACACCCGTTACTCTCAGGGGATCCGTCCTGAAGACTAGATCCTGCACGTGCGCTCCTAGAAGAATTCTCGCACCAGCATCTATAGCCCTGCTGGCGAGCTTGGCAATGACGGAAGACAGGATAAGCGCAATCAGGGAGGGCTTCAGGACCTGCTGGCGAGCTTGGCAATGACCTCAACCGGATCGGCAACGTAGAGGTCGTGCTCCGTCTTAACGTACCTGATG
>Ga0105154_1000413_pt1 | contig 18979 bp, 16 predicted proteins | sample SSWtaG_FD_89672 | JGI IMG/M metagenome (GOLD analysis project Ga0105154, IMG submission 89672) | Hot spring microbial communities from Sandy's Spring West, USA to study Microbial Dark Matter (Phase II) - SSWsed_matched | ecosystem: Environmental > Aquatic > Thermal springs > Hot (42-90C) >... | reverse complement strand
TCTTTTATCGGGTCTACGGTCCCGAAGGGCCAGTTGGGGGCTGAGCCGACGATCATCGCCGTGTTCTCGGTTATGGCCTCGTTTATGGCGTTGACGTCTGCAGTAAAGCTCTTTTCGTCCACCTTAACCCTCTTGACCTTAAGGCCCATGTACTCCGCGGCCTTGTCGTAGCAGGGGTGCCCCGTAACCGGCATGACTATCTCCGGGATCGTTACCGCGCCCTTGCTGAGCAAGAACCTGTCCCTCGCGGCCTTCACGGCGAGGAAGACGCTCTCGGTCCCGCCGAAGGTGAATGTCCCCGCGACGTCATCGTCCGCGTGCATCAATGACTTCGCTATGTCGATTATGTCCTTCTCCATCCTTATCGCGCTCGGGAACTCCGTGAAGTCGAGCATGTTATTAAAGGCAAACATCTTTATGACTTCGAAGGCCACGTCCCTGAGCTCTTCAACTCCGGGCTCAAAGGCTATCGTGAAGAGCTTCCCGCCGTACGGGTCCACGTCGTCGGCTGTGTACTCCTTCAGCCTTTTTATTATCTCTTCTTTGCTCAAGCCCTTTTTAGGTAATTCCCCTCTCATGAGATTATATGTAAGGGGGCTCGCTAATAAGCGTTCAAAGGCATTAATGCTGAAAAGACTCATTGCTCAGGAGTTAGAGGAGCGTTCGTTTAATGGACGTGTAATGTTGTGACGTCATCGTTTTAATCTATGTACTCTTTGCCCAAGAGCTCTCGTGCTATGATCAATCTCTGTATATTAGTGGTGCCCTCGGCGCCTATGTAATACGACATCACACCACGAAGGCCCATCTCAAGGGCGCAGTCCTTCGTGTAGCCCCAAGCGCCCATCCACAATAGCACCTTCTCGAATGCTCGAAAAGCAAGCCTAGTGGCCTTCAGCTTGACGGCCGCGATGTACTTCGCGACCTCTCGGGGCGCGAAACGCCCGCGTCTGTACTTCTCGTCGTTCATCCACGCCGCTCGATAGACCAGCGACCTCAAGGCCTCCAGCTCCGCCCATAGATCTGCCAACTCGAACTGTATGCCCTGATACTTAGCGATGGGCCTCCCGAAGACGACCCTCTCCTTGATCCACTGCATCCCGAGCTCCAGGGCCCTCTGCACGGCGCCGCAACAGGCCGCGCCTATGAGCAACCTCGCGTTGTCGAAGCCCTCCATGGCCAAGTAGAAGCCCCTTCCCTCCTCGCCCACCCGATAGGTGTCTGGTAGCCTGACGTCCTCCATGACGATGCTGCCCGATGATATGGCCATCCTGCCCATCTCCTCGACGCGCTTGCCCACCTCGACCCCTGGAGCGTCTATGGGTAGGAAGAAGGCCGTTATGCCCCTGTGGGGCGCTTCAGGAGGAGGAGGCGAGGTCCTCACGAGCGTGAAGTGACCTCCGCCCATCCTCTTCGCCTCTTCGGTCCCGCTTATGTAGACCTTCTGCCCGTTCAATACCCAGTGCTCCCCCTCCCTCCTGGCGCTCGACTTTATCCCCGCGACGTCCGAACCCCCGTGGGGCTCCGTCGACGCTATCCCTATGAAGGCCTCGCCCTTGATGGCTCTCTTCACGAACTTCTCCCTGACCTCTTCGGAGCAGTACTTATCGGTTATGTAGCCCCACACCGTCGGGACCAAGAAGACCACGGGAATCGCCATGCTGATGTCCGCGTACCCCAGCTCCTCGGCCACTATGCAAGCGCTGGTCCAGTCGCTACCCGTCCCTCCGTGCTCCTCCGGCACTGTCATCAATAAGAGCCTCATCTCGGCTAGTCCCTTGAACACCTCCTGGGGGATCTCGCCCTTGGTGTCCATCTCCCTTATCTTCTCGAGGGTCAGGTTCTTCCTACACCACTCTCGGACCTCTCTTCGAAGGAGCTCCTGCTCTTCGGTAAATTCGAAGTTCACCACAACCACTCACCGCCAATGGTGTCTAGCGCCCATTAGTTAAAAATTTGCACAGCGCCTAGAGCGATTGTACGCTTTGATCGATGAAGAAGAGGTCTCCGTGGGCGCGTCTAAATCGTTGATGAGAGAGGTGGTGCGGGGGATAGGGGGTTAGGAGTCTCTATGACCCCTATTGGGCAGTTCTTCGTTACGCGCAATGCGATGTTATCGTCGCGCGAAGACCGTTAGGACCGAGCTACGACGCTCTTAAGCGTTGCTAGAGTTTCTTGGCCGCCTCTTCGTATATGGGGTCTAGGAACTTGTAGCCCTCTATTATGCTCAAGTCCTCTAAGCTCTTCACGACGTTGAAGAGGACGCTGGAGGATATAGTTGTGCCCTCCCTCTCCTCTATGAACCTCTTCAGCTTGCCCCAAGTGTCCGCCCCCTCCGCTATGCCCTTGAGGGCCAAGGCCAGCCTCTTGCCCCTCTCCCTGACGATGTTCTTCAGCTCCCCCAAGGCCATCTCGATGGCCATCTTCTTGATCGTCTCGAAGTCCCTCACCCCCCTCACATACTCATTGCCAAAAATGGTCAGCCAGCCCGGTATCCCATCAAAGGCCTCGACGGCCTCCTCTATAACGGCCGGGTCGACGTCTAGGCCAACCTCTTTGAAGCCTTGCCTAAGGAATTCCGCAGAGAGGTCCTTGCCGAACCTCTCAAGCGTCAGCCTAAAGCAATACCTCCCGTAGAGAGGCGAGGAAGGGTCGTCTACTCCCAAGAAGCCGTAAAGCAGACCAACCTCCGATCCAGTAAATATGAACGTGACGTTCTCGTCGTAGTCGTAGGCGTGTGCCACGGCTTCCAAGACCTCTCTCGACCTAGGCCCTCGCAACTTCTGCGCCTCGTCGAACGCTATTACGATGCGCCTCTTATTCAGATGGTCGAACAGCGCTGACAGCGTTAGAGAGCCTCGGCCTCGCCACCTAATTTGGACCTCGGTACCAATCACCTTTATCGATGATATGCTCTTCAATAGATAAATGAGCTTGTCGAGTCGAGAAGAGAGGGCTCTAGACAAGAGCTCGTAGAGGTCCCTGATGCCGTAATTGCTCTTCAAGTCCCTCAGGTCCACTACTATGCTCGGAACCTCGAGCTCGCTCAGGAACACGTTCAAGAGGGACGTCTTACCTATCCTCCTAATTCCGGTTATGATGGTTATGGGGACATCTCTATTCGCGTGGAGGACCTCGAGCTCCTCTCTCCTATTGAAGAGCTCTTCCCTCCTCAACTTAGGCCTAGGATCAAATAACATTAATTCTGCCCCAGAACTAATTATCTGCCCCAGAACTATAATTTTTGCGCGGAGCGCTAATTGCAAGTAGATCGCGATGAAGTGCCGCTGGCGTCTCTCGCCCAAGGAGCGTGACTTTGAAGGGGCACGGCTGTGGGGTCTTGAAGGGCTGTTGACGAGCCCAAGAGGGCCTCGTCCAATGCCTCGCGCGTCGAGGAAAGCAAAGAATATCGCACGACGTAAGTGTTGTGTCGCAAAATGCGACGCCAAAACCTGCGCGCTAGGAGCGAGGAGCGCGTCGACTAGTCGGGGTGGGGTCATAGCCAGCTGACCTCTTAAGTCTTTAAGGCCTCTCTAGGGGCCTGCGTAAACGCGTCCACCACGCCCACTATAATGCTCCCAATCGCGATCGCGTAAACCAGTAAGGACAGGTCGATAGTTATGCAGTAACCCGCAATAGCCGCCGAGACGGCCCCTCCGTTGGTTGCGCAGTAGATGTACAGGGCCCCCACGACCTTGAGCAGCAGGCCGAATGCCGCGCCCACGGCCGCTGGCGCGACGCTCTCTGCCACGCCCAGCGCCATGAAGAGGGCCAGGGCCGTCGAGGGATCCACCGGAGGCCTAAGCTCCACGGGGAGCCCCGCCACGCTCTGAAACATCACTGGCAACGCAACTACGTAGAGCACGTAGTACACCGAGCCCATCACTGCTCCGATCGCCCCGCGCAAGATCCCCCTCGCGAGCCCCTTAGCCAGCCGCCCTCACCTCCACGCCGTAGATGCCCATTATCTTGAATCGAAGGCTTACATCTGATGGACGTAAATTCCGTGCCTCGTCGACGTTCAGAGGTATCGTTACTGTCTTCGCCACCCCTTCGTGCAGATCTCCTACGGTTGTAGATCTATTGCCAACCACTAGCTGGACGTCCGTAAGCGGAATAGTCCCAACGTAGGAGAGAGTTACGTCCAAAGCTACGTGAGATTGATTGATGGGGGCGACGTTGACTCGAACCCCGAGGAGGGCCGGGTTTCGCGCATACTCGACGGCGAACACGAGGAGAGGGAATGAGAGAGCAACTATGGCGAAGCCCGTCGCTAAGGCAAGCACTGTTGAGGGCCTCAAACTTCACCCCTTCTCCTTTCCCTCCTCGCGGAACAACTTGATCCCATTGGATAGGAGTATGCCCCCTCCCCAGACGATGAACGCTAAGAACACTGCCTTAATGGCCACGACGGAGAACAGCGACAACATCTCGACGAGTGAGGACTGTATGTTGCGAGACAACACGATATCCCGAGCGGCCGAGTACTCGCCGTACGCTATGTACGCAACGAAGAGTATGAGGCCAGTCCCTATTGCAAGCAACATCGGCCCAAGCAACCTGCTTAAAGGCGGTCTCATCTACTCCACCGCTAAACGTTATTTGGAATAAACAATAAACAGGGAAGTATATAACGATTGTAGCCAGCCATTCCTCTAAGCCATACCTAGGCCCTCTTCTTCAAGTCTAAGACCGATGTTGCTGTTTTCGACTTCTCAAAGGTCTTCGCGCTCGTGATCCTACGCAGGAGGGGATCCATGTCCGACAAGGCCGTAGAGTCCAAGCAACCGCGTTGTGCTACCGCTCGCCTGACGCGCTCAGCGCCACGAGGAAGGCAGAGCTTGCTTGAATGTGGCTCGAAAGCTATTTTTCCTTAATCCCTCTAATTAAAGTGGGTGGAAGTTTGTCAGAGTATGAGGGCAAGTGCCCTCGATGTGGATCTTCATCGGCAAACTACGGCGTGGTCCTATTGCCCGTGGGCGAGACTAGGAAGGTTAGGGTCTCTGTAAACGTGTGCAGTAAGTGCAACTTGGTGTACTATGAGTTTAAGCCCCCGCAATAGCTCCATCGGTGGTGCGTAATTTCACGGATCCCAGTTTTTACATCATTCGTTAGCCCCACCGGCTTAAGATTTTAGTCGTCGCACGCCCTACTAGGAAGTCGTAGAGCCCTCTGGAGGGATTGGTCGTGGAGAAGAGGATCAGCTTCAAGAGCGACGGCCTGACGATCGAGGGATTACTGCACTTGCCAGCCAACGCTCATGAGGGTCCTGGCGTCCCCGGCGTAGTCGTCTGCCACCCCCATCCCCTCTATGGAGGCTCCATGTACAACGTTGTAGTAGAGGCGCTGTGCAAGAGCTTAGAGGCTTCCGGCTTCGTCGCCCTCCGCTTCAACTTTAGGGGCGTCGGCGCGAGCGAGGGCTCCTACGACCAAGGAGTAGGCGAGGTTCGAGACGCCAAGGCCGCCCTCAGCTTTCTTAAGTCCATCAGCTCGCCCAAGGTCGCTAAAATGGGCATCGCCGGCTATTCCTTCGGAGCCTACGTGGCCGCTCACGCGGCGGTGGAAAGCCCCGACGTCGACGCCTTGGCCCTGATATCCCCTCCCCTCGCTTTATACGACTTCGGCTTCTTGAGGGCCATCAGGAAGCCCATCTTCATAGCCTTGGGGGATAGAGATGAGTTCGCGGGCGCTTCGATAGAAGAGCTTGCCAGAATAGCCGCCAGCCAAGCGAGGATATCCTTGATCGAGGGGGCTGACCACTTCTGGTTCGGCCGTGAGGAAGAGGTATGCTATGCAGTCACGAGGTTCTTCGAAGAGGTGCTAAAGCTCGGCGCTCAAGCTCGTCGGTCTTAGCGCGGGCCGCGGAGGCGCCGTTGACTGGGCCTTTAACCTCGAAGGGCTCGCGCGCTCCGACGCTTCGTTCTCTTACCCCTCCCAGCCCTTCGCTTCCTAGTTCTCGCTCTCTTCTTCTTGGCGGTGGGCCCTCTATGCTTGCCCTTCTTGGCCCTAGACCTCTTAGTCCTCTTCGCCTTCCCGGCCCTCTCAGCCTTCTCAAGCCCCTCTCCGCCGTCTAGATGTCCTGGGCCTTGGCCCGGAGGTCCTGGTCGTTCGCTCAGCGCCCTCGCCACGTCGCGCTTCTTCACGAGTCCTCTGGCCCTTTGAAGGGCGCTCGCTAAGCGCTCTAAGCACTTCTTGATGGCCCAGCTTCGAGGCCCTTCGATCACTAAGCGCATGGAGGTCAGAGAGAACAGTTGAGGTATTACGCCTTTAAAGCGGATGCCATCCGCGCGAGCACGACCTCCGTGGCACCAAGGCCTTCGCGACAAAGTATTTAACTCGTCACATCGCACGATTAGCTGGGGCGTTTAAAAGTGGGTGAGGAAGAGGGCGTTTCGGGTGTCAAGGTCGGCGAGAAGTTCGTCTCGCCCGGCAGGACCATTACCGAGGCGGACATAGTCATGTTCGCAGCCTTAACGGGTGATTGGACCGAGCTCCACACAAACTCCGAGTACGCGAAGAAGACCATCTTCGGCCAGCGGATAGCCCACGGACTATTAACCCTAAGCGTAGCTTCTGGACTAGCGTTGAGAGCTCGTAGAACGACCGGTTTAGAGATAATGGCTTTCCTAGGGCTAGACAACGTCAGGTTCACGGCCCCCGTTTTCATAGGCGACACGATATGGGTCGAATCCGAGGTCGTAGAGGCGAGACCTAGTAGGAGCAGGCCAGGCGCGGGGATAATCAGATTCAGAAACGTCGTGAAGAAGCAGGGGGGCGAGGTCGTCGCGACCTATGATACGGCCATCATGGTGCGCATCGCTTGAGGCGATAGTTAAGGATGTCGATGACCTTGACGTCAAAAGCCCCTTTCTCTCACCACTTCAAGTGGTAATTTAACCTTAAGGGCTGAGCTGCTCCGAGGCCTGACGCTTAAGGTCGTCCGCCGAGTCCCCTGTGGCCTTTTGCTGGCCCATGCATTTTAATCTCATGAGCGCGTCTCTGGGTCTTGTACCTGCTCGTGTCGAAATCATGGAGGTCTGTCCGGGAAAGAATTAAATACAAAGCTTCTTCCGAGTTGGTTTACTGAAGGGCCATGGCCTCGATAAGCAATTGTAGCGTCTACCTACCGGTCTGGAGGCTGAAGAGGGACGAAATAGCAAAAGCGACGGGGTTGCCGTCGCTGGGCGGCGAAAAGTCCGTTGCGCACTGGGACGAGGACTCCGTAACTATGGCTGTAGAGGCCGCGCGAGTGCTTGAAGGGGGCTTCGATGCCGTGTTGTTCGCGTCGACCTCATCGCCGTTCAAAATAAAGCAGGCAGCGAGCTTCATCGCCTCTGCCCTAGACCTCGAGAACGCGTTCACCATGGACTTCTCCGGAAGCCTGAGAGCTTCTACCGACGCGCTCATAACCGCGAACGAGCTCGTGGACTCGGGGAGGTTCTCCAGGGTCCTAGTCGTAGCATCCGACTGCATCCCAGTGAAACCTGGCAGCTTGTATGAGCAGTACTACGGCGATGCCGCTGTGGCCTTAACCGTCGAAAGGGAGGGTAAGGCGAAGATATTGGGTTACAGCTCTTACTCCCAACCCCTGCCAGGGGCTTGGATGCTAAAAGATGAGATCATGAGCTTCGACATGCGCTTGGACGGCATAGGATATGGAAGGGCCGTTCAGCAATCTGCCATGCCTCTCTTCGGGAAACTGGGAATGGGTCCGAAAGACTTCGACAGGATCGTCTGCTCGGCGCCAGACCCGAGGAGCTACGAGGTCTTGATGAAGTCGATAGGCGTGAAGCCAGAAGAGTTCTTCTTCGACAAAGTGGGAATCGCTGGAACCGCGCATCCTTTCCTACTGCTCGCCTCTCAGCTCGAGAGGCCTGGGAGGATCTTGCTCGGAGGTTACGGAGAAGGCGTAGACGTGTTGGCTATCGAGATAAGCGAGGCCCTCTCGACGAACTTGAGGAAGATGCTGGAAAGCAAAAAGGAGATAAGTTACGGCGATTACCTCTACAACAAAGGTTCCTTGGGCTCTCGAGAGGCCCCAGACAGGCCCTCGCTAACGAAGTATTGGAGGGAAGAGAAGTCGATCCTCAGGTTTTACGGGATGAAGTGCAAGAATTGCGGGGCCGTGAGCTACCCGATAAGCAGGGGTTGCGTTGAGTGCGGAGCGCGTGACAATTTCGAGGAGGTGAAGCTGGGCTTTAGGGGAAAGATATACACATTTACCATCGACTACTTAGTCTCTCCTGGGAATACCGTAGGCGATGGCGCGCATCCACACTGCGTCGCTGTGGTTGATCTAGAGGGCGGCGGGAGGGTTTTCTTCGAGGTAACGGACGTCCTGAGGGACTTCACCGGGATAGAGTGCGACGCAGAGGTTGAGAGGACTTTCAGGATCCTTTTTGAGAAGGGCGGCTTCAGGTATTATGGGTGGAAGGTGAGGCTCCCGAGGTGATCTCATGGCGTGGGACGTCGCCATAATAGGGTGTGGGGTAACGAAGTTTGGACATCACTGGGATAAAGACCACGACGACTTGCTCGTTGAGGCGGTTCACGAAGCCCTAAGAGATGCGAACGTGGATTTGAAGGACGTAGACGCGGTGTGGTGCGGGACGTTCTACCCCTTCACGGGCGTGAGCGGGAACGTCTTTTCGGACTCCCTAAAATTCTTTGGGAAGCCCATAACCAGGGTCGAGAACTACTGCGCTACTGGAATGGACGTCGTCAGAAATGCATGTTTCGCGATAATGAGCGGCGCTTACGACATAGTGATCGCTGCCGGAGTCGAGAAGCTGATGGACACTGGGGGAAGGGGGATCCCGCTGGTGGAGGGGATCTTCAGCGTTGGCATGCCCTACATCAGCGCGCCGGGGATTTTTGCGTTGGCGGCGAACAGAGCGTTCAAAGAATGGAAGTGGACGAGGGAGGATTTGGCATTGGTAGCCGTGAAGAATCACTACAACGGCGCGAGGCATCCAAAGGCACACTTCAGGAGGGAGGTCACGGTGGAAGAAGTTCTAAGAGCGCCCATAGTTGCGTACCCGCTAGGAGTCTACGACTGTAGCGCGGTTAGCGACGGCGCTGCCGCCGTAATTTTGACGAGGCCCGAGATAGCAAAGAAGCTGGGCTGCGACTACGCGCTGATAAAGTCCATAGGGATGGCCGTTGAGACCATGCACCCATGGCATCGGCCTTCAGAGACGTTCTTGAGCTTCCCCGCCACGGTTAAGGCCGCGAAGATGGCTTATAAGATGGCGGGGATCGAGAATCCGAGAAGACAACTGAACTTCGGCATAGTCCACGATTGCTTCACCATCACCGAGCTCATAAACTACCAAGACATGCAGCTCTGCAAGCCCGGGGAGGGAGCAAAGCTCATAAGGGATGGGGTTACCACGATCCATGGAGAGTTTCCGATCAACCCCGACGGCGGCCTAAAGTCTTTCGGACACCCGATAGCTGCGAGCGGCGTGCGAATGATCGTGGAGCTCGCGAAGCAAGTCCTGGGGAGGGCTGAAGGGCTTCAAGTAAAGGGTGCGGAGGCGGGCTTCGCTCACAACCTCGGCGGACCTTATTCCGTCGCTTCCGTGGCAATAGTCGCAAAGCCATAGCTCTCAGTCTAACCTTGTCTAACCTTTTTTATGCGTGAGCGCGTGGGCCGTGAAAACTTCTCCGCGCTGGGCAAACCTTCGATGCACGCGTAAAGAAGGACGTAGGTTTAGCTTTTAGCGCCCCGAACACGTAGTTTTCGTTTTGAGCTATCTAAAAAAGGAGATTTGTTTGGGTTTTATGGAAAGCTGACGTGAGGGCTCTCTGCGGGGCTTGCGGAATCGACTTTGAAGTTAGAGGCCTCTCGATCGTCGTCCTTGCCCTGAGGGCGGCCTCGCACCTTCTATCATCCTCTTGAAGTGTAGTAGTCCTTGTACGTTCCCCTCAGCATCTTCTTGTCAAACTTCCCGACGCTCGTCTTCGGAATTTCCTCGACGAAGATTATGTCGTCCGGCACCTGCCACTTCGCGAATCTCTTTGCTACGTGCTCCTTTATCTCCTCCTTCGTTATCTTGTCTTTGTACTCGGGTTTTGGAACCACTATGGCTAAAGGCCTCTCCTCCCACTTCGGATGAGGAACCCCTATGACGCAGGCTTCGTAGACCTTTGGATGGGCCATTATCCAGTTCTCTAGGTCAACGCTACTAATCCACTCCCCACCGCTCTTGATTAGGTCTTTGATCCTGTCGACTATCTTTATGTACCCGTGCTCGTCTATGGTTGCGGCGTCCCCGCTCTTCCACCACTTCCCGGTCTCGTCTTCTAAGAAGGACTCGAAAGTCCTCGGGTCCTTGTAGTACTCTCCAGTAATCCAAGGACCTCTAATGCAGAGCTCCCCTATACTCTTCCCGTCCCACGGAAGTTCTCTACCGCTCTCGTCGACGAGCTTCACGTCGACGCCGAAGACCGGGACCCCCTGCTTCCTCCTGAGCTCCCACTTCTCCTCGTCACTCAAGTCTTTGAGCTCGGGTTTAAGGAAGTTGAGGGAAACGAGCGGACTGGTCTCCGTCGCGCCGTATGCATGTATTATTTCGATTCCGAACTCCTTCAATCCCTTCATCATAGCCAACGGGGGCTCGCTGGCACCGCTAGCGGCTCTCATGTTGAACTTCGGCTTGGGCTCTAGCCCCTGCAGGTACTTCAATAACGGCATGAAAATCGCCGGAGCGCCCGCTGTTATCGTTACCCCCTCGCTCAGCATTAGATCGACTATTGGCTTCAAGTCCTCGATGGTGAACCTCCCTGGAAAGACCAACTTTGCGCCGACTAAGGTTGCTCCAAAGTGCGTGCCCCAACCGTTGGCATGGAATAGAGGGACTAATTGCAGGTACGTGTCCTCGCTCTTCACGCCGAGGTATAGTGCGCCGACCAATGCGTGCAATACCATCGCTCTATGAGAGTAGAAGACCCCCTTTGGCTTCCCCGTCGTTCCAGAGGTGTAGCAGGCCGTGCAAGCAGACCTTTCATCTATGACCGGGAAGTCGTACTTGTCGCTCTGCTCCTTCAATAACTCCTCATAGCTGTAGGCCTCGAAGGGGAGCTCGGGGAGCTCTCCATCACCCATCACGACGCACTTGAACTTCACCTTCTCCATCAACACTGGGACGAATATCAGGAGGGACTCGTCAACGAATACGAGCTTTACCCCGCTATGCTCTAGGACGTATGTGAGCTCGCTTGGGTGAAGCCTTAGGTTCAATGGGAGCAACGTAGCTCCTATTCCTGGAACTCCGAAAAACAGCTCGTAGAACCTGTGCGTGTTCCAGCTTATGACGCTCACTCTATCCCCGGCCTTCACGCCTAGGGCTTCGAGCGCGTTAGCAAGCCTTGAAACCCTTTTGAAGGCCTCTGAGTAGTTGTACCTGAAGAGGGTCCCATCCAATCTCCTAGACACTATCTCTCTCTTGGGGAAGAACTTTGCGGCGTGCCTCAGTATGTCTATTATGTTTAGCTGTTCGTCCATCATTGTAGACGGGAAGCCTTTTATAAAGCGCCTCATACGATAAAGAATATTCACGTAGTTTCTATAAAGGTTTTTGCCTAGGGCTTTTACGAATCGGTTTATCGATTTACGAACCTTCTCAAACACTAATTAAAAAGGCTATACTTTATGGCTGATCGTATGAACTCTAAGTCGGGGTGCGTCGCGGGCTTAAAGTTAGAGGTTATGGGGCTGAGAAGTAAAGTACGCAAAGGGATTGAGAGCCCCTTATTTAACCTTCATGCCTTCAGCTATGGGCGTGGGGGTACGACTAGCTTAGATTAAAGTTCTCCTCGATTCGAGGGCTTGAAGTGTTTGGGGGAAATAAGGCCGCCTTGACGATCCAGTTGGCACTCATCGCCATCGATTCTTGTCATCCTTGTTCCTTTAATTCCCTTAGCAGCATTTCCTTGAGAAGGGACTTCTGCACTTTGCCGAGGGGGTTTCTGGGTATCTGATCGACTATCACGAGCTTCTCCGGCCACTTGTAAATGGCGACCCCCGACCCCTTCATTAACTCCTTTACCTCTTCGAGAGTGATGGATTCTCCCGGCTTTGGCACCACAAAGGCGCAAACCCTTTCTCCGAGCCTCTCGTCGGGATAGCCGACGACGGCCGCGTCCATTATCTTCGGGTGCTTCTTTATTATGTCCTCCACTTCGGCCGAGCTTATGGTAAAGCCCCCTCGCTTAATTATGTCCTTCTTCCTGTCGAAGAAGGCTATTGAGCGCTCATCTACGATCAGGAAGAGGTCGCCGGTGTGGAAGAACCCATCTTCATCGAAGGCCCTCTTCGTCAACTCTGGCTGGCGATAATAGCAAGCTATCGTCAATGGGCTTCTATAACAGAGCTCCCCGATCTCGCCCGGCTTCGTCAATTCTCTACCAGTTTCGGGATCGACTATCTTCGTCTCAACAGCGTTCCAGAAGGGTGTCTCCCACTTTATACCCTTACGAGGCCATGGGAAGCACCTAGCCCTAGTTTCCAGGTCGGGCACAGTCTTCTCGTAGGAGAAGAGCCCCGTGCCCTCGTTCTGTCCCCAAATGTTCACCGGCTCAACGCCTCTGCGCTTTAGCTCGACGAAGGTCCATGGGGGTGGTGCTGCCGCACCTTGTGCGAAGTATCTTAGGTTGCTTAGGTCCAACGTGTCTATGGCAGGGTGCTTCAACATCGCGACGACAACGGCCGGAACTGCGAGCGTGAAGTTGACCTTCTCCTCGACGAGTTGTAGCGCAAAGATCAATGGCTCAAATGGATGGTGCAAGACGAAGGTCCCCGCGCACATTATCCAAGGAATGAGCCCGACCCCTATGCCGGTCATGTTGACGATGGGGGCCGGGTTCATTATGACGTCACCGTCCTTGAGGATGCCGCCGTACTTTTCATCGTAGAAGAATCTTAAGAAGCCCCAATTGTTATGGGTCATCGGGCACGCCTTAGGCTCGGCCTCCGTTCCAGAAGTCCATTGTACGACTGCGACGTCGTTTGCGTTGAGCATCGACGTCGCCTCATCTAGATCGTTGCGTATCTTGTACTCGGTGCATGCCTTATGCCACTCGGAGAAGCTTATGACGTGCTCAATGCTCGGGCACTCGCTTTGGAGCTTCTTCGCCATCTCCAAGTGGTCGAAGCCCTTGAACGTCTCTGCGGTTATGAAGACCTTCGGCATGACTATCCTAAAAACTGTTCTCAGCTCATGTTCTCTCCACTGCATTGGCATTGGCGAAATGAATGCCGCGACTCTCCACGTGGCCAGGTATGCTACTATTAGCTCTATGGTGTTCGGCAATTGGACAGCAACGCAGGCGTCCTTAAACACCCCCTTGTCTAACAAGAAGGATGCCGCTCTGTCGACCCTTTCGGCGAGCTCTTTGTAAGTCAGCCTCTCGGGCTCGTAACCTACCAAGTCCCTTTTATTAGGCGGGTCGACTACAGCTATCCTATCTGGAACTCTTTTCACGTTCCTTTTGAAGCGCTCGATAAGAGTTACGTTGTCCCACCAGCCCTCTGAGACGTACTTATCGATAACATGTTTTGGGTGCAAAACTACCACGCGATAACCACCGTGCTATGTTTTGTTGGACAAAAGCTTAATATGTTTTGCCCGCCACGTGGGCTGTGTCCATAAATAAAGCCCGCACAGCTTCGTAATGATCTAGTCCAGCACCGCGAGCTTTTGGATATCGAGAGGGCTTAGCGCTCCGGCTTCTCGCCGAGCTTTCTGACTTTTCACACGGCCGTTTTAGAGGGCCCCGGACTTCCGACGAGGCTTTAACGGCCCTCCTGAGGCTCGAGGGCTACGGGCAGAGACTGGCCCAAGAATTTCTGCTCCAGCAAGCTTTGTTCCTCTCAAAGATGTCGAGGCTCGTGACTGGAAGCCTTATGCCCGACGTAGAGGGCCTGTATGGGGCATTATGGGCCTTAAATTACTAGGCCCCGTAGCAAGGAGAGGGGAAAGACTTAAAAAATCATTGTCAATAAAAAATGGTTGGCTATCGGCCGAGCTATGCGGGAAGATGCATATGAGAAGATCAGAACGTTTCCCAGGCGTTGTATGGAAAGGAGATGCCGGCAACTTCATAAGCATAGATGAAGAGAAGTGCGTTGGTTGTGCCAACTGCGTTAAGGTTTGCATGGGAGAATGCTTTGAGATAGCGAACGGAAAGGCGAGGGTGAAAAGCCTGGACTTCTGCATCGAGTGTGCTGCTTGCATGTACGTGTGCGAGACAGGAGCTATAAAATTCTCGTGGCCTAAAGGTGGGACCGGGTACAAGTTTGATTGGGGGTGATAAGTAGTGATGAGAGAGGACTATGATGTGATAGTCGTCGGCGCTGGGTTCGGAGGGCTAGCGGCCGCTAAGAGGTGCGCCGATGCGGGCTTGAAAGTTCTAGTAGTAGAAAGGGGTGAGGAAGTAGGAGATAAAGTCGTATCAGGCTGCACCATACCCATTTACGGCTTTCTCTTCGGACCTGATTTTATAAGAAATGGCGATCCGCCCATAGAAAGGCCTTGCGCTGGTATTAGGAATTACTTGATGAAAGACGTCGATGCCGATGATTACGAAGTCATAGAGAACGTGATCCCTCAGCCATTGTCCCCCGTTATCGTGGCAGGCTATAACATCTACTGCAAGCCCTTTTGCCAGTGGATGGCAGAGCGAGCAGTAAAATCGGGTGTAGAGCTAAGGACGTCTACAGTTGCCAAGCACTTGATAAAGGAGGGAGGGGAGGTCAAGGGTATAATAACTGATGAGGGTGAGAAGATAACATCCAAAGTGGTGCTGGATTGCGAGGGACATCAAGGCCTTCTCGCGGTAGAGGCTGGGCTCAGGGATAAATGGGCCCCAGAAACGATAGCTCTTGCAAGCGCATACGACTATGAGATGAACTCGGCAAGAGAAACCGACGAGGTCTTCGGATTCGTAAGCGAGTTCCTGTGGGCTTGGGATGAGAGCAAAGTAGCCCCTCCGCTTGGTTACGGAAATGGACTCATGATATTTCCATACGATAGCAGTTTTCATTACATGCAAGACCAATGCCTAAAGATTTCAGAAATAGGCGGTCCAGGTTATGTTCCGAACCTTCGAAAGTTACTGGATGAGTACCACAAGTCTCTTACTTCTAGGTGGCGGAGATGGAAGAATGATATAGAGCCACATATAAAGCGTTTGAGGGGGCTCATCTATGATACTTTTGAGATCTTCGTCGCATTACACGAGAAACAGAGAAACATACCCTTATCGACTAGTGGGCTCATGCTCGTCGGAGATGCGGCTGGGCTAGAGAGCACCGAACTCTGCGACGGTATTCCAACGGCCTGGTTTTCCGCTGAGTATGCCGCGGAAGTCGCTATCGAAGCAATTAAGAGGAACGACACATCTGCGCAGTTCCTGAAGAAGTACGATCAGCTGGTGAGATCGGACAAGCTCATACAATGGGCAACTTCAGGACGAGATAGACATAACTTACGCTTAGCTCAGCGATACCATGATATAGAGCTCTTTAGATGGTGCATATATCATGGCTGGGGGCCTGGAGGATGGTCCAACCCTGATTTTAGAGACGCTTTCATAAGCAGGTTGATGGAGATGGTAAGAGAGGCTCCTGACGCCTTAGAGAAGATAGGAGACATGTTTGCTAGAAACTTTATCAATTGGAAAAAGCGCGGTCACGATATCAACATATCATATACCAACGAAGACATGAAAAATGCTTGGAATGAGTTCCTGATAATGCTGGGGATTCCAGCGGGGGTCAGAGACCTCCTCAAACCTATAGGAGACATATTCATTAGAGCAGCAAAGGAAGGCCTTGGTTGACGCGACCTCTTTTTTATCTTTGAAAAATTCTAAAATTTATGTTGTTTAGTTTTAACCTCATTATTGCTATGAATTTCATCTTGCGAGACAGGCCATCAGAGGAGTTCGTCGTGCACACAAACCAACACGATGCGCATTCGTAGCAGTTCTCGTAGTTCACCGCTTTGGCTTTGCCGTCTATTATTTTAATTACGCCTCCGAGGCACACCTTGACGCAGTCTTCGCATCCCGTGCAAGTCTCCGGGTCATTTTTATGAAGTCTCCGCCCAGCGTCCCGCTCGCCCCCTTCCAACATGTACTTCATATGGCCACCCCATGAGTAGCATGAGTTCATCAAACACCATGAGGAGTTTCTTATAGAGGAAAGGCCCTATGTACCTCATTAAGCGCAGGGGGCCGTTTATCAATAACATCAAGCCTGACGGTTTGGGCTGGTCGAACGCTCCTTTTATCATGTAATTAGAGATCGCGGAGCACGTCCGGACCATCTTTCCCCATCCATCTTCGCGAAGAACTCTCTTCTTCAAGGCCTTTGCATGAGCCCTACGAAAGACTTATAGTGCTTATGCTCCTTATTCTTTTAACATGGAGAGGAAGGAGTTCATCTGGGGCTTTCCTTCACTTTACTACCCAGAAATAAGCTTGAGCGAGGCAACCTTAAGGACTTGCAACAAATTCTCTGAGAAGACCGCGATAATTTACGCCGAGCCGAGATTTCCGTGCGACCTGCCCCTCTCCATGACGTACAAGGAATTTGGAGAAACGTTCCTCAAATTGGCGAGCTCCCTACAATCGCTGGGAATAGAGAAGGGCCAACACGTCGCCTGCATGCTCCCCAACATGCCCGACTACTGCGTCAGCATGTACGCGCTGTGGAGATTGGGCGCCGTCTTCATCCCGATAAACCCGATGTACAAGGCTGAAGAGCTGAGGTTCGTTCTCGAAGACTCTGAAGCTGAGGGCATAATAATCCACTCCTTACTCTACCCGTTGCTAGACAAAGTGAAGGGAGAGCTCCCCAAGCTGAAGAGAGTCATAACGGTGGCGGGGAAAGTGGAAGAACACCCTGACTTAAAGACCTTGGTCCTGCAAGGAGGAGTTGAGCTGAAGAAGAGGGTCGAAATAGAGCCGAAAGAAGATCTGGCAGCCATCTTGTACACCGGCGGGACTACGGGGATGCCCAAGGGCGCCATGTTGACGCACTACAACCTCGTCTCAAACGCCATACAGCTGATGGTCGCCCTCTCCATTAGCCACCGGGACACGATCTTGGGCTCGATGCCGCTCTTTCACGCAGCGGAGTTCGGGCTCTTCAACATAGTAATGATGTCAGGGGCCACCTACGTCACGATGGGGCGCTTCGACCCGGCACTGGTGGCGGAGAACATAGAGAAGTACAGCGCGACCTTCTCTTGGGCCGTCCCTCCCGCCTTTAACGCCCTCGTCTACTACTTAGAGGACCCGAGGACTAGGCGATACGACTGGAAGAGCTTGAAGGGATTTGCTACGGGGGCCTGGCCTGTAGCCCCAGTGATGATTGAGAGGTTCAAGAAGATCGTCGCGGAGAAGTGCAACAACCCTAGGGTCGTGCACAACCAGGTGTGGGGGATGACAGAGGCCAGCCCCATGTGCACCACGAACCCGCCCTTGAGGTTGGACAAGAGTTATACCCAGGGCATACCGCTCCCGGACGTCGAGCTCAAGCTGATCAACCCCGAGACGGGGGAGGAAATAACGGAGCCGAACGTCACGGGCGAGGCCGTGATAAGGGGGCCCAACGTCTTCAAGGGCTATTGGAAGAGGCCCGAAGAGGATCAGGCGGCCTGGTGGATAGATCCAAAGACTGGATTGAAGTACTTCAGGACTGGGGACTTGGGGTACATAGACTCGGAAGGCTTCTTCGTGTTCCAAGATAGGGTGAAGGAGGTCATAAAGTACAAGGGCTACACCGTAGCCCCCTTCGAGCTTGAGGCGCTATTGCTAAAGCACGAGGCGATCAAGGATGTAGCCGTTGTCGGAAAGCCGGACCCAGAAGCTGGAGAGATACCGAAGGCGTTCGTAGTCCTAAAACCAGAGTACAAGGACAAGGTCACCGCCGAGGAGATCATAGAGTGGTGCAAGGAGAGGATTTCAGGGTACAAGAGGATAAGAGAGGTAGAGTTCGTTGACGAAATTCCAAGAACTGCTTCCGGTAAGATTTTGAGGAGAGTCCTACGAGAGCTAGAAAGAAAGCGCGCACGCGAAACTCTTAGATAGACTAGGCTTGAATAAACCTTTAATCCAAGTTCTAGAGGGATTTAAATGCTAGAAGATGTTGAGGAAATAAAGAGGTTTTCCGCCCCAGGACTTTAACCTCATAAGCTATGGAGGGGCTGTACCAACCTTCGTCGCTAATTATGCGCAGGGGTACCGTTCAGAGGTGTGTACCGTCCTCTTCGCAGCAGTATTTTCCGCTTCTGGCGCCGCCACAATGGATATCGTTCATCGTTATCAAAGATCAACATTTGCCGTGATACCCTATGGCGCTAGCCCTGAGTACAAAATGTTCATGGGAGCTATTCTAAACGTGGGATGGGACCTTAATCGCAGCGAAGGAGCAGGCTAGAATGATAGCTGCTTCACCTCTCGTGAGAGGTCGCTGAGCTCTTGGTATCGCTCCACACTCCTGATGGAGACCGCGTAGCATACTCAACCGGTATACAAATCCACGCTCCGATAGTCGGAGAATTTTAAAATTCATGATTGATCACAACTACGAAGAGAGGGTAGGGATAAAACCGGGAGACATTTTCGTGAATAACGATCGCTCTATAGCTGGTTATGCATCCAACTGATGTATATGATGTCATGCCATCTGATGTCTGGGGCTTACTTGCATAGCTAAGCCGGGGTTGAATGAGCAATGGACAGACTAAGTTAAGAAAAATCCCTAAAAGCTAAGAGGGGAACAATCTCAGGCTTGCGGGAGCTGAGTCGTATGTTTACGGGATTTGAGCTGACTGAGGAGCAAAGGCTGTTGCAAGAGGCCGTCCGCGACTTCGCCAAGAAGGAGTTCACCCCCGAGAAGTCGAGGGAGTACGAGGAGAAGGAGGAGTTCCCCTGGGACCTCTACAGGAAGATGTGCCAACACGGC
>Ga0105154_1000412_pt1 | contig 18984 bp, 17 predicted proteins | sample SSWtaG_FD_89672 | JGI IMG/M metagenome (GOLD analysis project Ga0105154, IMG submission 89672) | Hot spring microbial communities from Sandy's Spring West, USA to study Microbial Dark Matter (Phase II) - SSWsed_matched | ecosystem: Environmental > Aquatic > Thermal springs > Hot (42-90C) >... | reverse complement strand
TAGATCAACCGGTCAAACCTCCCAGGCCTCAAGAGCGCAGGGTCGAGGATATCAGGCCTATTCGTCGCACCAATCACCACCACACCCTCCAACCTCTCCAAACCATCCATCTCCGTGAGGAGCGTGCTCACTACCCGCTCCGTCACCCCTGAGTCCGCGGTCACGAGCCCGCGCATTGGAGCTAAGGCATCAATCTCGTCGATGAACACTACACAGGGTGCTGCCTGCCTTGCCTTCCGGAAGATTTCGCGGATTGCTCGCTCGCTCTCACCCACCCACTTGCTAAACACCTCAGGTCCTTTAATGCTGACGAAGTTCGCCTCGCTCTCTGTCGCCACAGCCTTAGCCAGCAGGGTCTTGCCAGTGCCTGGTGGGCCGTAGAGCAGGATGCCCTTCGGAGGGTCGATGCCCAGCCTCTCGAACGCCTCGGGGTGCTTGAGCGGCCACTCCACAGCCTCCCTCAGCTGCTGCTTCACCTCCTCCAGACCCCCGATGTCGTCCCAGCGAATTGTGGGGACCTCTACCTCTATCTCCCTCAGAGCGCTGGGGGTGATCTCCCTAAAAGCGTTTATGAAGTCCTCCATCTTGACCTCGATGGTCTCGAGTACTTCTAGCGGTATCTCCTCCTTCTCCAAGTCGATCATCGGCAGTACCCTGCGGAGGGCTTTCATCGCGGCTTCGCGGCATAGAGCTGCTAGATCAGCGCCGACGTAACCGTGCGTGATTTCGGCTAGCTTCTCTAGGTCAACATCCTTTGCCAGCGGCATGCTTCTCGTGTGAACCTTGAGTATCTCCAAGCGCCCTCTCTTGTCTGGGATCCCGATCTCTATCTCCCTGTCGAAGCGGCCTGGCCTCCGCAGGGCAGGGTCTATGGCATTAGGTCTGTTAGTAGCGCCTATGACTATGACATCGCCTCTCGCCTCAAGCCCGTCCATTAGCGCTAGGAGCTGTGCTACTACTCTCTTCTCGACCTCTCCCGTTACCTCCTCGCGCTTAGGCGCGATAGCGTCAATCTCGTCGATGAAGATAATCGCAGGGGCATGCTCTTTGGCCTCCTCGAAGATCTCCCTGAGCCTCTGCTCACTCTCCCCGTAGAACTTGCTCATGATCTCCGGCCCGTTGATCGCGATGAAGTAAGCGTCCGTCTCGTTCGCCACAGCCTTAGCCAGCAGGGTCTTGCCAGTGCCTGGTGGGCCGTAGAGCAGGATGCCCTTCGGAGGGTCGATGCCCAGCCTCTTGAAGAGCTCTGGGTGCCTCAGCGGCAGCTCGACCATCTCCCTGATCTTCTGCTTCGCCTCCTCGAGGTCGCCTATGTCGTCGTAGGTCACCTTGGGTATCCTGCCCAGGTCGACAGGCCTCTCGAGTATTTTTAGCTGCGTTTTCTCGGTAACCACTACAACTCCTTTAGGCTTTATGCTAACGACGTTGAAGTGTATGATCTGACCTAGAACTGGGATCTGGATGACATCACCCTCGATTATCGGTCTGTCTATCAGTCTCTTCTTGACGTAGGCCACGAAATTCTCGTCTACAGCAAGCGTCATCGAAGCTGGCGCTAATCTGACCAGGGTTGCGGGCTTCACCTCGGCTTTCCTTACTCTGACCTTATCGCCAATGCTCACGCCAGCGTTCTTCCTCGTCCACCCGTCCATCCTGATCACGAATTTCCCCTTATCCTCCGCGTAGCCTGGCCACGCGATCGCAACAGTTTTGCGCTTTCCCTCAATCTCTACAACATCCCCAGCGCTTATCCCGAGAAGCTCCATTGCGTCCTCGTCTATGCGCACTCTTCCCCTACCGGCTTCGTGCTGCCGTACTTCGAGCACTTTGAGCTCTATCTCGTCCACGTGCTTCTTCTCGGACACGCCAACCACCAAAACCTACTTGGGGTAAATCAAAGGCGCTATAAAAGTGTTCTTTGATCTCACGGAGAAGGTCCGAGTGCTGGCTGCTGCGCTCGGGGACAGTAGTTTTTTATGTGCGTGCAGCAGGCGTGGGAGGCGGTGGAGCGCCAGCATGAGTGAGCGCACAGTCGCTAGAGGGGACTTCGTCCTAGTAAAATACACCATAAGCCTGATGGAGGAGGCAGGTGAGAGAGTTATAGCTTCCACTGCGCACGAAGAGGGCGCTACTACCCACGAAGAGCCAGAGCTAGTAATCGTGGGCGAAGGGTTCCTTCTGAGCGCCATAGAGGAGGCTTTGATCGGCATGAGGGAGGGCGAGAGCAAGGAGGTTGTTCTGGAGCCTAGCCAAGCATTCGGTGAAAGAGATCCCGGAAACATTGTTGTCCTACCGGCGAGGGAGCTCAGCAGCCGGGGTGTTGTACCGAGAGTGGGAGAGGAGGTAGAAGTCGATGGTAGGCGTGGGCGCGTCATAAGGGTGGGAGGAGGCAGAGTCACTATAGACTTCAACCACCCCTTCGCAGGGAAGAAGGTGAAGGCTCGTATTACTGTGCAGGAGATAGTTGAAGACGACCGAGGAAAAATCACGGAACTTCTGTGCAAGTGGTTCAGGGGTCTCCCCAAGGATAGGGTCTCTGTTAAGATAGACGGTGAGGCGGTGGAGGTGGAGGTCCCCGGCAGCATATTCGCTTACTCCAATGCACATATTCTCCTTAGCGGCTTCCTCAGAGACGTGGAGAGGTACGTACCGAGCATCTCTAGAGTGAGGCTGGTCGAAGAGTTCAAGTTCGAGAGGAAGAAGGAGGAGAAGTCTATCCCCGAGGCTTCTGGAGAAGCTTCTGCTTAGCTGCAAGCCACAGGCGCGGGGTGGGCGGCTCTAGGAGTTCTGCTTCAACTAGCCACAGATTGGGAGCTAGTCTCTCTAAGACTTTCACCACTCTGACTTTCTCGCCGTCCTCTACCCCTAGGTGTTCGCAGATTACACCTTCAGGGCATCTGATGGGTTTCCTGTATGTCATTTCGACTCCGGGGGCGACAAAGGGTGCTTCTACGATTAGTCTTGCGGGCATCTCCTCCACTACGACGACCTGCATCTCCTCGGAGAGAGCGGGGCAGTAGTTGATGTGCATCCTAGTCTCCACGACGCGGTAGCTGACGAGAGGGCGGGTGGAGCCTATGCAGACCCTGAAGAGCTCGCACGACAAGCACTTGCTGGTCAGGAGCGGCTGGAAGACAGCTCCTTTTCGCGCGAAGGGCTTTGTGACCATTGAAAGAGCTCTGCGCGCCATCTGCCCTACCGGACAGTCCCTGCAGGAGCCGGCCAGATAAACATTCTTAGACATGAGCGGAAGCTGCAGCACGCTGCGCTACTACTCGCGCGCCCGCTGTAGCGCGGTAGAATAAGACCTGGAGAAAGCTTGGCTGAGCATAGAGTTCTAGGTAAAAACCGCCCTGCTCAGAACAAGAGATGGAAGATCTCTCTCGAGCTCCCGCTGGAGCAGTATCAGACCAGCGATGACCGGCATGCTAGAGTACCGCTGTGTATTTATCTTCGATGAGTTCTCCTTCGATGAGCGTGAATGCGATCAGGCGAGCAGAAGGTACTGAAGGGCACAACGACTGTAGGCTTAGTAGGACCTAGCTTCGTTGTCCTGGCAGCTGACAAGCGGGCTACAAGCGGGTATTTCATAGCCAGCAGGGATGTGAGGAAGATCCTCGAAGTGGACAGGCATGCTGCAGTGACTGTAGCGGGCACTGTGGGCGATGCACAGCAGCTAGTGGAAAGGCTCAGAGCAGAGGCAAGGTACTACAGCACTGTAGTGGGAGAGCCTATGCCCATCAAGAGTATAGCCACTCTAGCTTCTCTCATATTGTTCAGCTATAGACCCTTACTTTCGGTCGAGATGCTCGTAGGAGGGGTGGACTCTGAGGGTCCCGCGCTCTACCTTGTGGATCTCTTAGGCTCCGTGACCTTTGAGAAGTACGCTGCGACAGGCTCCGGTTCCCCCTTTGCCGTATCCGTGCTGGAGAACGAGTATCGCGGCGAGTTATCTGTCGACGAAGCCGTGAGAATCGCTGCTAAAGCTGTCAGAACGGCACTCTCCCGAGATCCTGGCAGCGGCGAAGGAGTCGATGTCGCGGTCATTAGCAGGGAGGGCATAAAGTACCTAAGGGCCTGAGACTCGGCGGCGCGCTGCATGCTCGGGGGCAAAAATATAAACTGGTCCTACAGTATCGATTGCTGAGGGTTTCTCATAGGCGCTAGGTGAAAAGCTTTGGAGCATGTCTGGGAGGCAGCTCGAGAAGTACGGGAAGGTATCTTCACTAACGTGCCACAGGAAGCCGGCATAGTGAGAGTAGAATTCGAGGGGCCAAAGGTGGTGATATACACCAGGAACCCTAGAGTGTTCTTCGAGAACGAAGGAGAGCTTGTCAAGAGGATAGCGAAGACTATTAAGAAACGCGTGGTTATCCGCGGCGACCCCGGCTTGAGAAGGAAGGAAAGCGAGTCCAAGGAGATCATAGAGAAGCTTGTCCCGAAGGAGGCTGGTCTCAGAGACATGTTTTTCAACGAGGAGACAGGCGAGGTCGAGATAGAGGTTCTAGCACCGGAGAAGGTTGACCCCTTTGTGCTGCACAGGATTTTCTTCGAGACGCTCTGGTACCCAAGGGTCTTGAGGAGGCCGCCTGTCCGGTGCAGAACCGTCCACGAGCTCAGGGAGCTGTACAGAGCCAGCTCGGACGATCGCAGAGAGTTTCTCAAAATACTGGGGGATAGGATCTACCGCAAGCCGATGTTCGAGATAGACAGAGTTCGCATAGTCGCCTTAGGTTCCTTCCAGGAGGTTGGAAGGAGTGCTATTCTCGTGCAGACGCCTGAAGCTAACATCCTTCTGGATGCGGGCATCAAGCCGACCAACGAGCAGGACGAGCTGCCGCTCTTCGACCTCCCAGAGTTCAGCGTTGACCTCTTAGACGCGGTTGTGATAACACACGCGCACCTAGACCACTGCGGCGCACTACCCCTTCTGTACAAGTACGGCTACAAAGGCCCTGTGTACATGACGGAGCCCACGCTCCACTTAGCAAAGCTGCTCTTCGAGGATTATCTCAAGGTCTCCAACCGGGAGGGGAAGCGCGAGCTCTTCTCTGCGCGCGATGTGAACTCAGCTCTTCTTCACGCGTACACGCTCTCTTACGGAGAAGTAACAGACGTAGCTCCAGGGGTTAGGTTGACGCTCTACAGGGCGGGGCACATCTTGGGCTCGGCGATAGTCCACTTGCACATCGGCGAAGGGCTTATCAACGCCGTCTACACGGGGGATATGAAGTTCGCCAAGACGATGCTCCTAGATCCCGCGAACAGCAAGTTTCCGAGAGCGGAAGTGCTCATCATGGAGTCCACCTACGGCAGCAAGAACGACGTGCTGCCCAGCGAGGATGACGCCCGGCTCGAGCTGGCTAAGATAGTGAGGGATACAGCGGAGAAGGGCGGGATAGTCTTGATACCTGTGCTCGCTATCGGTAGAGCGCAGGAGGTGCTCGTCGGCCTGCTCGACCTCATGAAGAGGGGCGTTATCCCCCAGCTGCCCATCTTCATAGAGGGTATGGTGGACGAGGTGTCTGCGGTCCACATGACCTTCCCGGAGTACCTCTCTGCCGAGGTAAGGAATTACATCTACAACGACGAGAACCCGTTCACAGCAGAGAATGTGCACGTTATCCGCGGGGAAGAGAGAGAGGAAGTTGTCAGCAAGAGACCCGCTATAATCCTAGCAACCTCTGGCATGCTCACAGGCGGTCCTGTGCTGGACTACTTGCGCATACTCGCTGGGGACGGGAGCAGCAGCCTAGTCTTCGTGAGCTACCAGGCAGAGGGCACTCTGGGCAGAAAGATCCTGCAGGGCTTGCGCAAGCTGACTTTCACGGATCACTCGGGTAAGCTAGTTACCGTGGAGCTCCAGATGAGGGTCTTCAGAGTCGAGGGCTTTTCAGGCCACAGCGACCGCAGGCAGCTAGAAAACTTCGTAAGGAGGATGGAGCCCTCGCCCAAGCTAATCATACTGAACCACGGCGAGAGCGGCAAGATCGCTGAGCTCCGCGGCTACTTCCTCAGCGAGTGGTTCAGGAAGAAGTACAACCTGTACTTAGAGGTGCTAGCCCCGAAGAACGCAGAGGCTGTCAGAATCGTGTAGTTCTACCCCTGTGCCAGTTTCCAGTAGTCATCCCCTACGTAGTGAAGATTCACAACGGCTTTGCCCTTCTTCGAGGGTCCCACATCTGACGCGTTCACCAGAGAGATGCCTACAGCGATGGGGCGTTCTTTCTCATCTCTTACGAGCACTTTGACTCCTGGCCTCATCTCTCCTTCAACCCTAGTTATCCCCGGAGCCATCACATCAGCACCGTTCAGTATTCTAGCGATAGCTCCCGAGTCAACGTACACGCTAGCGAACTCCGGCATGATGCCAGTCCTGAAGATGTAGTAAAGCGAAGGTATGAGCCCGTACTGTGAGTGCTCAAGCACGGCTAGCACGCCGTCGAGGTAGTATACTGCCTGGATCCTGTTGTCCACTACCTTTGCAACCTCCACGTTTTTGCTTCCTTCTACGGCTTCCTTAAACTTCGCACCCAACTCTTTCGCAGCCTTCTCGGTGAAATCTCGCCTATCCCTCTTGCTGAGGCTGTGCCTGCTTGAGATCTTCCTCCCATGAGACGTGCGCGACATGCGCCACCCCCTCCACTGTGTAGTACGTGATAACCCCCTCTTTATCGACTATCGCGAGCACAAGCTCGCGGTCGCTCTCCAAAGCCCTTCTGTGCATCTCCTCCAAGTCTGCGAAACCTATTCTAACCCCCTCTTTCACTATTCTAACGAGAAACCTCCTTGCGGAATCCCTCCGCTTCCAATCCACGAGCAGCTCATAGCTTGTAACACCCGGCATAACGACCAGTGCTCTGTTTCTAAGATCCGTGTAGACACCGAGCTTAGCCCAGAAATCGGGGTCTTCTTTCGCACCCAGTTTCACGAGATCGATGAAGCTCAGCTGCTTACCCTCATCTTCTACAGTGATCACCCCTCTGTCCAGAAGGTACGCAGCTTCCACCAGCTCGAGCTCTAAGACGCCCCCCCTCGCTATGCCGTAACCTCTCTGAGCGAGAAACTCTATGGCAGTGCTGTCTCTGACCACAACCTTCCTTCCTCGTAACTCTGCCTTCCAAATCACGGTTTCTCCGCTTTTCATCTCCTGCATATCCAGCACATCCACTAGGGGAACCCTACTGCCTATTATACTTCGTGAAGCACCTATGGAGCACAGGCTTAAAACGAGGTGGTGCGGGGGCCGGGATTCGAACCCGGGCAGGCCGACGCCAGCGGAGCTCTTATCAGCTCAGATCCTAAGTGTGGGCCCTCGCGGTCCGCCCCCTTTGTCCTAGCTCGGGCACCCCCGCTACAAATAATAACTCTCTGAGGCAGATTTAAACCCTTCTCGCGTGGTGTGCTGCTAAACTCCCTCAATACGTCTTATGTACTCCTCCTCGTCTGTCACCATAAGCTCCTGCCTGGTGCTTAGCTGCTCCAGCCTCTTCTGCCTCTTCACGAGCCTGGTGATGTACCCTGCGATCTGGTTCCTCAAAACCTTGGAAGGGATGTCAGTTACCCTCACCAACGCTTGCTTATTGTGCTCATAGTCCTCAGTGAACAAGTAGGGGTACCTGCTTAACAGCTCTCTCGCAGTTCTCTTCACGAGCCTTATCCTCACGTTCCCCATCGAGACCCTCTTGCGAAGGCATGCAGCATAGATTAATTTTTCTTCCCCTTCAGCGGGTTAGAACCAAGGGGAGAGCTTCCTCTTTTCAGAGCACAGAGATAAGCTTATTATAATTCTTCTGAAGACTCTTGCACACAATGTCACGCGGTATCAGTTCGCGGCGGAGGAGGCAGGAGCTACCCCTAGCTCCTATCGACAGGATACTGCACCAGGCAGGGGCTGAGAGAGTTAGCGAGGAAGCTGCAGTCTTCCTCAGGGATTTCTTGGAGAAGCTGGCAAGGGAAGTCGCGAAGGAAGCGGTAGAGGCTTCCCGCCACGCCGAACGGAAGACCGTGACCGAGGAGGATGTCAGGTTCGCCATAAGCAGAATTCAGCGGTACCTGTGCGCTAACTACGAGCTAGCTAGGCTCAGCTCTCCTGAGGAACAGTACTAGCAGCTGTGCGCGGAGGAGTGGAAGCGGAGTTCACGCGGCGCGCAACCTTATTAAATGTCATTCCATCCATCACGCTTGGCTGCGCCGGGGTAGCTCAGCCAGGTGGAGCACCCGACCGCGTGTGCGCGGGGTGAGGCTGTTAACCGGGGGGTCCCGGGTTCAAATCCCGGCCCCGGCGCCACTTCTTGTCCGTTCAGCGTGGTCAAAACGGCGTGCTGAGCGTGTCCGTAGTACCTACGTATGCTGGATGAGATATCGAGGATGAGCGCAGAATCACGAGATTTCCACCCAGGTGGGGTGATATCCGGGAGAGCGCATGAAGGTGAAGTTGGCGCTGAGCATCCTAATAGTGTGCTTGGCACTCGGCGGCGTGTTTGCTACGCCACCTTCGCAGGCCCCGGTGTTCTACGCTCGTACCGACCTTCTGGTGACTCTCGAGGAGGTGCATGAGCTGGATTTCGGGAGCAAGAGCTTGATAACCCTGACGAGTGCAAACCCGCTGCCAGGCTTCGCTCTTGACAGGTTCATTGTGGTCTTCGAAGGGGGTGCTCCGCAGGGTGTTCAACCGCTGAAGTACGACAAGAAGAGCGAGCGAATGGGGGTCCTCGAATCCCTTCTCTCGTACAGTGGAGAGGTGAGCCTCGCGTCCAACGGCTACAACGGAACCTGCAGGGTGCGTGTACTAACCGTGATGAGAAAGACTACGTGGCACCCCCTCGGCGACAGTGTGGAGGTGGACACGTCAGAGTTCGCAGGTACAGGGCTCAAGGATATCACACTCAAGATCACTCTGGACAACTACGCGCCTTACGCTGTCAAGCAGGTCGTAGGCCCGCAGGGCGAGAACCTGCTCGACGTTAGGAACCAGGAGTTCCTGGGCGCGGGTACCGTGAAGGTAGACCCCAAGCACGTCGAGCTCAGGGTTTCGCGGATAGGCTTCGGCAAGTATACTGTGAAGGTCGAGAGGAACGACGCATACGTGCTGCCTAGCGCGATGCTCGTCGTAGAGGAGGACTTCACTGAGCAGACTGTGCCAGCGAAGGGCAGCAGGACCCTCGCGCTTAGGGCAAAGTCGGGCTGGAAGCCCCTCGGCTGGATCATCGTCGCGTACAGCGTGGCTCCAGGACCTCTCGACGGTAGCTACGTGCAGGTAGAGGGCGACCTGGTCAACTTCGTCGCTGATAGGAAGGATGAGGTTGAGGTGCGAGGTGCTTCGCTGTTGATCCCCCCGCTGCTCCTGCACTACTGGATCAGAGCGTACCTAGTCTACGGCAGCACAGTGAAGGTGTCTAACCCCGGCAAGCACGATGTGCAGCTGTTGGCGATACCTGTCTACTTCCGAGAGGCTGGCACGTGGACGTCGAAGGGCGTCGAGGTCGCGGTCGGCCAGAAAGACCTGGGAGCCGCGTACGCAGCCTTCCTGGTAGTGCAGGTACCCGCTCTTGCGAGGATCAAGTCCGTCACCCTGCCAAGCGGGATCACAGTCTCGGGCTTCGAGAACTACACGGCGAGCTGGGACGGGGGGTGGAGGACTATGGTGGTGGAGGACCGTGAAGTGGCTGTCCAGGTGAAGAACGGAGCAAAGGTCGACGAAGGAGTCTACACGATAGCTGTTGAGTGGAGCCCCCTGCGCGTTAAGCCTGTGGACGCCAAGAACAGAGCGGTGGTCGGTGCTGAAGTTATCGTCGATGGGCTCCTCAAGACGTCTGGAGTGACTGGCGTCGACGGCGTAGCAATAATCAAGGTGTACGCGCCAGGCATCTACCGAGTGGCAGTCAACTATAAGGGGTCTATGGTCGGCGAGGTCGCGCTCGGCACGCTGATGGAGCAGGAGATTGAAATCCCCTGTGCCCTCTACGATCTGCAGGTTAACTCGAAAGCAGCGCTCGGATCTCCGGTTCCAGGAGCACAGATTACCGTGAGCAAGCAGAGCGGGTACACGCAGTCCCTTGAGTCTGACGATAGCGGACGCGCGCTCTTTGCACAACTTCCAGCGGGCACCTACACCGTGAAGGCTGAGTACAAGGGAGTCGTGGCGCAGCAGACGGTAAACCTCGCTGGCGACACCGTGCTCGACGTGAACCTAGGCATACTGTTCGAGCTCCCGCTGCTCGGTCCAGTCACAGTCACGACGGCTGCCGCTGTAGGCGTCGCCTCAGCGCTGGTCGCGGGAGCGGCGTTCACCAGGGCTAAACGCAAAGAGGAGGTAGAGATAGAGCTGGAGTGAGCGTAGCCGAGAATGTACGTTAGGAGGCTTTTTCTACCACCGCTTTGCTCCTACGGAGTAGAGGAATTCCTAGAAAAGATGGTTCTTCCCCTTCACGAATCAGGAGGTTTTTCCATCTTGGAGATGCTTGTGCAGAAGAACCGCGCCTGCTTGCTAGTAAGCATCGGCAATACCGCAGCCCTGCTGCATTATACTCCATGCGAAGTCAGCATAGCCTCTGGCTCCAAGCAGGCGCTCAAGAGCCTATATGGTATGCTCCTGGAGAAGCTCTCCGAGTCATGCCGGCGAAGCCGCAACCCGGAACTTCTCCTAGTGTTTGTCGGAGAGAACCTGATACCGGATGCTGAGAGCAGGTTAGCAGCGGTGCTTTCACGTAGTGCGGTGAGGGCAGTCATCTTCTCGGCACTCTTCATCATGCTGTACTGGATCCTGCACAATACCTCGGGGGTGGACTTCACGCTGAGCATGCTTCTCTCTCTAGCGGTGACGGTTTTCGCAGCCACAGCCCTACCGCCTTACCTGGTACTGCGCGCTATACCGCGCTGGAGAGTTTCGCGGGAGCAGAGGGTGAGAGTCTACAGGGTAGTCCTGGACAGGCTCGACAACGAAGTTCATACTGCAGCTCTTCTAGCGAAGGCGAGCATGGCGAGGCGTCCAGGGGCGTATTCGCGCCCTGAGGAGGTTAGGAAAACGCTGGAAGGATGGGGTGTTCCCGTGCGGGAAATAAGTCTATTCGAGTTCGACTTCAGCTGTGTGCTCGGTGCTCACAGGAGGACTAGGTTGTACATAACCTCGGTACCTGAGGTAACTGCGCTCGCGCTGGGCCCTTTCCGGGGTTACTCGGGCATAGTCCTCAACGCTGAGCTCTTAGTGGACCTTAAGCCTGAGGAGCTCTCTGCAGTCTTGGCACACGAGCTAGAACATCTTAAGCACAAAGACTCCCTTCTTCTTTCACTAACTTTGCTGCTCGGTCTTGCGCTTCTAATCTTCGCACACCAGCTCGTAGCACAGGTCTGGGTGCTGGCAGCCCACTCCGCTGCTCTCCTAGCCTTCTTCACGCTGTTATGCAGAGCGACAGAGGTTAGGGCAGACCTCGCTGCAGCAGCTGAAAAGGGCGCTGAACCCTTGAGGAGAGCGATCGTGAAGCTTGAATACCCGGAGCTTGTGAGAAGTACTTCTCTCCGCAGCAGGATCTTAAGCGTAGTCAACCCCTCTCCTCGACCACCAGCCTGGCTTCGCATAGCGATTCTTGAGAAGTACTCCAAGGGGGGACGCTCCTTTCTCAGAGCTTTCCTCGCCAATATCCTAGCACTGAAAATGGCTGTAGAGTTTGACTTCGCCAGCTGGTCTAAGTCGTGCTCACTATAGCCGTGATACTTGGGTAATACCGTTTCCGCTCTTCATAGCTCTTGATTAGGGTGCCTTGAGGCTCTTCTTAACGGGTTGCCGCATGAGCATCCGGGCGAAGATCCTTAAGGCGGTTGAGATTGTGGAGGACCTCGCCCTGTCTAAGGACATCGATGAGAAGCAGAGGAAGGCTCTGCTCCAAGTAGTGAAGTTGCTCTCAGAGGTTCAGGACGAGATCATTGACGCGAAAAGCAGGGTGAGGGAGCTGACCTACACTCTCCGCGAGCTTAGCGAGCTGCTGGGGTTAGAGGTCAACCTGACTGGGCCTAAGCTCGCGATAGAGGATGAGCTTATGGAAGCCATTGATAGAAGCTCCATGGTTGAGCTCGAGATAGATGGGGAGAAAGCGATAGTGAAAAAGCTTATTTCAGCGCAAGCGAGTACCTAGCTTGCTGCCAGCGCAGGAGGCGGGTTATCGTGCGCCCTAGGAGCGCGGCTAGGCTAAGGCAGGATGCCGGAGCAGGCGGGAGAGACCCCTCCTCCGATGAGCTCTTCAGCCGGATGATTGCAAAGGCCCAGCAGCGAGTGATCATAATCGCTGCTAGTGGTGTCGTAGCATCTCTAGCTCTGATACTGGTCATGCTTTTTCTCCCAGCGGTGGATTTTGCGCTTGTAGCGCCATTTGCCGCCGCAGCACTCGCGGTTTCTGCATGCACACTCGCTAGCTACGAGGTGGCGAGGCGTGTCGCAGATGCCTACTCGTACAAACTCTACGCGAGGCTCTCATCGGCGCAGCTGCCCTTGGTGAGGGAGGCTTCCCGCGTGGCTGAAGGAACACATGCGCTCGTGAGGCCTGCTGTGCCTGCTGTGCCTGCTGCGCAAGCACCACCCTCTACGAGACCTTCTGTGCAGCAGCCGCGCCCCGCGCCCCTCGTGGCGCAGCCCACAACCACGGCGGCTGTTTCGCAGAGACGAGAAACTCTCGTGCGACCAATACGGCCGGTGCAGCCCGCCCCGAGAATCCAGGCAGCACTCGCAGCGCTTACTCCCTCCCCGACGTGTCCCCAGTGCGGTCGCGAGTTACCCTACGGGGACCTTCACCTGCTATGCCCCTTCTGCGGTTTTAGGCTGAAGTAGCACGCCTCTCCCTTAGGAGCAGCAGGAGTACCGCTAAGCCTGCTGCAAGCATCATATAGCGCTTCGCTTCTTCCCAGCTGTCTGCCAGCACGCGGACCGACAGCCTGGCCTCACGCGCGCCTGGAGGGGCGTACACTAGAAGGTAGTCATTAGGGTCGCCCTCGCTCACACGGTACAGGATGATGATGTTATCAAGCTCGTTCACGCTGGCTCTGGATACTTTGTCGTGCGGTGAGTTGCCCACGCTAGCCGTCAGGTCTATCGGCAGCAATATGCCCGAGATGTTTACCAGCGCGAATATGTGGGGGTAAGCACCTTCCAGGGTGAAGGAGGTGGTACTGGACGCTATGCTCTGCCTGGCTTCTGGGGAGGCTACGTATGCGTAGATGAGAGAGGTATCTACTCCCTGAAGCTTGAGCAGCGCCGCTACGAAGGCGTGCACGTCTCCGCAGGAGCCGGTCATGTGCTCCACGAACCTGGTGGGGCACGTTACACCCCCCTCCTCTCGCACTGAGTAGCTAAACCTCTCTAGCGTCCACTGAACGACGTTTTCGATGTACTGGTCGACAGTGTCGCCGGGTCTTCTCAGCTCGTTGGACAGAGCCACCAGGTCTTCGAAGGATTTACTCGAGGAGTTGCACCTCCAAAAGCCGCCTGGGTAGGCCTCCTTACGTACTTCTTCCCACGCGATTCCTCTACGGAAGACCCACCTGCTCCTGAAGGGCGGTGCCGCGACCTCGACGCTTTGTACAAGTGTGATGTTCGCAACGCCTGAGAAGAATATGGGTCCAGGGTCTGCGTACTCATTACCCTCGCTGTCTCTTCTAATAGAGAAGCCGAGGGGCACGCCGTTGACGTACATTTGTGCATAAACTCTCTTCTGAACTAGCTCGACCGTGGGGGCTAGGAGGAAGTGCCTCGAGAAAACCTCAGCGCCGACAACCCCCTCACCCATCACTACGTACTCGACCTCTATGTGGTAAGTCTTATGGAGCAGGGGCGCTACAAGCGTTGCTACGAGCACCAGCATGCAAACCCGCAACGACCTACCCATTACCATGCGCGCGATCTGAGAGGGGAAAACATTAATTTCAGTTGCCGAGGGTGGAAAGGGGTGGCTGTGGGAGAAAGAAGAGGATTCGTTTTAAGGGTTTCAGGACCTGTCGTGTTCGCTAAGGGTGTAGATGACATCAAGCTTGGAGAGGTGGTCTACGTCGGCGAGGAAGGGCTCCTGGGCGAGGTTGTCCGGGTGTCCAGAGACTACTTCGCTGTTCAGGTCTACGAGGACACGAGCGGGCTGAGACCCAAGGAGCCCGTCGTCGCCACGGGCAAGCTGCTCGTGGCAGAGCTGGGGCCAGGCCTCCTCGGCAGAGTCTTTGACGGTGTGCAGAGACCCCTCGAGGATATAGCAGCACTCGTGGGCCCCTTCGTCAGGAGGGGTGTAAAGGTCCCATCGCTTCCGCGGAACAAGCGGTGGCACTTCAAGCCTGCGGTATCCCGAGGTGAGAAGCTAGGCCCCGGCGACGTGGTGGGGGTTGTGCAAGAGACTCCTCTCATCGAGCATCGCGTGATGGTGCCTCCGAACCTGAGCGGCGTAGTAAAAGAGGTTGCTCCAGAGGGGGACTATACAATAGAGGAGCCCGTGGTCGTGTTAGAGTCCAACGGCGTTGAAATACCCGTGTGCATGAAGCAGGAGTGGCCCGTGAGGCAGCCCCGGCCCTACAGGGAGAGACTGCCCAGCGACGTACCACTGCTCATGGGCCAAAGAGTGCTGGACACTTTCTTCCCTGTGGCTAAGGGCGGCGCAGGCGCTATCCCCGGTGGCTTCGGCACTGGGAAGACCGTGACGCTGCACAAGATCTCAATGCACAGCTTGTCGCAGATAGTGGTCTACATAGGGTGCGGGGAGAGAGGTAACGAGATAGCGGAGATGCTGAAGGAGTTCCCGGCTCTGAAGGATCCGAAAACCGGGAGGCCTATTATCGAGCGCAGCATAGTGATAGCCAACACCTCCAACATGCCTGTATCGGCCCGCGAGGCTTCGATCTACATGGGGGTTACCATCGCCGAGTACTACAGGGACCAAGGCTACGATGTGACTCTGATAGCCGATTCGACGAGCAGGTGGGCTGAGGCGGTGAGGGAGATCGCAGGTAGGCTCGGCGAGCTGCCTGTGGAGCGCGGCTACCCAGCGTACCTGCCCGACAAGATTGCGGAGTTCTACGAGAGAGGAGGTAGGGTTAAAGCCCTCGGGAAGCCCGAGAGAGAGGGCTCTGTCACAGTCCTGGGCGCAGTCTCGCCGCCCGGCGGCGACTTCAACGAGCCTGTGACAATCCACACGCTGCGCTTCGTCGGCACAATGTGGGCTCTCGACACGGACCTTGCCTATAGGAGGCATTTCCCCGCGGTGAACTGGCTGAGAAGTTTCAGCCAGTACGCTGATATCGTAGAAAGGTGGTGGGTCAAGAACGTGGCCCCCGACTTCCCGCAGTACAGGAGGAAGGCTCTCAGGCTGCTAACTGTGGCCAGCGAGATCGAAGCCATAGCATCAGTTGTGGGCGAGAGCGCGCTCCCAGACGACCAGAGGCTGATCCTTCTTGTCTCAGAGATAATCAAGGAAGGGTTCCTGAGACAGACTGCACTGGAGGGCGAGGATGTCTTCTGCAAGCCGGAGAAGCAGTACTGGCTCCTCAAGATGATGATCGACTTCCATGATAAAGCGTACGAGCTAATCAAGAGGAGGGTCTCAGTGGAGGAGATATTGCGGCTGCCCGAGATCTACGAGATGATGCAGGTAAAGGAGGACGAAAGAGGTCTGGAGGCAGTCAAGGAGCTCTACAACAGGGTCATGACCAAGCTGGAGGAAATTGCTAAAAGGCACGGGGTAACGTTAGAGAGTGCGGTAGGGGTGGTTGTGGGTGCCTGATGAGCTACTCCAGTACGTTGTGCCGAGGATTGGCGGCAAGATATACCGCGGGGTAAAGGAGATTAGAGGCAGCCTCCTCGTGCTCGAGGGGGTTGAAGAGGCTGCTTACGACGAGGTCACCCTGATCTTCGGCAAGGATGGGCGAGAGAGGGTCGGCAGGGTTCTAGACACGAGTATCGGCGCAGCAGTGATACAAGTACTGGGCGACAGAGAGGGGTTGGAGACAGACACCCTGGTGAAGCTTACAGGCACAACGTTCAAGATCAGGCTCTCCGAGGATGTCCTAGGGAGAGTATTCAACGGGCGCTTTGAGCCCATGGACGGTCTTCCGCCGATTCTCTCAGGGGAGATGAGGGAGATAACGGGTGCTCCGATAAACCCCGTTATGAGGGAGTACCCCCATGACTTCATTCAGACAGGTGTATCTGTCATTGACGGCCTCTTCAGCTTGGTGAGAGGCCAGAAGCTGCCCATCTTCAGCGTCTCAGGGCTACCCCACAACATGGTCGCAGCACAAGTAGCGAGGCAGGCCACCGTGCGTGGTGAAGGCGAGCAGTTCGCCGTGGTCTTCGCGGGGATAGGCCTCAGGAAGACGGAGGCGGAGTTCTTCCTGGAGCAATTCAGGGAGACAGGCGCCATAGACAGGATGACCGCGGTGATCAACCTAGCTGACGACCCGGCAGTGGAGCGCCTCATGACGCCGAGGATCGCTTTAACGGTCGCAGAGTACCTCGCCTTCGACCTCGGCATGCATGTTCTTGTTATCACGACGGACATGACGAACTACTGCGAGGCCCTCAGAGAGGTCAGCTCCGCGCGCGGCGAGGTACCGGGTAGGCTCGGGTACCCTGGCTACCTTTACAGCGACCTGGCGACCATATACGAGCGGGCAGGAGTGATAAAGGGGAGGAAGGGCAGCATAACACTGTTTCCGATACTCACAATGCCCGGCGGTGACCTCAGGCACCCCATCCCGGACCTAACGGGGTACATCACAGAGGGGCAGATATTCCTCAGCCAGGAGCTCTACAGCCAGGGCATCTACCCGCCTGTGAACATTCTGCCCAGCCTCAGCAGGCTTATGAAGGCCGGCATAGGTCCCGGGAAGACGAGGGAGGACCACCGCTACCTAGCTGACCAGCTCTACGATGCGTACTCGAGAGGGGTGAAGGCCAGGGACCTGGCCAGGGTGATCGGCGAGATCGGGCTCAGCGAGAGGATGAGGAGGTACTTGAAGTTCGCGGAGGAGTTCGAGAACAAGTTCGTGAACCAGGGCTTCTACGAGAACAGGAGCATCGAGGAGACGCTGGACAGAGGCTGGGAGGTGCTGTCGATACTGCCTGAGGAGGAGCTCGTGAGGATACCCAGGAGGATCATCGAGAAGTACCACCCCAAGTACAGGAGCTGATGCGCAATGTTCAGCGAGCTCAGGTTCCTGCCAGCCTCTAGGGGTACGCTGCAGCTACTCAGACGCAGGCTCGAGCTGGTTCAGAGGGGTAAGGATGTTCTGCAGATGAGGAGGGATCAGCTTGCCAAAGAGTTGCTCACGATGCTCGATGAACTGAGGAAGCGGTCAGAAGCAGAGAAAGCTTTCCTCGAAGCATCAAGGAGGATTGCAGCGCTGCGCGTGGCTAGAGGCGAGCATGAGTTCAGGTCCATTACCTCCCTAGTGAAGCCTCCCGAGGTTGTCGGGGTTACCATCAGCTACCAAGGCGTCCCCGTTCCTCAGGCCAGAGTTGCCCAGGAGCCCGACATTTCCAAGGTAACAGACCCGGATTACCGCACGGCTATAGAGGAGCTCTGGAAAGCTGTAAAAAGCTTAATCGAGGTCGCGAACATGGAGGTAGCCGTTGAGAAGATAAGCGAGCAGCTCTCCTACGTCAACAGAATTGTGAACAGCCTAGAGAAGAACATCATCCCCCTCCTTCAGGACGCGCTCCGAAGAGTGGAGGAAAGAGTTCTTGAAGAGGAGCTAGAGGATTTCGTAAGAGTAAAATTGCTCACAGGAGCGTGAGCTTATGGAGACATACGCTGTAGTACGAGCCCATGGGATAAAGTCTAGGCTTCTCGCTAAGCAGGACTACGAGGCTCTCGTAGCGGGTACGAAGCAGTTATGGGAGTTCCCCGACTACGCACATATATCAGAGCAAGATCCTCTGGAGAAGAAGCTCGAAAAAGTGTACAAAGTTTACATAGATAGAATGAGCTTGCTTGCTAAAATTCCCAAAATTTCGGACTTAGTTATTGCGCTTCTTGATTGGCTTGAGGTGGAGAACATTAAATTCCATCTCCGCTTCATTACCGGGTACCAAAGACCAGTGCTGTACTACCCCTATAGCCGCCTTTTAGGCTTAGAGAAGTTAAAGTCTCTAAGCACGGAGAGCTCTATCTGGGAGGCTCTCTCAGACACGCCGCTGAAGGCTCCCAAAATTCCTGCTTTCACGACGGGGCTAATTGCCGAGAGAGAAGCTTTGCTTGAAATACTGTACTACAGATACTTTATGAACACCATTGCAAATCTTAAATGGCGAAAAGATGTCACTATGACGCTGACAAACTTTGTTATAAGTAACTTCACAGTCAGATACGCATTCTGGACGAAGCTTCTTTCGGAGGATGTAATGCACTATCTTATCGAGTTGTATGCTCCTGGACTAAATGTACATAGTTGGCTTCTTGAGAGCCTCAAAGGTACATCTACGGAAATACTTCAAAAAGGTATGACTGTGATGATTTCACATGCAGTAAAAGAGATCAGAATGCATCCTTTAGACCCAGCATACATTTACATTTTAAACTTTCTGTTATTAACTGAAGCTCAAAACATTGAAAAGATACTCATCGGCAAGGAATTAGGAATGACAAAGGAGATAATTCTTAGCAATTTGAATCTTTTTTAAACAATCATGTCATATTTTACCTAAGATTAGTATTGCCACAAGGAGACCGTATATCGCGATACCCTCGGCGAGCCCACCCATCAGCAGTAGCCAGACCGATAGCTCTGGTTTCTCTGCGGAGGCTGCGAAGCCTGCTCGGGCAATCTCACGAAGAGCAAGGCTGGAAGCTGCCGTAGAGCCTACCACCGCAATAACTCCTCCCAGAATAGCTACTGCCTCTGGGTATTCTAGCCTGCGAGGAGCCTCCTCTTCTTCCTGCGCCATGGCAGCGATGAAGGGCGAGGCCTTTAGAGCTGCTAGTGCTAGAGTGCTTCCAGCAATAACTAAAACGACCACGC
>Ga0105154_1000408_pt1 | contig 19107 bp, 18 predicted proteins | sample SSWtaG_FD_89672 | JGI IMG/M metagenome (GOLD analysis project Ga0105154, IMG submission 89672) | Hot spring microbial communities from Sandy's Spring West, USA to study Microbial Dark Matter (Phase II) - SSWsed_matched | ecosystem: Environmental > Aquatic > Thermal springs > Hot (42-90C) >... | reverse complement strand
TATGGTACTCCAATAGATGAAATACCTCTAATGAAGAATGTGAATTCAGCTAGGGATATTAAGCTTGTAGTTGATTCAACGACTGGTGATTATGGAGATTACTATGTTAGGCAGTGGAGAATGAGATATGGGACTGCTGTGGCTGAGATCGGTATAGCCATGAACTACTCAACATTTGTGATATACTATCAGGCAGGTTTAGCTGTGGGTGCACTTAAAGGCGTTAGGGGTGCAGCTGAATATGAGAAGCTCATTGGGCAATTAGGTGAAGCGACGATAAGCTTAGATGCACTAAATATATCGCACTTACTGGTGATAATAGCAATAATCTTCGCCAATATAAGTTACTTCATGACTAGACGTAAGGGAGGTGTAAGGTGATGCCATACCCCTCAACTATTGATGGGATAATTGGAGCTTGGGTTGGAGCTTTACTTACACTAGCAATATACAGCTACATCCTTTACAAGGAGACTAGAGTTTACAGATTTGCCGAGTATTTATACATTGGAACCTCTTTTGCAGTTGCGTTAACTATTTCAACAACGCAGATCTATAAGCAAATAATACTGCGTATAGCTAGTGGACAATACATATACATCATAGGTGTAATACTGGGATTAATGCTTCTCACATTGCCATTTAAGAGTGTTAGGTGGATAAGTAGGTATACCGTAGTATTTCTAATGGGTTTAGGTTTCGGGGTCACTATTAGAGGGGCCCTTACAGCAAATATAGTAGCTCAAATTAGGGGGTCAATAACTCCTCCTGGTGCAACTGCAACTGCATTGGACTGGTTTAACTTTGTATGGATATGTCTTGGAACCCTCCTAGTGATATCATATTTCACCTTCACGGTTGAGCATACTGGATGGTACTTCTATCCAACAAAACTTGGCAGATACATACTGCTGGTTGGTCTTGGAGCATACTATGGTAATACCGTCCAATTCAGAATGACGATGCTTGCAGGGAGAGTTGAGTACCTACTACGAGTGTTTAAGATAATTCCATGGCCATAAAAACAAAAATACCACCTTTTTTTTGGGTAAAAAGTATTATATTAGACTTTGTAGTTTAGTAGTTTATCGTATGGTTAAGGTTGAAATATGTTTTGGTATTGGCGATCATCCCAGTATTTCGGTTAGAGACAGGGTTGTAGTTGTAATTGATGTTTTAAGAGCATCCTCAACTATAACTACAGCTTTGGCTAACGGTGCTTTGAAGGTTTATGTTTTTAGGGAGGTTGAAGATGCCATTGAATTTCATAGGAAAATGTCAAATTGCATTTTGGCTGGTGAGCGTGGTGGTTTGAAGATTGAAGGGTTTCATTTAGGTAATTCTCCACTGGAGTTTTCCCCTGAATCTGTTTCTGGTAAGTACATATCTTTTACAAGTAGTAATTGTGCTAGGATTGTTGATTCTCTCAGAGATGCCAAAAACATGGTTTTAGCATGTTTCCTAAACATTTCTTCAGTATGTAATTACATTAAGTATCTATCATCAAAATTTGGTTTAGATGTTGTTTTAGTCTGTGCTGGTAGATATGGATCTCCATGTTCTGAGGATTTATTGTGTGCTGAAGTTTTACGTGATATGATTTTAGGTTTTATAGATAAGCCTCCCACAAACGATTTTTCCCCGTTCCTAAAATTGACGTCTTCCGGTAGGAATTTGATTAAATTGGGATTTCATCGAGATGTCGAATATTGTGGTGCTGTAGACGTTTTTGATGTAATACCATTATGGGATGGTGATGGTTTCATAGCTTTCCAACTTTAAACATAAACTTCATATTCATGTTTAAAAACATATATTTGTGATCTGATTTGGAAACTCTTGGTTTACTGTATAAGTTTCTGTACATATTCGTATTAAATTTAATTGTTAAAGAGCTTTCTTTACAATTCTTCCTTGGGAAACTTGCAAGAAACTTTAAATTCATAATCGGCGTTCTGATAATATCTTTTGCGTCTTCCGGTTTTCTATTTATAGTTATGAATATTGTGTCTACATATTTTAGGTATGTTCTGCTTTACCTATACTTTTCAAGTTTACTGGGATATCTAGGTTTATTCATAGCGCTATATATGGGTTCCAATTTGGTGGTGGAAGTGCCATTGTATGGGTACACTCTTCTTAGGGGTAAATTGGATATTGGAGGTATTACAAGTTTACTATTGATGATTAATATGTTTGCATATTTCATAGCCTATCTACTTGGGTTTGTAGATCCATTAGCTTGGACTTAGCTGGCAATCAACCTTAAATATACCCTTCATAAAACTAGTTTTGGGCGTAATCTGACTTGTGGGCTGATGTTACTGTTTTATCTGAGAAGGCTAGTGTTGAACTTGTTAGGAGACTTAACTATTTCCCTTCAAATGTAAATGTATTTGCATGTTTACAGTGTGGTAAGTGTACTAGTGGTTGCACTGTTATGGTTTTAATGGAGAATTTCCCGCATAAAGTTGTGGATATGGTTAGGCTTGGCTTAGTACCTGAACTTTTGAAATCTGATGTGATATGGGCTTGTACTCAATGTCAGAAGTGTAGAGATGCATGTCCACAGAAGGTTAACCCATCTGAGGTATTCATTGTACTTAGGAATATTAGTATAATTGGGGGTGGTAGTGTCCCGGATACATATACGAGTATGCTTTCAAAAGTTTTGGAGTATGGCTTTATACAGGATGCTATTGAAATTGTAGGTTCCGATGGCTTAACATATGATCGTTTGAAGCTAGGTTTATCACAACTTAATGGTCCAAAGGATATGGATACATTTCAAGCTAATTGTATGGATGCATTTCAGAGGGGTGCATAGCATTGGAGTATATACTTTACCCAGGATGTTTAAGCTCCACTGATCAGTATCAATATGAGCTTTCAGTTGTAAATGTCTTAAAGAGTCTAAATGTGGATTTCAGTTATGCTGAGAATGTTAATTGTTGCGGTCTGCCACTTAGAAGTATTAACTCTTATGGTTGGGTATACTTGTCAGCACGATTGATGTCTGTTATGGAGAGTTATGGTAAACCATGCATATTACTATGCAATTGGTGTCATGCATCATTATCATATGTGAAGAAGCTCCTCAATAATAATGAAGCTTTAATGTCTTGGGTTAACGATTTACTTGCAAGAGAGGGGTTGAGGTATAAGGGTGATTTGAAATTCAAGCACATAATTCAACTTTTATGTGAAGATATTGGGTTTGAGATGTTGAGAAGTAGTGTTAAGAGGGAGTTCAAGGGCTTCAAATTCTCGGTGCACCCGGGATGTCTATATTTTAGGCCAAATGATATTGGCCGCCCAGATGATTCTCATGAACCACGTATGCTTATGGATCTTGTTAAAGTTCTTGGAGCTGACGCTGAGTTATGCTTAGATTGTTGTGGATGGGCAATATATAATACGAATACTAGTACAGGGTTGACGTTGGCTGGCAATAGAATTAAACTTGCATCAAAAACTGATGGTATTGTGATATCATGTCCTCATGGTGGTATTATGATGGATAAGAATTATGAGGAGGCATGTAAAGTTTCAGGGTTTAAAGGGGATGTTCCAGTACTATACTATACACAGTTGCTTGGGTTGGCTATCGGTTTAAGTCCGAGGGAAGTTGCTCTCAACCTAAATAAGTCTCCAGTTAATGTGCTTACTTGTAAACTTGGAATTTAGTTTTCCTTATTTGGTTAGTATGGCATCTATTGCTGCAATTATTGATTCATCTGTGAATTTTCTCTGCTTTATGGCTTTTGATGGGCATGCAGATGCACATATCCCACATCCCATGCATGCTCCAATATTAATTTCAGCCACCTTCTTTTCAGCATTAATTTTTATTGCTTTGTATGGGCATACTGATAAACATATTCTGCATCCACTACATTTACTTTCATCAATCTCCACAATATATGGTTCGGCTTCAACTTCACCTTTAATTAATAATTTTATTGCTTCGGTAGCTGCTGCTGATGCTTGAGCTATGCTTGAGGGTATATCCTTCAATCCCTGTACACATCCACATATATATATTCCACGTGATGGTGCATTTACAGGTCTTAACTTTGGATGCGCTTCTAATAGGAATCCATCAGCACTCCTTGGAATTTTCAATTTAGATGCAAGATCTATGGAGGATGGGTTGGGTATGAGTCCAGTTTCAAGTATAATCATGTCGACTCTAAACTTGTATAATTCATTTACATTCATGTCGAAAACCTCAAATGTTAGCTTCCCTTCTTCAAATCTAACTTCCATAGGCTTCCCTCTAATGAAGTATACATTGTTCATCTCCCTAATCCTCTTGTAGAATTCTTCATACCCCTTACCATATGTCCTTATGTCCGTGTAGAATATGTATGTCTTTATTTCAGGATTTGATGATGCTATGTAGTATGCATGTTTTAGTCCAGCCATGCATCCTATGTTGCAGCAGTATGGTAGATGTCTCTCGTCTCTAGATCCTGCACATAGTATTATTGCTATTTCCTTAGGCTCCTTTCCATCACTTAACTTAATTATCTTTCCCTTCGTTGGCCCTTCAGCTGAGCATATCCTCTCAAATTCTAATCCAGTTACTACGTCCTTAAACTTCCCATAACCATACTCCGTTATTTCCCTTGGATTCATAAGTTCATATCCAATTGCAATTATTATTACTCCAACCTCTACATCTATCTCCGTATCTTTATCATTGAAATCTATAGCTTTAGCTGGGCAGATCTTTTCACATACTCCACATATTCCTCTAGTTACTTTTAAACAGTGTTCTGGATCTATCACGTAAGCGTTCGGTATTGCTTGGGGATATGGCTTATATATTGCCCTCCTACTACTTAAACCGCAATTGTAATCATCTGGTATTCCACTTACCGGGCACTTCTCACTACACATTCCACATGCAACACATTTTTCAACATCAACATATCTTGCTTTCCTCTTGATTTTCACTTGGAATGATCCAACACGCCCCTTTACATCAACAACTTCTGAGTTTGTTAGTAACTTTATGTTTCTATGTTTTGAAACTTCATTCATTAATGGTGTGAGTATGCATAAGGAGCAGTCCAATGTTGGGAATGTTTTATCCAGTTGTGCCATTTTACCCCCTATGGATGGAGATTTCTCTACTAAATACACTTCTATACCTGCATCAGCTATGTCTAGTGCAGCTCTAATTCCAGCTATTCCCCCACCTATAATTAAAGCCCTCTTCACTACTGGTAGTCTCCCTCTCTCAAATGGCTCATACTTTGAAACTCTCTTCACGGCTGCCTTTACTATGTCTATTGCCTTCTCGGTTGCGGCTTCTGGGTCATTATAGTGAACCCATGAGCATTGCTCCCTAATATTCGCCATTTCAAAAAGGAATCTATTAAGTCCCGCTTCTTCTAATGCTCTCATGAAAGTTTCTTCATGCATTGTTGGTGAACATGCTGCTACAACAACTCTATCAACGATTCCAGCTTTTATATCATCAATTATCAATTGCTGGCCTGTCCTAGAACACATGAACATGTAATCTCTAGTTATGGAAACTTCATTCAATTTTTTAACTTCCTCTAAAACCTTCTTGATATCAATTACACCAGCAATATTCTTGCCACAATGACATATGTAGACTCCAACCTTCACCATTATACTCAACCATGAATCCAGTATTTCATGAAATATTTAAAAAAGGTTTTGGATTACTTTGTACTGGTACTTTTAAGTTTCTCTATGAGTTTTGGTATAAATTCGTAGAGGTCTGCAACTACGCCGTAATCAGCGGATTTTATCATTGGTGCTTCAGCATCCTTATTTATTGCAACAACTATTTTTGCTCCCTGTATTCCAGCTAAATGTTGTATTGCACCTGAAATTCCAATTGCGATATATAGTTTTGGGCTGACTTTATGTCCAGAAAGTCCGATCCACTCGTTAAACCATTTTAAATCTGCTGCTATTGGTCTACTACATGCTGTAACTCCACCAAGTATTTTCGCTAATTCTTCAGCCATTTTGCAATCTTCCTTTCTCTTAAATCCTCTACCCACAGACACTATGACTTCAGCAGCTTCTAGTGGTATTGCACTTAGTTCCTTCCTTTTTACATCAATTATTGTCGTTTTAGCTTCGACTTTAGGTGGGTCTTCATAGACTATTTCACATCCCACTTTCCATTGGGCTTTAGGTTCTGTGATTCTTCTAGGCATAGTCATGACTGTTACATCTGATATTGATTTTATGGTTTCAATGGCTTTAGAAGCGTAAATCATCCTACTAGCTATTATACTTCCATCGGCATCTAATTTTAAATCTATGCAGTCTGCTATGTATCCTGCATTAAGTTTTGCAGCTATTCTTGCAGCTATCTCCCTATTATTCTTGTTTGATTCGAGGATTATCAGTTTTGAATATGATTCTTTGGCGACCTTTTCTATGATTGCCTCAGCTTCATAAATGTTCCTTAAATCCTTTATTATGTGTAGTTTGTCTATACCGTAATCTCCTGGGCTTCTTACTTCAACTTTTGTTATTCCATATATTTTTAGATTGCTTGGTAAGGTTTCCCTTAGTTTTGTGGATATTTCTATTAGTGCTTCAGGGTTTTCTGAGAATATTGTTACATGCATATTCTTCACCTCTTTATAACTCCCTCTCTAATTAGGTTGTTAAGTAACTCGTCCACAGCTTTATCTACTGGAAGATCTTTTATTAATACCCCTTTCCTCTTAACTTCAATTCCCTTTACACTTAAAGTCTTAAGTTTTGATTTAAGGTCTACTTTTAATTGGCTTAGATTTAATGTTTCTATGGGTTTCTTTGCGGCTCTCAGTATGGCTATTAATTGTGGTAGTCTTGGTGTGTTTATTTCTCTAGTCACCGTTATTAGTGTTGGCATTTTAGCTTTGACCATTTCAATTCTATCTTCCAGATCTCTCTCAGCTATAACTTCTTCCCCCTCTATACTTATGCTCCTAGCATATGTTATGCATGGTATTCCAAGTTTCTCAGCAACTCTAACCCCTACTTGTGCTGTATATTTGTCTATGGACATTTCACCGCAAAGTATTATTTGGAATGGTCCTTTCATCTTCAAAATTTCAGCTAGCGCTTCTGAAATTACATGTTCATCGACTTCGCCAATATCGTTTAATATGTGTATGGCGTCGTCTGCACCCATGGCTATAGCTTCCCTTAAAACTTCCTTAGCTTTATCTCCTCCAACACTTATTGCAGTTACTTTTCCACCGTGTTTCTCTCTTATTCTTAGAGCTTCTTCTAATGCATTTCTATCTATATCGCTCATTTTCATTGGTGTTACATGTATTAATGGTTCAAGGGTTTTTGGATCCATTTTTAGTTGAGATACATCTAATGCTTGTTTTATGCATACGGCTATCTCCATACCTCTAACCCTCAACTCATATAGTATTGTTCTTCAGTATTTAATGCTATTTTCCTTTTGGAAAACCTTTAATGCTATAAGTCTTCATACCTTCTATGGGGTGTTGATTTTGGTTAAAAGTTCAAGAGTTCCAGGTTTCTATAAGATGTCTATTAGTGAGAGGTTACAGTTTGTTAAGGATTTCGCTGATTTGACTGATGATGAGGTTGCTTTGATCTCTAAGTGTGGTAGATTGTCTGTGGATTTGGCTGATAAGATGATTGAGAATGTTATTGGAACCTTTGAGCTTCCATTTGGAATTGCAGTGAACTTCCTAATTAATGGTAGAGATTACATTATACCAATGGTAATTGAGGAGCCATCTGTGGTTGCAGCTGCAAGTAATGCTGCGAGGATTATGCGTGATGGTGGTGGGATATTTACAAGTAGTACTCAACCAATAATGATTGGTCAAATCCAGTTGGTTAATGTGGTATCTCCATATAAGGCTATGTTTCAAATATTGTCACGTAAGGATGAAATTCTAAAATTAGCCAATGAGAAGGATCCAATTTTAGTGGGTCTTGGTGGTGGCGCAAAGGATTTGGAGGTCAGAATCATACAGTCTCCCATAGGTCCAATGGTAATAGTTCACTTATTGGTGGATGTTAGGGATGCTATGGGTGCCAATGCCGTTAACACTATGGCTGAAGCTGTAGCTCCATATATTGAAAAGATTACTGGTGGCAAAGTATATCTGAGGATAATATCCAATTTGGCTGATAGACGTATAGTTAGAGCTTATTGCAGAATCCCAAAGGATGTTATTGGCGAAGACTTGGTTGAAGGCATAATCTATGCATATCATTTTGCAGCTTCAGATCCATATAGAGCTGCAACTCATAATAAGGGTATTATGAATGGTATAGTGGCTGTAGCCCTTGCAACTGGTAATGATACTAGAGCTTTGGAGGCTGGAGCACACGCATATGCTTGTAGGAGTGGTATATATAAGCCGTTATCAGTCTGGGAAATGGATGAGAATGGAGATTTAATTGGTTGGTTAGAAATGCCAATGGCTGTTGGAATAGTGGGTGGAGCTACTAGGAGTAATCCATTGGCAAAGATATCACTAAAGATTTTAGGTGTTAAATCAGCATCTGAGCTTGCTGAAATTATGGGTGCTGTTGGTCTTGCACAGAATTTCGCAGCTTTAAGAGCTCTCGCATCAGAAGGTATTCAGCGTGGTCACATGAAGCTTCATGCTAGGAACATAGCTATAATGGCTGGAGCTGTTGGTGATGAGATAGATAAGGTGGCTTCTGAGATGGTTAGACTTCAAACGATAAGAATTGATAAAGCGAAGGAAATACTAATGAATTTGAGAAGTAGGAAGTAAATCTATTCCACATAGAAAGGGGATGCTTCACGTCTTAATCCAACAATCATATACCTTTCCTTGAAACTTCACAATCCAATGCCTATATTTCCCCTTAAATTCTTGCATACTCTCCTGTATTTTCTTTCTCAAATAATCATACATCTTCATTCTTTCATCCAGTATCTTCAGCGCTTCGCTTAAGCTAATCTGTTTGAAATTCACTTTCCTCCCTGGTTCAACTTGTGAGAATGCGTATAAGTCTGGTGAAATAATCTTTCCAATTATGGCGTATCCTCCAGTGGTCTGTGCATCTGCCATTAAAACTATTGGGTTTCCATCTCCTGGAACTTGTATGGCTCCGGGAATTGTTCCACAGCTTAAAAGTCTTCCAACACCTTTAAGTTTAGCTCCCTCCTCCTTTTCCAATCTATATCCCATCCTATTCAAGTTGCTTGTCACCGTGAACTTCATATTTAAGAATTCATTTATCATATCTTCTGTGAAATATTTAGTATGAGGTCCAATTATCACCCTAAATTCATATCTAATCTCTCTTTTCCAATCGATATTCATGGATGGACATACATCTATTAACTCATTAAACCTATTCTTCGCAATTGTTATTATTGAGTTTTCACATAAACTTCTGCCAATTCCAGCTGTAGTGTAATGTGATCTGCTTCCAAGAATTATTGGTTCATTTATTCCTCCCGCTACTGCCATATATGCAACCATACCATCCTTCAATCCATTAACTGTGATTTTGCAACCCTTCCTAACTGGTATTGCTCTACAATTCTCTATGGGTTCTCCATCTATTTCCCCATAAACTCTAGCTCCACATATCGAGATTATAATGTCTTGTAAAGCTGTAGCTTCAAAGCTACTTTGAAATATTTCTATACATGCATCATTGACGTCGTTTCCAACGATCATATTTGCAATTATGAATGATTCTTTATCCAATGCTCCAGATACTGGCACCCCATATTTCCTATACCCCTCCCTCCCCAAATCTTGTATGGATACTCCAGGTCCAGCAGCATCAACTTTCAATATCGGTTCTCCCTCAATCTTTAATGTTCCCACGTCAGCCCATTCCAATTCTCTCATCTTCTCATAGGCTTCCCTACTTATCGGTTTGAATTTGACGTAGTCTCCAATCTTAAATAGCGTTGGAGGATCCTTATTTGGATTGAATAATCTTAGAGGAGTTCTACCTATGATCCTCCATCCCCCAGGACTCTCAAATGGATATATTCCAGTTTGCACTCCAGCTATCCCCACAGATCCTGCTGGAACTTTTGTCCTTGGATTTTCAAGTCTTGGGACTGATATTTCTTCAGGGACTTCCCCCATGTATGGGAATCCAGGTATGAATCCAACCATATAAACCCTGTAAACCTGTTTTGAATGTAGATTAATTATCTCCTCTATGCTTAGTTTTGTCAACTTGGATATGTCTTCAAGATCTAACCCATACTGTGAATCATATACTGTGGGGACTTCAATAACCCTGTTAATATCCTCCTTCAAATCTTCGGACTTTATGTTCCTCACTATCTTCAGTACTTCATCTATCAGCCTATTCCTATCAGCCTTCAATGGGTCCAGTATTACCAGTATGGTTGTGTATGCTGGTATAACTTCCTTAACACCAAGACTTCTTAACCCCTCCAACCTTTCACTAACAATCTTAACCATGATATTAACTTCTTTACTCAATTTACCCCCAAAATCTATCATCAGCCCCTCTTCACCCATAATTTGAATTTCCATCCCCTCTCTTACCATCATTGTCGGAGTGCACCTTTCAAAAACTATATCAATCCATTCATCTTTAAAGGTTATGTGTGATGTTGATGTCTTCGAATGCTAGGGGGTTTGTTGCTGCAGTTTTAGCTCTATACAAATATCTTTCAAGTGCTGGTTTGAGGAGTGTTGGTGAAGTTAAGTTGAGTTCTGTTTTTGAGGAATACGTATTTAGAGAGGTTTCTTTGAATGGTGATATTATGAGATTCAAATTTTCAGATAAAAGTTATATTGCCAAGTTCCATGGATGTGAAGTGGAGTTGAATGCTATTGATTATGAGGTTTCTAGGGTAGTTGAGGAAGTTCCGAGGGATTTATTCATAGTTAAATCTAGTGTGGGGGGTAGAGTAATTAAATTATTTGTTTCTGAGGGTGCTAAGGTTGTTAAGGGTGAAACTTTATTGAAGATTGAATCCATGAAAATGGAGGTTGAAGTAAAATCCCCTGTGAATGGAGTCGTAGAGAGAATTCTGATTTCTGAGGGGAGTGATGTTAAGGTTGGAGCACCCATAATGGCTATAAGGATTGGAGGTTGAGGTTATGGTTGAAATTGTAGATGTTACTTTGAGGGATGCTCATCAATCGCTACTAGCCACCAGATTAAAAACAGAGGATATACTCCAAATACTAGACGTGATGGATGATATAGGCTTCTACTCCATGGAGGTTTGGGGTGGAGCAACCTTTGACGTCCCATTGAGATATTTAAATGAAGATCCATGGGTTAGACTTAAACTTATTAGAGAGAGAGTTAAGAAAACTAAGCTTCAAATGCTATTGAGAGGTCAGAACCTCGTTGGATATAGGCATTATCCAGACGATATATGCGTAAAATTTGTGGAGAAGGCATTTGAGAATGGCATTGACATATTCAGGATTTTCGATGCATTAAATGATCTTAGAAACGTTAAGGTAACTGTTGATGCTGCGAGGAGGGTTGGAGCTGAAATCCAGTTATGTATGGTATACACTATAAGCCCAATACATACATTAGACTACTACTTATCATTAGCTAGGGATATAGCATCCATGGATGTAGATTCTATATGCATTAAAGACATGTCTGGGATATTGAAGCCATATGTGGCATATGAACTTGTTAAGAGGATTAAGAGTGAAGTTGGAATGCGAGTTGATGTTCACTCACATACAACAGCAGGTTTCGCTCCAATAACCATCGTTAAGGCTATTGAAGCTGGAGCGGATTACGTGGATTGTGCTCTATCTTCAATGTCCATGTACACATCACATCCACCATTGGAATCAATAATTTCATCATTGGAGGGGACACCATATGAAATTAAGAAGATCGATTTGAAATTGGCTTTAAAAGCTTCAAAATACTTCTGGGAGAAGAGGAAGAAATACTCTGAATATGATTATGCATTAAGAAATCCTCCAGTAGATGCAAGTGTACTTGAACATCAAATTCCAGGGGGAATGCTCAGTAACCTATTAGAACAATTGAGAATGCAAGGTGCTGAAGACAGGCTGAATGAAGTATTAATAGAAGTTCCAAGAGTTAGAAGAGATTTAGGCTACCCCCCACTGGTAACACCATTATCACAGATAGTGGGAACACAAGCGGTGGTGAACGTGCTTTCAGGGAAACCATACTCAACCATAATAAGGGAAGTAAGAGACTACATTAAAGGACTCTACGGAAAACCTCCAGGGGAAATAAATCCAGAATTAATCAAAATAGTCTTGGGAGAGGAAAAGCCAATAACAGTTAGACCAGCAGAAACCCTAGAACCAATCTACAATAAAATAGTTTCAGAATTGCCAAAGGAACTTGTGGAGAAAGATGAAGACTACATCACATACGCACTCTTCCCAGACATTGCAATAAAATACTTCAAATATAGGAAAAGCTTTAAGGAACTCTCCACATATACTTTTGAGGTTATTGTGAATCTTCACAAATTTAACTTTAATGTAAAATAATTGACAAAATAATTGATATTTATTAATATTTCATTCTCCAATTGACAAGAAAGTTTATAAATCATATACATAAGAATTAATCTTGGAGGGCTCTTGAATGGATATTACACCATTATTATCACAGCAGATTCTGAAATCTGGCAGAGTTAGCGGAATGGTTTTCCTATTGATAATTGCAGCATCTACAGCATACTTCATTAGACGTGGAAAAGCTGGTAAAGTTCCATATCTAAGAAAAGTTCCTGGCTTAGATGCTATTGATGAAGCTATTGGTAGAGCTACTGAGATGGGTAGACCAGTATTCTGCTCACATGGTATAGCAAGTATAGCTGATGCAACTTATGGTCCACAAACAATTGCTGGACTTTCAGTTTTAGGATATGTAGCACAGTTGTGTGCCAGATATGGAGTTAGACTCATAGTTCCAGTAAGACAACTGGTTGTTTACCCCATTGCTAGAGAGATAGTTGAGAATGCTTATAGGATGGAGGGTAAATTGGATCAATTTAGAGTGGAAGATATAGTTTATCTGTCTGGTTGGCAGTTTGGTTATTCGATGGGTTATATGAGTTTGATGCGGAGGGAGAAGGCTGGTGCAAACATCATGGTTGGCGGGTATTGGGCTGAATCTCTACAACTTGCGGAAGTTGGTTATATGGTTGGTGCTATGCAAGTTTCTGGTACAGCTAATACTCATCAGATTCCCTTCTTTGTAGTTGCCACAGACTACACTTTGATAGGTGAAGAAATCTATGCTGCAGGAGCATACCTAAGCAAAGACCCAGCAATGATTGGAAGCATAGTAGCACAAGACATAGGCAAATATGTTTCAATAGCTCTAATACTACTGGGTTTTGTTCTTCTGATCTTTGGAAATGATTATATAATTCAAATGTTGAGGTGGTGAAGATGTCTTTACTTAGAAGAGTTGAAATACCAATAGCAATAACAATAATCTTTGCATTAATACAAGTAATTCCATACTTTGTTAACATGGGTCCCGCCGTTGAAGCAACTCAAGATAAAGTTGTGCGATGGACCCTGATTGTAAGTACTGGTGCACTTCTTGTTGGTCTTACATCATTATTGTTAATTCATGTTCCAAGAGTAACTCGCCGCCGTACACATTGGGAGTATAGTTTACTATTAATAGCATTTATGTTTTTAATGACCATTATCGGTTTACCATTTCCTGAGTTAAATCTTGGATTGACTGGATACTGGTTTAGGTTCTTTTACAATAATGTTCTGACACCATTATCAGCAAGCTTGTATGCTATTCTTGCATTTTATATTACATCTGCTGCGTATAGAGCGTTCAAAGCAAGATCTTTAGAAGCCGCGCTCCTACTTATATCTGGTACTATATTAGTTCTCAGAAATGCACCTCTGGGAACATTTCTAATACCACAAATAGCTGATCTTGGAGACTGGATTTTCAATATTCCCAACATGGCTGTAAATAGAGCTATAATGATAGGGGGTGGACTTGGAGCTATGGTACTCGGAATTAGAGTTTTATTGGGTTATGAGAGAGGATACTTGAGGGGTGGTGAATGAAAATGGCTACTGCACCTCGTATTTGGGAGAAACTTGAAACTATTGATGCTAGAATAATATATCTTATCTTATGGATTGTAATATTATGGCCTTTCATATATCCAATAGGGTTACCAGTATCCATAGGATCTTACTCCCTTGCATATGCAAAGGCGATCGATGATTTACCAGCTGGATCTATAGTTGTCGTAAGCTTTGATTTTAGCTTAGGAGGGCTTGGTGAACTATATCCAATTGCCATTGCAACTTTACATCACCTATTCACAAAACCTGTTAAAATTGTCATTATCGCCATATGGAGTGATGGTGCCATAGTTGCTGATATGGTGCTAAAAGATTTGAAGCCTGATCAACCACCATATAACAGGAAGTATGGTGAGGATTGGATATTCCTTGGATATGCACCTGGCGGCGAAACTGCAATGGCAGCTTTAGGAAAGGATTTCTGGTCAACTTTACCTACTGATTACTATTATAAGAAACATGTAAGTACTTATCCGATTATGCAGAACCTACGTTCCGCGAATGATGTAACATTACTTGTAAGTTTAGAGACCGGCACCCCTGGAGCTGATGAATGGGTTAGACAATGGTATGTACCATACAAAGTTCCGATGATCGTAGGTTGCATTGGTGTTATGGCCCCCACAGTAGCTCCATATTTAGCAGGTGGCCAGGTTAAGGGTATGCTTCCAGGTTTGAGAGCTGCAGCTGAGTATGAGCTAATAATTGGTAGGAAGGGATTGGGTGTTGCTTCAGCAGATGCTTTATCAACAAGTCATATGGTTTTCGTAATATTCGTTATTCTAGGTAATATATCTTACTTTATGAGGAGGCGATCGAAATGAGTGTAGAACTATTTGGTGTACTTTTAGGAGTATTCTTCACACTTGCAGTCTATACTTTCCTATACAGAGAGAATCCATATTCTAGAATTGCTGAATATGTGTTTATAGGCGCTGCAACTGGATATGGCATTGCATACGATCTTGATTGGTTGAAGAACCAGTGGGTTGGAACATGGTCAAAGACTATGGAGGACAGTATACTGTTTGTATTGGCTTTACTATTAGCAGTACTATGGTACTTCAGATTTTCCAAGAGATACTTCTTCCTATATAGAATACCATTAGCCATAACCGTGGGTACATATATAGGTCTTGCACTTAGAAGTGTTGTTTTTGCACAAGTTATAGAGCAAGTCAGGTCAACGGCAGCGTTAAAAGTTGTTGGCATTGATCCTTGGACCGCATTTAATAATCTAGTGACCATGATCATAGTGGTTTGCACGCTAGCATACTTTACCTTTACTGTTAGGCAGGAGGCTGCCTTCTGGAAGCCTGTTAATAAGTTTGCTAGGTATGCTATGATGATAGGCTTCGGCTCTGCATACGGATACACAGTACTAACAAGAATGTCCCTGTTCATTGGTAGAGTGCAATTCTTGCTGGGGATTCCTCCGAATCCTCCAGAGGCGAAGATGTTCTTCCCATGGGTTGCACTAGTACTATTGGGTACACTACTTGGATACGACTACTACAAGAAAACCAAAAAATAAACCCATTTTTTAAATTTTATATTTTGAATTCCAATTCTAAGTTCAGTTTATCTTTTATGATCCTTTTTATTGGATCATATAGTTTCTGATCTCTTAATCCTTCACCTATCTTTATTGCACTTTTATCTGCAACTGTTATTGCTACTGGTTCTTCAAGTTTGATTTCAGCTGAGTTTAGTGGTAGCCCTGTTTTTAGGCTGAATATGTTTATTAGGTTTGGGAAGGTTGTTACTATTTCATCCCATCTATGTACACTCATGTATTCATTTACAAATGTCACTTTGTATAGATCATTTCTCTCATCGATGACTTCTATGTATCCAACATCAAATCCACCTTCAATTTCCACCTTCTTCCCCCTAACTTCGCCTCTACAAATAATCTTCCCACCTAATGTCTTTACTGCAGCTTCAATTCTATCTTCAGGTTTATGTACTGATAATATTGTTTCACCTATTTTGTAAGCTTGTTTCAATGCTCCTGGAGCTCCATTCCTCTTTGCGTAATTCACTTTTACGGGATTTCTTGCCACAGCTACGCATCCACCAGCTTCCATGGAGAATTGCCTAATTACTCTGCTAGTTGCCTCTATATTGCCACTAACAATTATCTCCAAATTCTCTTCACCTCCACATGCTGCTTGTACTGTTCTATACCCTTTTACTCTATGTAGCCCCATGGCACCCATAACTCCTGTTGGATGTGCTCTTCCATCACATGGACAATCCACGACAGGTTTCCCATACACTGCTGCTTGTATCCATCCATGCGTTATTGCTGTGGCTCCACATTCACTTCCAATTAATCCATCAACTTCCACATTGAACATTCTCATGAGCTCTATTACGCGTATGTGGTGGTATGGTAGTATAACCCCCTTTGATTGCACTCCCACCATCGATATTGTCACTAAATTCTTCTCGTCATGTATTTCATCTACATCCAGCAGTTTTATTGGTGATATTTGTGTTGCAATTCTGCCTATTTTAACTCCCTCCTCTATACTTCCCCCGCCGCCGCCTCCTAGAACTGCTCCACCGTAAACGTATTTTTCCACATCCCCTAGCCTTATGATATCCATTTTACCACCCGAATATCATATTTAGTCTTCAACTTTTACTATTTTCGCATTTGGAATTAGACTCCTTAATTCTTTTATGACTTCATTACTATCTTCCCATAATTCCACTATGTTATACCCTCTCTTCAGTAATCGCTTTACCACTTCCCTTTTATAGATTGAATCTTTCCTTAAGTCTCCTGCCCTCCTAAAGTATATTTCATCGTATGGAACCTCCCAGAAGTTCAATTGTTTTAATGTTTCATTCTTCTGTTTTTGTGTTCTCCCAGTTACTATGATTATCTTTAATCCTCTATCCTTAAGCTTTTTAATGTAATCTATAATGTCCATATTTGGTTTATCTAGTTCTAGGAGTTCTGGGTTTAGAAAGATTTCCCAAAACTTCTTCTTTTCCCCTCTTGAAAGTTCATTTAATTTCTTTTTGCCGAGTTCATTTAATGCTTTCTCAATTCTTTCATTTACGTTTGCTATAACTCCATCTAAATCGAATATTGCTGCTTCCATAATTTCACAATTCATTATGGTTTAATACTTACAGATAATGTTTTCCCAATTTTATCAACCAAAACTTATAAATTGTATTGTTGAATATTGGTTTAAGTAAGCTCCCCTTATTATGCTGGTGGCGGGATCATGGCTAGTGATGTTAGAATTGGTGTTTACGTTTGTCATTGTGGTGGAAATATATCTAATGTTGTTAGGATACCTGAAGTTTTGAAGGTTATTGGCAGTGTTGATGGTGTTGTCCTAGTTAAGGATAATGAGCATGTATGTTCTGATGCTGGTCAGAGGGAGATTAGTGAGGATATTAAGCGATACAATTTGAATAGGGTTATAATTGCAGCTTGCTCCCCAAAGTTTCATGGTCCAACCTTCATGAAGCTCCTAGAAGATTCGGGTTTAAATCCATACTTATTTGAGATGGTTAATATTAGGGAGCAGTGCTCATGGGTTCACTCCAACGATCCTAATGGAGCTACACGGAAAGCCATTGATCAAATAATGGCTGCTATAGGTAAAGTTAAGCTTAATGAACCTCTAGAAGCAAGGGAGGTTAAAGTTGGGAATAGGGTTATGGTTATTGGTGCTGGCATAGCTGGAATACAGGCTGCACTGGATTTAGCTGATTCTGGTTGTAAGGTTTACTTGATTGAGAGGGAGCCTACAATTGGAGGTAGGATGGCTCAGTTAAGCTATACATTTCCAACAGATGATTGTTCTCTCTGTATACTTTCACCAAAGATGGCTGCAGTATACAATCACCCAAACATCACGTTATTGACTTATAGTGAAGTTGAGGATGTTAATGGGAGTGTAGGTGATTTTCACGTTAAAGTTAAGGTTAAACCCAGATATGTTGATATGGGGAAATGTGTTGCATGTGGAATATGTATATCGAAATGCCCAGCATCAGCACCAGATGAATTTAATTATGGTCTCAGAACTAGGAGGGCGATATATGTTCCACATGAAATGGCTGTTCCATACAAGTATCTCATAGACCCTAAATCATGCCTATATCTAACGAAGGGGATATGTAGAGTTTGTGAGAGGGTTTGTCCACAGAAGGCTATAAACTTCGATGATAAAGAGGAGATTTTGGACATCGTTGTAGATGCAATAATAGTTGCTACTGGCTATGAACCTTTCGATGCAACTAAACTTAAACAGTATGGTTATGGAATCTACAAGAATGTTATAATAGCACCACAATTGGAAAGGATGGTTATGCCAGTAGGTCCAACTGGAGGTAAGGTTATTAGGTTATCTGATGGTCAACTTGCTAGGAAGATTGCTTTCATACATTGTGTGGGGTCTAGGGATGAACAGATTGGTAGACCTGGATGCTCCAGGGTTTGCTGCATGTATACTATTAAGCAGGCTATGACATTGAAGAGGCAAGATGTAACTAGGGATATAACCCTATTCTATATTGACATTAGAGCTTATGGTAAGGGGTTTGAGGAATACTATATGAGAGCACAGGATTTGGGTGTTAAATTTGTTAGGGGGAAGGTTAGTGAGGTAATTGAGGATCCTGTTAGTGGTAGACTTATAGTTAGGGCTGAGGATACTTTGACTGGAAGGTTTATTGAAGATGAATTTGATCTTGTGGTTTTATCTGTGGGTTTAGTTCCATCACGTGGAATTGAGGATTTAGCTAAGAAGCTCAAGTTGAATATAGGTCCAGATGGATTCCTCCTTGAAGCTCACCCAAAGTATAGGCCTGTGGATACACTTAGAGAGGGGGTTTTCATATGTGGATGTGTACAAGGACCTAAAGATATAGCTGACACCGTGGCTCAAGCGAGTGCAGCTGCTGGGAGAACTCTTAGACTGATAAGTCAGGGTAGAATACTTATAGAACCAATAAAAGCTTATGT
>Ga0105154_1000406_pt1 | contig 19114 bp, 19 predicted proteins | sample SSWtaG_FD_89672 | JGI IMG/M metagenome (GOLD analysis project Ga0105154, IMG submission 89672) | Hot spring microbial communities from Sandy's Spring West, USA to study Microbial Dark Matter (Phase II) - SSWsed_matched | ecosystem: Environmental > Aquatic > Thermal springs > Hot (42-90C) >... | reverse complement strand
TAGTATCTACTACACCACCCCTAGAAGTATTTATTAGTATCGCGTTCTTCTTCATCAACCTCAGCAAACCCTCACCAACCAACCACCTAGTCTCAGGAGTAAGAGGAACATGAACACTAACGACATCGGATTCCTTAAAGACTTCCTCTAATTCCCTAAACTCAACACCTAGCTCCCTCTCGGCTTCCAGATCTCTTCTCAGGTCGTAGTATAATACCCTCATACCGAAACCCTTAACTCCTATCTCAGCCACCCTCTTACCGATTCTTCCTAAACCCACTATACCTAGCGTCTTACCTCTTAGCTCAATACCTAAGAGCATTTTCGGGTGCCAAGCAGTCTTAAGTCTCCACCATTCCCCGAACCTCACGAAAATATCTCCCTCGACAACTCTCCTAGCTGTGCTTAATATGAGTGCCCAGGTAAACTCGGCTGTTGCCTCGGTTAAGACTCCCGGCGTGTTAGTTACGTAGATGCCATGTCTGGTAGCACATCCTAGATCTATGTTGTCAAACCCTACAGCTAGTTGAGCTACTATCCGTAACTTAGGGGCCGAGGACAGTAAACCACAATCTATCTTATCACTAAGGAGCGAAACTAACGCGTCAGCTTCTTTAACCTTATTGAGCAAGACTTCGTGTGGTGGAGCTTGATACCTATCCCAGACCTCAACGTCGTAGTATTCTGAGATCCTCCGTATTACGTTATCGAATAACTCTCTCGTTATGAAGACTTTAGGTCTCACCAACACCGCCCTCAATAAAATCCTTGCGGGGATGCTATTAAATCACGTAACCTTTTTCAGGGAGGGGACTGTTAATCAGCAACCTTATATATCAGGTGTATTTCGTCCCCGCACCTGCATATCTTGTAATTAACTAGTTTCAGTCTTAACCACTCACTCACGTCACCGAAGCCCTCCCCTCCTACTAAAGCTACGGAATCTTTACCTCCTATCACGTAAGGAGAGATTGTTATCCTAAGCTCGTCCACGAGCTTCTTGGATATGAGATGCCATAGTAGAGTACCTCCCCCCTCAACCAATAAGTCTCTCAAGCCTTTATCGTATAGTGCTTCCAGAGCTTTACTCATGTCTATCAGTGGTGATTCACCCTCAATAATTATGACGTCCACGCCTAAGTTCCTCAACTGCTCTATTTTCTCTTGCTTCGCTGTAGAGGATGTTACTATGATTGTTGGGGCTACGCTCACGTCAAGTACTTTCGCGTTGAGAGGTATTTTCAGGGAGCCGTCGACAACGACCCTCACGGGGTTTCTCCCCTCGACAAGCCTGACAGTAAGTTGAGGGTTATCTCTGATGACCGTGTTAGCACCGACCATCACGCCATCGACGACAGCCCTCATAGAATGTAGCCTTAACTTGTCGTAAGGACAGCTAAGTCTTGAGTCACCGGTTCTTGAGGCTATTTTACCATCGACTGAGGTAGTCGCGTAAACTCTCACGTACGGTCTCCTCAAGCTCACCACCTAAATACATTAACTTACCACCGAGCATTAGAGCGGCGACGAATTCACTCCCCCCTCTCTTAACTAACGCTAAGTGCTTATTATGTGCTCTCTCGAGGGGGGTGTTCGAGTACCTCAAGAAAAGCAGGTTCGCGTCACCCCCCTCGACTATGTAATTCCGCACGCCCACAGGGTTAGCGTTAGTTAAAGCTTTAAGAACCCATACTGGGTCATTAATCCCTGCATTACGAGCGAGCAGTAAAAGTAGCTCGCCCTCCCTCCACAGATCAGGCTTTACCCAGCCTAAGTTATCCGTACCTAAAGCTATGTCAACCCCTAACTCATATATGTTCCTCAGTCTAGGCAACCCAGACATAAACCATAGATTAGACCTGAGGCATAAGACCAACGTGATCCTCAGGTCCTTAAGTAGTTGAAGCTCTTCAGAACCTAACCAAACACCGTGGATCAACGCGTCAGGCTTTCCAGCAGAGAGAAGCTTCTCTAAATCTCTCTCCTCCCTAGTCTCTCTAGTTTCTGATACGTGTGAATGAATTAACTTGCCTGAACTTCTCGCTAAACCGAAGATAATTCTTAAGTCTTCTAACGTGAAGTAGTGCGGTGACGAAATACCGATCCCATCGGAGTACCTAATTATCTCCTCGATTTCATGGCCTACCCCCGCGTGCTTTGAAGGCATGCCGAGAACATAGTGGGTTCTGAGCTTCGTGGTACCTAGCCTAAGGCTCCCAACCCCTAACTCACGGAATTCCGCAACGTAACCCACTCCTGAACTCAGCATCAGGCCCACGGCCTCATCTATTACTGAGTTCAGTGAGTTGATCCCCGCCCTACCAAGTATTAAGTACTTAAGTCCGTAAGGCTCCCCGACAACCGAATCAATGTCTAGGTCCCAGCCAATCTCGGGGCTCACGTAATCTAGCATGTGTACGTGCATGTTCGCAAGCGGGGGCATGACTACGTAGCTACGTAGATCGAGAACACCCCCAATCCCTCGAGATATGCTGTGTATTTTGCCTCCATCGATGACTAAGGTGAGAGGGCCCTCAACGAACTCTAACGAGGTGCTTAGGAACCCCCCAGCTACGGTAACGCTGAATTCCTTCATCTCCTAAACCTAAAAATATTGCGTGCCTCAGAGTTATAACCTGCGATATCGAACATATCTTGGTGATGATGCGGGACTGGATGATTTAGATGATTAGTAGCGAACCGTCTGACGTTAGGAGCTTCTTAGACCACGACTTAATAATTGATCGAGATAACAGAATACACGTCGTCATCGGGAACACACATCCTAAGGGCTTGATAGTAGCTTACCTTAAATACGTTCCCTCGAGGAGGTCCACTCCTTGGAGGGGGAGGGGTACTTACTATGAGAGGGTGTTAAGGGAATATAGTGTTGAGGAGGTCCTGCGCGTGTCTTCGGGGGTGGGTGCGTGGTTTCATGACCCGACTTTAGGAGTCTCAATACCGGTGGTTAAGGTCTCAGAGGTTTTGGAGTGGCTTAAGCCTGAGGAGAGGTTGAGGGAATTGAGAAAACACGTCAAAGATTTTGTGGAGCTGGTTAGTGTTGAAGTCTCGGATTTTGTTAGTGACGTGACGGGGCTCAGCGTTAATTGCATGGGTATCACGGGATCTGTTCTCGCAGGTATTCACGGACCTCACTCAGACGTTGATTTAGTGATATACGGTTGTAGGGAAGCTCTAGAATTCGTTCAAGCAAGCATAGAGATGAGTAAGTTGCCTGCGGGGAAGGTAGCATCTAAGATATTGGAGAATTCGAGGATCTTAGGGATAGAGCCTGAGACGTATGCTAAGATAATCCCGCCATACAAGTTCACGTGTTTTAAGGGAGTGCCAATAACCTTCACATTTGTTGACAGGAGGGCGTACAGGTACGGAGACTTAGTTCTAAGACCTCTTAAGCCTGTTAGCCTAATAGCTGAGATTACTGGAGGAGATTGTAAATCCCTTTTCTACCCGTCGAGAACTCAAGTAGTTAGGGTTCTTGAAGGACCTGCTGTTAAGGAGGTAATAAGCTACGAGGCAGAATACAATTACCTCTTGTATAAGGGAGGGACATTAAGGATTTCCGGAATGCTTGAGGAGTCGGTACCGGATAACGAGTACTACGTGGTTGTTGGTGGGAGGGAGAGTAAGGGATACGTAATACCTCACAGAATTTAAGAAGTACCTCCTACCTAATTAAAGCGATTTTATCGCCTACGTTTATGGTGTCTCCCGGTCTCACGTAAACCTTCTCCACTACACCGTTCCTAGGAGACTTTATTTCTAGCTCCATTTTCATCGATTCTATAGTGACTACTGTGTCGCCAACACTTACTTTAGACCCTTCCGTAACTAAGACCTTAAGAATCTTCCCAGGTATTTCTGAAGATATCGCTACAGCTCCTGAAGGCACTTCAGGACCTCTTATCTCGAGTACCTGCTCAAGACCTGTCTCCGCTCCTGACGTTACTTGAGTGACTTCACTCCCTGAAGGTTCTTCAGCTACGCTGAGCTCGGATTCTTGCGTAACCTCTACCTCGCTACCTACTCTGACTATCAGGTCCTTCCCCTCGACTTTGACGAAGTACATACCGTTATTGCCGTCCCTTACCTCAACTCTGTATTTTCTTCCCTCAACCTCAACGACGTACACCGATACACTCACTTCCTTAGCACCGTTTCTATAATTAAGTAGTATTCCTTAAAAATAATCAATAAGACCTTGTGGAATGTTTTTAACGTTTCCTAAAGTATATTTGGGAGTCTAAAATTGGTAGGGGAGTCCTTACCAGCCAAGATACTTGAGTTGAGGAGACTTAAGGAGGAGGCTAAGTTAGGCGGTGGTTTAAAAGCTATTGAAGCGCAGCACGCTAAGGGTAAGTTAACGGCGCGGGAAAGACTTGAACTATTGTTCGATCCTAACACTATGTTAGAGTTTGATATGTTAGTAACTCATAGAGCGACGGAGTTCGGCATGACTGAGAGGAAGGCCTACGGTGACGGGGTAGTCACCGTTATGGGTAGGGTTAATAACAGGCCTGTGGTAGGGATAGCCCAGGACTTCACGTTCATGGGCGGCTCACTAGGTGAGATGCACGCGGCTAAAATCGTTAAAGCGATGCAGTACGCAGTCTCAGCGGGCATGCCCATAGTATTCCTCAACGACTCTGGCGGTGCTAGAATACAGGAGGGTGTAGACTCTCTCAGAGGGTATGGCGACATATTCTACATGAATGTGATGGCTTCAGGCGTGGTGCCTCAGATAGCCGTTATAATGGGGCCCTGCGCTGGCGGGGCGGTGTACTCCCCGGCACTCATGGACTTCGTGATAATGGTTGATAAAACGTCCTATATGTTCATAACAGGTCCGAGAGTGGTTAAGGCCGCCATAGGGGAGGAGGTCACGGAGGAGGAGTTAGGAGGTCCTAGAATACACGTGACTAAGAGTGGTGTGGCGCACTTCATAGCTAGGGATGATAAAGAAGCGATAGGCTTGGTGAAGAGGTTGCTCAGTTACCTCCCATCAAATAATATGGAAGCACCGCCTAGGACGCCCTCAGGCGATCCTCCGGATAGGGTGGAGGAGAAATTAAATACTTTAGTCCCTGAAGACCCGTTAAAAGCTTACAACATGTATGAGGTCATTGACGCGGTCTTTGATAAAGGCTCGTTCTTCGAGGTGTCGAGAGAGTACGCTAGGAACGCTATAACGGGGTTTGCGAGGCTGAACGGATGGGTTGTTGGCGTGATAGCTAATCAACCGATGGTTCTCACAGGCGCTTTAGACATAAACGCTTCGGACAAGATAGCTAGGTTTGTCAGGATACTCAACGCTTTTAACATACCTATAATCACGTTCGTAGACGTTCCCGGGTACATACCCGGCACGTACCAAGAACATAACGGCATAATAAGGCATGGTGCTAAGGTACTCTACGCTTACAGCGAGGCAACAGTACCTAAGTTGACGGTCATAGTAAGGAAAGCTTACGGCGGTGCTTACATAGCGATGGGTTCCAGACACTTAGGCGCTGACTTCGTAGCGGCTTGGCCTACCGCGGAGATAGCTGTTATGGGTGCTGAGGGAGCTGCCGAGATAATATGGAGGGCTGAACTCTCTAAAGCTAAGACACCTGAAGAGAGGCAAGAACTACTTAACAAGTTAGCTACGGAATACAAGAATAAGTTCCTCCACCCATACATAGCTGCCGCAAGAGGCTACATAGACTCCGTAATAGAGCCGGCGGAGACCAGGCCAACGCTAGTTAAGGTGCTTGAATTCCTCCTCACTAAGCGGGAGGTAAGGTTTAGAACACCACCAAAGAAGCACGGCTTGATCCCGGTATAACCTGTGCGTTTTTAAGTAAAACTACTCTAAGACAATTAGTCACAACCGGATGGTGTTAGAGGTCGTTTAGACTTTAGTTATTTAAGTTTGAGAGCTCTAATTTTGAGTGGGTAGCGAAGATGTTTCACAAGACGCCAGACATAGCGGAGGTTTTTGAGAAGTTCGACGAAGGGTCTGAAGTAGTTATCCGTGGCTGGGTCTACAGGATATTCAAAGTGGGTGGTAAGGTTTTCGCATGGGTTAGAGATCACTCAGGCTATATTCAGGTAGTTTTCGACAAGAGCTACGTGACTAGTGATTGGGACGCCGTGGAGAAGCTAACTAGAGAGTCTAGTGTGGAGGTCAAGGGCATTGTAAGGGTTGACGCCAGAGCTCCCGGTGGTAAGGAGATAGTGGCTAACAACTTAATCGTTTACGGTTACTCACCTCCCTTCCCGATAAAAGGAGGTGAGGACATAGAGTACCTACTTAACGTGAGACACCTCTGGCTCAGGTCCAGGCACATGATAGCGCTACTTAAGATTAAGCACACAGCTATTCAAGCTTTGAGGGACTGGTTGATAAAGGATGGGTGGTGGGAGACCACCCCGCCAATACTTACAGGCTCGGCTGTGGAGGGCGGTGCTACCTTATTTGAAGTTAAGTATTTCGACAAGACCGCGTACCTCTCTCAGTCGGCTCAACTATATCTTGAAGTATTGATATTCCCGCTAAATAAGGTCTGGGCCTTAACTCCCTCCTTCAGAGCTGAGAAATCGAGGACTAGAAGACATCTTAGTGAGTACTGGCACCTGGAGGTTGAGGCTGCGTGGTATGATATGGAGGATATGATGAAGGTCGCTGAGGATATGGTTAGTCACGCGGTAGCTAGGGTGTTGGAAGAAAGAAAAGAAGAGCTTAAACTACTTAACAGAGACACTACTAAGCTGGAGAAAGCTCTTGATACCCCCTACCCTAAAATAACTTACGATGAAGCTCTTCAAATCCTTCAAAAGAAAGGCTTTAACTTGAAGTGGGGTGATGATTACGGCGCTGATGAGGAGAAAGCGCTGACGGAGGAGTTTGAGGTACCGTTCTTCGTAACCCACTTCCCCAAACACATAAAAGCGTTTTACATGAAGGAAGATCCTAAGAGACCTGAGGTCGTTCTAGGGTTTGACTTGCTCGCGCCCGAGGGTTACGGCGAGATCATAGGTGGTTCGCAGAGAGAAGACGATTACGAGAAACTATACAACAGGATAGTTTCTGAAGGACTGAATTATCAAGACTACGAATGGTATCTTGACTTAAGGAAGTACGGGAGCGTTCCTCACTCAGGATTTGGGTTAGGTATTGAGAGACTCGTCATGTGGGTTTCGGGAATAGATCACATAAGAGACGCAATACCTTTCCCAAGGTGGAGAGGACGTATATACCCCTAACCCAAGCCCACTACTCGTAGACCACGTTGATTATGTGCTTAACCTTGTCAACCCCCTCACTCATTATTAAACGTATTAACTCCTTAGTAGTGTCAGTTAGCTCTAGCTTCAGAGCGTCTTCGAATTTGAAGAAACCTATGCCGAGAGACTCCTCATTCGCCATCGGCTCTCCCTCAGCATCAGTAATTAAGTAGTCTAGTATCACGTAATGATATTTAACACTGTAATCTTTTCTAAGCCTTATGTACTCGGTGATAGCTAGTAATGACGCTTTGCTAGCCTTAAGTGACGTCTCCTCCTCTAATTCCCTGAATAAAGCTGTGAGCACCGGCTCCCCAGCCTCTATATGCCCGCCAGGTATGGACCACAAGTTAGGTGATGGCGGATACCTCCTCTTAATAAGGAGTATCCTACCATCTCTTAAGACTACCGCCCCTACCGCTACCCTAGGCCACTCAACCACTCCGAACACCTACTCAGTAAGTCTTACTTGCTAGATTAATGTTTTATCTTGTTATTAAGATTACGTTTTTAGGAGTAGTGAAACGATGCTTAAATTACGTTGTGTTAGATGCGGTCACGAGGTACGTGAGGCTGAGTACGTCAGTAGCTGCCCTCAGTGTGGGGGCCTCTTAATAACCCGGGCTTCAGAGCATCTGAAGAAGGGTAGGGGTTCGGGGGTCTGGATTTGGGGTAGCGGTTTATTCACGTCGTTTATGACTCCGAAAATTACGTTGGGGGAGGGCAACACCCCCCTCATAAAATCCGTTAAGATAGGTAAGAGTACTGGCTTAACGCTGTATTTCAAGGATGAAACTAAAAATCCTTCAGGCTCCTTCATAGACAGAGGCTCGGCAACGCTAGCTACCGCGTTAAAGTACTTTAAGGTTAGGTCGGTGGTAGTGCCCTCCACTGGAGACTTAAGTATTTCGGTCTCAACATATCTGAGACGTGCCAGGATCTCTAGCAAGGCTTACGTACCGTCTAGCGTCACTTTAAGCAAGGCTTACAAAACCCTCTTAGTAAGCGATAAGGTAAAGTTTGTCGATAGTTATGAGGAAGCGTTAGCTAAAGCTTTAAAAAGTACGCAGTTTTATGACGCGGCTATACTACCCACCAACCCATTCTTGATTGACGGATACAGGACAGTAGCTTTCGAGTTGGCCTACTCCCTGGGCAGGGAAAGACCTTTAATGGTCGTGGTACCGATAGGAGACGGCGTCCTAACTCTGAGCATTCACTACGCTCTTGAAGACTTGGGAATACGTCATAAGATACTCGGTGTTAGAGCGTGTAGGGAATCCCCCCTATTAAGGGATATCTACGTTTCTAAGCCGATGCTTCAAGAATATCTGAAAGAACTTGAAGACTCGGGGTTTATAGAAGTCATCAACGTATGCGATGATGAAGCACTTGAAGCAAGTGAATTCATGGTTAAGAAGGAAGGCTTCTTGGTAGGGCCTGTAGGGGCTTCATGTGTGGCAGCACTCAAGAAATTCGTTAGTGTGGGTAGGAAAGATTTCATTACAGTAGCTTTAATGTCGGGCGACCCGTTGCAAGACCCTTACGTCATTAAAGCTCTTCTCGAGAGGACTGCGGGACGTGAGGAACGGATAGTGACTCTAGGTTTTACTAAGATGAAGATCTTAGAGATCCTCGCATACGGTAACCCGTCACACCCCTACGTACTTTGGAAAGAACTTAAGCAAAGACACGGTCTTAACTTAAACAGGAGGAGCGTCTATAAACACGTGGAGGAATTAATTAGCTTAGGTTTCTTGAAGGTAATTGGTCATGAAAGGGTTGGCGGGAGGGTCAGGAAGATAGTGACTATAACTGAGCTAGGCTTAAAACACCTAACTTGATATCGCGGCGTTGATAGTGAACTTGATATTGTATTGATCACCTAAAAACGCTTTTGTTTTTATCTTCATGAGGTGTGCGTGATGAACGTGGTCAGGCTTTCCATATATACTGCATTGGTCTTGATAGTTACTGTAGTATCCCAGGATAATACGCCGGCAACTCGCGGATATTTTAACCTTGGCGAGGTAGCTATATATGCCGTTGCGGCCCTGAGCTCGCCGCTCACAGCAGGCATAGCCGGGGGAGTTGGTTCGGCGCTAGCAGATCTCCTGACTGGTTATGGGATTTTCGCGCCCGGCACTCTAGTGATTAAGTTTACTGAGGGTTTCGTAGCGTCCCTACTAATTTCCTTTTTTAGGAAGAGGTTAGGGGTTTTCCCTAAGCTACGTATAGCGTCGGTAGTGATAGGGGTGCTTCTAGGGGTTTTGATAGCCGCGTTAGGGGTAGCCCTCTTCACCGGGGAGGTCGAGCTTTATTCAGTGCCCCTCAGCGTTATGGGCGTTGAGCTCACGATGCTTTCCATGAGATTCTCGCTAGCTACCTGGTTCTGGATTTTAATAGGTTTAGTGATCGCTACCTCGGTGACGTACATCGTGGTTAGAGCTAGGGGTGAGAGTTTAAGTTTCGTGATTCCAGTACTACTCAGTGGGTTGATAATGGTTACAGGATATTTCCTCTACGAGTACTTTGTTTCTAATCCTCTCCAAGGGATACCGCCTGAGGAAGCCTTCGTTGAGGTCCCGGTCAACCTAGGTCAAGCCTTAGTAGGTTTAACGCTCTCCTCACCCGTCATCACATTCGTTAATAGAGCTAGAGGGTAGTGCATAATTTGATAGAGGTAAAGGATCTCAATGTATGGCTCAGCAACTACCATGTGTTGAAGGATGTTTCCTTCAACATCGACGAGCATGGGATAGTCTTATTAGTAGGGCCTTCAGGCTCCGGGAAATCAACCCTGATGAAAACTTTAAGTGGTGTAATACCTTCAGTTGTTAAAGGAGTTGTCAAGGGTTTTTCTAACCCGCCGCTGAAGGCTCTTAAGAATAAAACTATGTACGTACATCAAGAACCTTGGTTCTTCATCTCGACACCCTATATCTGGTCGGAGATCGTTGGCTACACCTCGATAAAGTCTTTAAGTAATCTTAGGGAGGTTCTCGAGGAATTCAGACTCGGTCACCACGTTAATAGGACTACGTACACTTTGAGTGCTGGCGAGGTCCAGAGGCTTGCTTTTATAATAGCGGTGAATTCAGGGAAGGAAATACTCTTACTAGATGAGCCGACATCATATCTTGATAAACGCAATTCTGAGACTCTGGTGAGGTTTGTCGCCAAGCTCAGTAAAGACTACGGCAAGACGTTTATCATAGTGGATCACGACCTAACACTGTGGGGTAAGCACGTAAGTGAAATACTATATCTGAGTGAGGGGAGGCTTACCAAGACCCGGGAAAACCCTTTTGAGGAAGTCATCAATTATATGTCCAGTAAGTTAAGTCCCGTAAACTCGGAGTGTAATGAATGTCTGAAAATACGCGTTGATAGTTTTAGGTTTCCTGATTCGAAGGAGCCTCTACTAACTAACATTTATTTTGACGTGTGTAGGGGGGAGGTCGTGGTGGTCAAGGGCTCTTCTGGTTCTGGTAAGACAACCCTACTCAAGTTGATAGCTGGTGGGTGTCTTAGGGGTGGTGGGGTAGTCAACGTCGGTGGGAATCGATGTAAGGCTGTTTTTGTGCCTGATAACCCGTTACTCTACTTGAGTTCCCCTACCCCAGCTGAGGAGGTTGGTTTGGAGGGCTTGAAGTACCTTAAGTATCTAGGTCTCGCCGGTAAGGCTGAGACCCCTATCATGAAGCTTAGTAGCGGTGAGAGGAGGAGGTTAGCCATAGCTTCAGCTCTTTCAAGAGGTTATGAATACGTCCTCGTGGACGAGCCTACAGCTGGTTTAGACCCGTTAAACAAGCTCCACGTTATTGAAGCGATAATTAAGGCTGCTGAAATGGGTGTGGGTTTTGTGGTAGCTTCTCATGACCCGTTCGTAGAGATGATAGCTAATAAGGTGGTGTGTATTGAACCTTGTTAAGAGGGTTACTGATTTCTTGAGATTATTTGTTTCGTTGTTGTTTAGATCTATCTTTATTCATGGAGATATTGAGGGGAGGCATGTTCCGTTCTTAATCAACCTAATTTTATTGATAGTCCAGGTCTTGGTAGCTAGAGGTGGTGTTGAGCGTGTATTGATTGTTCTCTCATCGGTTTTACTCACTTACCTTGCTCGGGGTTCTAGTAGGGTGATTGTTTACTCCGGTGTTTTAGGGTTAATACCTAGCACGTGGTATTTCATAGCATCAATGCCTTTCACACGGGATTTCTTCGCGTCGGCTTTAATAGCTTTAAGAGTGTTCACCATAAGCCTTTCTTTCATTTGCTTCTTCTACTTTTTCAACCCTGTAGAGATCTCGTACTTACTGAGACTGCTACGCCTGCGGAACGCGTCTCTATATCCTGCCCTCACATGGAGGGTCATACCGCACATAATGAGAGATATGGAGACAGCACTGCTTGTTGGTGAGATGAAGGGTGCTGAAGCTTGGAAGAGTTTAGCTGTTACTGTGCTGACTACTGAGGAGTACGTATCACTATATGAGGAGGGCCTGTTTAGTAAGCCTGAGTATGAGCCTTCTTACTACTACAGCGTTAAGCACACGCTCATCACCTTGAGTATCTTGACGTTTTTGACGGTTGCGGGCTTCCTTACTTAATCCGCACGCGCACTATTCTTATAATACCTAAAATCTATTCATAGTTTGATTGGTGAGCGGGGATGAGTCTGGCGCCTGGCATGAGGTATGTGAGGAAGTACGTTACAACGCAACAACACTCCGCAAAACACGTAGGTTCGGGGAGTGTGGAGGTTCTTTCAACCCCTTCCATGATCCTCTTCATGGAAGAGACGTGCCGTGTTTTCTCTGACGAGCACTTGCCTGAGGGCCAGACTACCGTGGGAGTTCACGTGGATGTCTATCACGTGCGCCCAGCACCTATAGGGAGTGAGGTAGAGATACGTTCAACCCTCTTACAGTTTGATGGCAAGAAGCTAGTATTCTGGGTTGAGGCTTGGTGCTCAGGCACTTTAATAGGTTACGGATTGCATGAGAGAGCTGTGGTAGATAAGGAGAAGTTCTTGTCGAGGGTTAAGGGGTAGTTGTGTAGCGGTTCTGCGGGAAGACCATCCCTAACTTTATTTTTTACCCTTCATGTTTTCTAGTTAGGGTGTGCGTGTGTGGATATTGAGTCGAAAATCAGGTTAGTCACCAGGGATGTGGCTGAGGTAGTAACTGTAGAGGAGTTGAGGAATCTCCTCGAGACTGGGGGAGGGTCTGGTTATTTAGGTTTTGAACCTAGCGGTATCTTCCATGTAGGCTGGTTTGTGTGGGCTCTAAAATTCAAGGACTTGGTTGATGCCGGAATTAAGATGAATCTCCTCGCAGCTACCTGGCATGCGTGGGTTAACGATAAATTAGGTGGTGACATGGACTTAATCAGGACAGCGGCTAAACACGTTGCCGCAGTGATTGATTCACTAGGTATTGAGGGCAGGTACAGGCTTGTTTACGCGGAAGACTTAGTCGATAATTCGGGGTACTGGGCTACCTTACTCAGAGTGGCTAAGTCAGCTAGCTTAGCTAGGGTGAGGAGAGCTCTAACAATACTTGGTAGGAGATCGGATGAGGGTGAGTCAGATTTCTCTAAGCTAATATATCCGCTCATGCAGGTAACCGATATCTTCGAGTTAGGGGTTGACGTAGCTCTGGGAGGGACTGATCAGAGGAAGGCACACATGCTTCAGAGGGATGTCGCGGAGAAGCTGAAGAAGCGTAAAGTGATAGCTATTCACACACCCCTAATACCGTCACTCCAAGGACTTGGCAGGATGGACTTAACAGGACTTAGTGAGGAAGCTCTCGAGGAGCTCATGATGGAACACAAGATGAGTAAGTCAAAACCTGAATCAGCTATTTTCGTGACAGACTCGGATGAAGTCATAAGGGATAAGGTGCTTAAAGCCTACTGCCCGCCCAGAATAGTTGAGGGCAATCCCGTGATAGAAATAGCTAAACACTTGATATTCAGGGGTGAGGAGAGGAAGCTAACCATAGATAGACCGCAGAAATTCGGCGGACCAATAGATGTGTGGTCACAGGAAGAACTGGTAAGGCTGTACGCGAGCGGGGTGATACACCCCCTGGACCTCAAGAACGCTGTAGCTAACTACCTAATCGATTTTATGAAGCCTATTCGCGAGAAATTATTCAGTAACAGAGAGTATAGAGAGGTAATTGAGGTAATATCGAGGTCTGTGTCTAGGTAGTGTTTTAGAAGGGCCGGGGGTGGCCCTCCCCGCCTCACAATACCCCGATACACGGGGAACTTCAGCGGGGCCGTAAAAATAATTGAATGAGGATTATTAAGCTTTAACCTGCTGATTCTTGAGGAGAGGTTTCCTAGTCCTGGCGAGGAGGTTCGGCGACTCCAGCTCCTCTAATCTCCTCTCCAGGTTATCTAGCTTATCAAGTAAGTCGTTCATGAGTCTCTCAATCATGTATATCTTACCCTTAACGTAGGTGAGCTCGTCGTTATAATCGTTTAATTTCTGAAGTGTTGGATTCTCGACCTGTATGTTCCCGTAAAGTCCTTGCTTAATAAATATTTTGATTAAGTCTGTTACTTGAATACCCATACTATTAGCTAACTGCCGTAACTCCTCATAGAGTTTGTCCGGGAGTGATAGGTGTACTGTCGGAATAGTTCTTCATCCTCAAGAGTAATATTGTAAGAGGAGTATATAAAGTTATCTTACTTATGTCTTTTAGTTGTAAGAGGAATCCATGGAGTGATTATCTGCTGTGTATTGAATACCTCTTAAGAGTAATCATTTAATGGTGGCACGATGAGGATAGTGACTTTCAAATTAGATGAGATCACGTTGAGGAAACTCGACGAACTAGCTTCCAAGCTAGGTATTTCTAGGTCAGAGATAATAAGGTTGGCGCTCCTCAACTACATGTCTAAAGAAAACATAAGTCCTAAGAAGCAAGGAGTTAAGATAAGACACGTTGTTCTGACTTAAAAGAAAATACTGTGTTAAGTATTCTTATTTCAACGAAAAGACTACTACTTTAGTTTCTACCCACTCCTCCAAATCTCTTAACACGAAGTTGAATTCTTTGCCAACCCTCAGCACTTCGTATGGGGAGAGCTTAAGGAAGTAGTCGAGTGGTTTGAGAGGTAGTGTCGTGCCTTCAAGCCAGTAATGCATGGGTACTACTGCCTTAGGTCTAACACTCTTAATCAGCTCTAGAACTTCTTCAGGTTCTAGGGTGAAGGTCCCCCCAACCGGGGCAAACATCACGTGCGGTTCTCTAATTAAGTTGATGTCCCGCGGGTCCGGTGCTTCCCCTAAGTCGCCCGTGTGGAGAAACTTGATCTTATCCACCTCAATCAAGTAGATGAGGTTCTTACCCCTCCTCCTACCCTTAAACTTATCATGATATGATTCTACGCCAACTACTTTATGCTTACCTACCGTGAACTCCCCCTTACGCATGCTGAATACCTTGGTTTCCTCACCTCTCTTAACTAATTGGTAAGCGTTATGATCGAAGTGGTCGTGAGTTATCAGCACGGCATCAGCCTTAGCTTTAGGTGCAGGAAGCCCCACACTAGCACCGTCATGAGGGTCAATAACTATCGTGAAACCCTCCTCATCAACTAACTCGAAACATGCGTGTCCATGCCACCTGACCAGAACCATAAGACATACCCATTAAAAATTCTCTTCGAGTAAATAAATAACGTAATGAAACCGCGTTGTGGTTGATTCCGGAGGTTAGATCCTGCAAGTTCTTATTAGTTCCTGCAGGGATGTTTCCTCTTCGGGGAATCCTATAGACCATAGCTTCGCGATCAGGGACTCCAGGTCGCTTACTTGATCCCTTACCCTTAACTCTCTTATGAACTCACATAATTCCCATGGGAACACAACCCACTCGCTAGTTTCTTGAGCGAAGAAGTCCGGTCTGATTATGGATTTAGGCTTATAAAACAAGACCGCGGTTCTGACGGATCTAGCACCCCTCAACCTAACCTGCTCGGTAACTATCTCTAAAGTTCTTCCTGAGTCAACGACGTCATCCACTACCAAGATGTTCTTTCCTTTAACGTCGGCTGTTAAGGGTTGGGTTATTATAGGTCTCTCAGCTCTTTCCTCGATCCCTTTATAAAACTTTACCTCAACCACCCCTATGTTCTCGGTCCCGAGTATATCGCCAAGTATTCTGGCAACTATGTACCCTCCCCTCAAAATACCCACAATCAAGTCTATTTCCAGCCCCTCCCTAGCTATTTCTGAAGCCAGCTTAAGAGAAGCTTCATGTATTTTCTTCCAAGTCAGTATGAGAAACCCGCTCATAACCTACCCCTACCCAAGATGTGTGAGTTCTACTAGAATAATCTAGGTTTAAGTAATTAAGTTTAAGTAATTAAGCCTTAAGTATTGATCCCCCGGGTATTAATCTTGGGTGGGAGGTACGAGCCTTACGTTAGCGGAAGCTTTAAGGTCTTTAGAATCTGTCGCGGTGATTGGCGGTTCCCCGATAAAAGGTAAGGTGGGTAACGTAGTGCTTGAGAATATCTTAAGGTACGGTTTTAGAGGAAGGGTTTACGTAGTTAATCCGAAATATGATTCTGTTCTAGGCATAAAGTCTTATAAGAGTCTTAGGGAACTTCCTGAGATACCTGACGTGGTCGTAGTCGCCGTTCCTGCTGACGCGGCAGCGCAGGTAGTTGAGGAGGCAGCCGTTGCTGGGGTAAGACTAGCTGTGGTAATCTCGTCAGGTTTTAGCGAGGATGAGAGAGCTAACCTACAGAGAAGGCTGGAAAGCGTGGTTAAGTCCCGCGGTATAAGGGTCGTAGGACCTAACTCTGCCGGGATAACCATCAGTAACTCCCTTCTCCACGCGAGCATAGAGGTACTCCCTACTAGGGGGAGTGTCGGCATAGCCGCGCAAAGTGGTGCCGTGGGCGGGGTAATAATCAGTGAGTTAAAGAAGTACTCATCAGGCGTTTCATTTTTTGTTAGTCTAGGCAACTGCGTTGATGTGTCTCCTGAGGAGGTGTTAGATTACGCTGCAGAGGATGGAAGCACCGACGCGCTGATACTATACCTTGAGTGGTTACGTAACGGAAGGAAGTTCGTGGAAAACGGTCTTAAATTACTGAACGCCAGGAAGCCTTTATGCGTTATTAAGGGTGGCACAGGTAAGCAGAGTTCAGAAGCCGTCAGATCTCATACAGGGGGCTTAACACCTACTTACGAGGTTTTTAAAGCCGCGGTCTCTAAGATCAGAGGTTACCTAGCTACGGAGATTCAAGACGCCGTAGAGGTTTGCGAGCTTGCTAGACGTTTAAGAGGCCTTAATCCTTCCAGGGTTATGATAGTCACCAACTCTGGCGGGTTAGGAGTGCTCACGGCGTCACACCTAGACTTAAGCGGTTTCGAAATTCCTAAGCCGCCGTCCAAGCTTGTTGAAGCCTTAAGTAGGTTAGGCTTAAGGGGTGCCGCGTCCAACCCGCTAGACTTAGGTGGCGACACGTATATTGAGACCCTAACCGATGTTTTAGCGTTGAGAGAGCTTAAAGAACACTATGATTTAGCGGTACTTGCTTACGTCCCGACAGCTGCTGAAACTTACGAGAAAATATCTAAAGTTATTGAGGAAAGATACCGAGATTTTAGCTTACCCGTCATAGGGTACTTTGCTGGCGAAGGTTCTTACGATGTCGTTGTCAGGGTTTCGAGGTTTATACCGGTGGTTTCCTCATCTTGGATCTTAAGTAAAGCATTAATATTCATGAGAGGATTTAATGTGGGTGTTGAATCGTGAGTAACTTAAATCCGTTGAAAGCTCCTCCCGGCACGAGACTCGCTCTCATGGGTAACGAGGCTATAGCTAGAGGCGTTGTTGAGTCAGGTATTTACGTCGTGACAGGGTATCCGGGAACCCCTTCAAGTGAGGTATTAATGACTATTCACGAGTATGGTAGAGACTTAGACATATACGCTGAGTGGGCCGTGAATGAGAGGGTGGCTTTTGAGGTCGCGTTAGGCGCCTCATTAGGTGGCGCCAGATCTCTCGTGACTATGAAGGGACCGGGCATTAACGTCGCTTCAGACCCTATCTTATCAGCAGCTTACTCAGGAATTAACGGAGGTCTCACAATACTGGTGGCTGATGACCCAGGACCCATAACAACACAGACAGAGCAGGACAGCAGGTGGTACGCCAAGCTCTCTAAACTACCCATGCTATCCCCCTCATCACCGCAGGAAGCAAAGGATTTCACAGTGATATCTCAGCTTTTCAGCGAGGACATTATGCTGCCGGTCATACTGAGAACCACTACTAGAGTCAACCACGCGGTGAGCGAGGTAGTAACGGGTGAGGCAAGCCCTCCTAGAAAGTACCGTGAGTTTCGTAAAGATCCTCCCAGATACGTAAGAGCTGGTATGGCGTGGAACTTAGAGAGGCATAAGTGGCTTAATAATCAGCTTAAGATGGCTGAAGACCTAGCAAGGAAGTACGGGTTGAATAAGGTATTAGGTGAGGGCTCTGTCTGCGTAGTCGTTGAGGGGGTGAGTTATAATTACGTTGTGGAAGTGTTGGATAATGTTGAGTCATGGGAACGTAAAGTTAAGGTCATTAAAGTAGATATGTTATACCCGATCCCAAGAAATTTCCTGCTTAACTCTTTAAGTGGTTGCAGTAAGGTCTTAGTAGTTGAGGAACTGGATCCGTACTTGGAGGAATCGGTTAAAGCGTTGCTACAAGAGCAGGACTTGAGGGTAGAGGTATTCGGTAAGTTAAACGGTTACCTACCTCTGGAAGGAGAGCTTAACACGCGTGTGGTGTCTCAAGCAATTTCAAGAATTTTAGGTTACGATCTCGTCAAGCCGTCTCACGGTGAGGTGGTTAAGGGTTTCGACGTCCCTTCCCGACCACCCCCCTTATGTCCCGGCTGCCCTCACAGGAACTCATATATTGCGTTGCTCCTCGGCATAGCTAAAGCAGGTTATAAGCGTGATGAGATACCTATCTTCGGGGATATCGGTTGTTACGCGTTAAGTGTTAACCCCCCATTAAACGCTATATGGACTGAACACAGTATGGGAGCCAGCATATCGATGGCTATGGGTCTTAAGGTAGGGGGTTTCAGCAAACCGGTGGTAGCGACCATAGGGGACTCCACGTTCTTCCACGCAGGACTCCAGCCGTTGATTGAAGCAGTTAATAAGAGAGTGGATTTACTTGTTTTAGTGCTTGATAACTCCGTCGTAGCTATGACGGGACATCAATCAACCCCTGCCTGGGAGGTCACGGAATCCGGTAGGGTGGCGAAACCCGTGGATATAGTTGAGTTACTGAAGTCTATCGGTGTCGACAACCTGGCAGTGGTTGATCCTTTCAAAATAGATGAGATGATCAGTAAGGTGAGTGAGTTCGTTAAGAAGCCCGGTGTTAACGTGATAGTGGCTAAAGCGCCTTGCGCCTTACTTAAGGTCAGGAGGGAGGGTGTGAGGAGTAGATATACCGTCTTAAGCGATAAGTGCGTTAGTTGCTTAGCCTGTGTGAGGCTGACAGGCTGTCCGGCCCTATACATAGGGGACGATAATAAAGTCAAGATTTCATTAGATGATTGTGTTGGGTGTGGTCTCTGCGCTAGGTATTGCCCCTACAAGGCTATCGTTGAGGTGAAACCTCATGAGTGAGGGCAGGGTAGTCAATATACTTATATCGTCTGTTGGTGGTCAGGGAGGATTAACACTATCTAGGATTATAGCGATAAGCGCTGTTGCTTCAGGGTATTACGTGAGGACCGGCGAGACTTTAGGCATGGCTCAGAGGTTTGGCAG
>Ga0105154_1000402_pt1 | contig 19233 bp, 18 predicted proteins | sample SSWtaG_FD_89672 | JGI IMG/M metagenome (GOLD analysis project Ga0105154, IMG submission 89672) | Hot spring microbial communities from Sandy's Spring West, USA to study Microbial Dark Matter (Phase II) - SSWsed_matched | ecosystem: Environmental > Aquatic > Thermal springs > Hot (42-90C) >... | reverse complement strand
CTCTAAGCTCGCTAACCCTGGAGAGCACGCCAGCAACTCTCTCCTGAACTCTTGCCTGCTCTCTCCATGCCGATATCGGATCGCTGTGGTGAAGCTTTAGAGCTTTAAATACAAATTCCATCCACTCAAGCGGAGAGAAACCAGCCTCCTGTGCTGCTGAGAGCGTTGGAAACGCTGTTGTGACCCACTTCAGCTCTCCCTTCGATTCCCTCTCCAGAAATATCTCGGTTAGTTTCCTGGTCGCTCTTGTTCTCAATTTTACTCTCTCTGGGTCTATCGAAATGAGTGGCTTGGTGTGAGCGGGCGAACCGATCTTTACCAGAGCGTTTATCTTGCTATATATAAACACGTCTATTGGGGAGAGGTACTCGAGAAGCTCTGGAGGGGCGTACCTGTAGAGGTACTCTATCATCAATTCGTCTCTCAGCTCAACTCGAGGATGTGCCCCCCTCAACACTGCATGCTTAAAAACACTTCTAATACCCTCAATGCCTGCAAGCCCGCCCACTATTAGCACGTCTTCTTTGGGCTTCAGATCGATGCAGTAGTCGACTATGAGTCTACCAAACTTTTCGATATACTCGTACAATGTTTAACGCCTCATAAAAGGATTATCCTAAGGACCAAGCAACTTTAAGTTGCTACGGAAACGCTGGAAACGCTTTCCCGCAGGCCCTCTTAAACCTTGCCTTTTGAACCCCTAAAAAACATTCGTTCCATTCAAAGTTCGTTCGATGAGAGGGTCAGACCTGCGCAGGCCTGTCACGGCCCTGCAGGCATCCACCCTTTCGAGCCCAATCATCCCCTAGGTACTAGTAGCTGAGCCCTCAGGCTAGTAATGCCAGCGGTCCCTTTGAGAGAAGCCCAACACCTCACATGCGAGGCCTCAGCCCGCAGTGAACAGTTCATTCCACAGCGTCTCACATAGGTGTTGTTGCATCATTGGCCTCGCATTAGAACTTTTGTGGATATTGCCGCATAAGGCTTACTGCGAGCGACACTTGAAGAAAGTCCAAGGCCGGACACTCCAGGGCGTCAGGTTCCTTAAAAATAAAAATGAAAAAAGGCTCTCTCGCATTCATCCAAACACGAATCTTAAAAGCCATATCATGTACAGCGGTATGAACACCAGCGATATCGTGTTAAGTAGCTTGATTACAATGTGAAGCGAAGGTCCTGCGGTATCTTTCAAGGGGTCTCCAACGGTGTCTCCGACAACAGCAGCGGCATGCGTGGGAGAGCCCTTTCCACCTAGGAAGCCCATTTCAATGTACTTCTTTGCATTGTCCCAAGCGGCGCCGCCCCACATCATTGTTATTGCAAGTGCTATGGCACTTGCAGTAGCGCCAATGACCAAAGCACCTACTGCTGGGCCTCCGAAGAACAAGCCTATTAGCAGGGGTGCCAGGATTACCACCATCGACGGACCTGCCATGCTCTTTAGAGCGTACCTCGTACTGATGTCTACCGCCCTGTAGTAGTCAGGCTTTTCCCTCCCCTCTAGGATTCCAGGCCTCTCTCTAAACTGTCTTCGCACCTCCTCTACCATGTGAAAAGCTGCTCTAGCAACAGCTTTTAGTGCTAGTGCTGTGAAGAAGAAGGGTATCATAGCGCCAACAATCAAACTCATTACAATCTCGGGCCTCACTAGAAGTATGTACGCCAGGAAGCTCTTTAGCGACGAAACAAATCCTGTCAGGCTGATCGCAACATCGCCATCAATAAAGCTTATAACCTGTGGGTCTCTGGCCACGTAGTCCTGGACAAATGCTTGGAACAGTAGTAGTGCTGCTAGTGCAGCAGATCCCATAGCATAGCCTTTTGTCAAAGCCTTCGTGACGTTTCCAAGAGCGTCGAGCGGCTCTAGCCTCTCTCTAACCTCCTCTTCAAGACCACTCATCTCGGCAATGCCACCTGCATTGTCTGTTATCGGACCTGCACCATCTAGCGTCATGATGATGCCTGCCAGGGCCAGCATCCCCATTGTTGCAAGAGCTGTTCCATAGACTCCAAATACGAACTCTGATACCGCGAACCCCCCGATTGTCTCCTGAACGGGCACGCTGACGGGCATCTTGCTACTGATTACAAATGCTGCTACCAAAGCTATGCTGATGATGACTATGGGTAGAAACGTCGCTCTCATACCAACGCTAAGACCCTGCAGTATGGTTATTGCAGGGCCGCTTTGAGAGGCCTCTGCTATCTCGACTACGGCCTTAGCTTTGCTGGCAGTATACATGTTTGTTACCAGGACGATTAGTATTGCAGTCGCCACTCCACAGAGCGTAGAAATGAAGAGGTAGACCCACAGCTCGGGCACTACAAGCTTGTACACGAGCGCGAAGCCAACCACGGTTGCAATGCTGGACACAAAAACACCGTTTCTCAAGGGCTCTACGGGTTCCTTAAACCTCTTTTGATACCCTGAGACTAGAACTCCAGGTATCGTTGCCAGAACTCCTACGCCTCCAATTAAAAGCGGTATGAAAACGAACTTTATTGCCTCTTGTGCGGCAAACCCTGCATGTAGCAGCAGGAAGTAAACAGCCCATCCTATTAGCATTGAGCCAAGCATCTCAGCAGTTACCGACTCAAAGATGTCCGCCCCTCTACCCGCACAGTCGCCAACGTTGTCTCCAACCTGATCGGCAATGACAGCAGGATTTCTGGGATCGTCTTCGGGGATTCCAGCCTCAACCTTGCCGACGAGATCGGCGCCTATATCTGCAGCCTTGGTGTATATCCCTCCACCCAGTTGTGCGAATAGCGCTGCCAGACTCGCACCAAACGCAAAGCCGGCTAGACCGTCGAGAGCAAGCCTGACGGTAAACGGATTATCATTGGAGCCGCCAAGAACAACCGAATATAGAAGGTATAGAGCCGAGAGTCCAAAGAGGCTCATAGAGGGGACAGAAAATCCTAGCACCGAGCCTCCAAACACTGCTGTTTTCAGGGCCTCCCATGTCCCCCTTCGGGCAGCCTCAGTGGTTCTAACGTTTGCTTTTGTTGAGGCGTCCATGCTGAGAAATGCTGCAGTCAGCGATGCAAGCGAGCCCAGAACAACCGACACTCCTATCATGAGCGTTTCCATGAACACCTCGTGGGACAGTTGGGGGTGAATGCTTAGAACTCTAGCCCTATAGCCTAGATACACCGATGCTGATGCTACAGCAGCCATTACCAGCGAGAATAGAAATATCGTCTTAAACTGCCTCCGCATGTACGCAGCACTTCCCTCCCTGATAGCACGCCAGATTTCGACCATCCTCTCGGTTCCCATTGGAAGCCTCTCGACAAACCTGTAAATGAACAGCGAGAGTGCGAGACCCACAAGACCTATCACGAGGCTTAGCACAACGTAAGCATCGGCCACGACCGCTCCCCACCACCCCTGCCTTTAGGAGCTGGGAGAACTTATTGCTGTAAAATCCCTAATTAAGACTAACGTTTGAGGGCTTTTAGATAGCTCTGGACCCTCGCATTGTCATTCGAGAAGCTCGAAAAGAAAAGCTTTTAAATGAAAATTGGATAGAAGATCCAAGGAGGTGAAGAAAGACGAGCCTTCCAAGCAGGAGTCTTGCGATAGCGAGCTTCGTGCTTGCTACTGTAGCTCTAGCTCTCTCTATAGGATTTTATGTAAGCATCGTGGAAGAAATCAAAGGTTTTAACGTTGCGCTAATGGAGCTTGAAAATAGAACCGCAGGTGCAGCCTTTCCCATTCAGATTGTAGACTCTTTGAACAGGCTCGTTACTATCCACAAGCCTCCTGAAAGGATTGTTTCTATTGCACCAAGTATTACCGAAATACTCTTCGCAATTGGTGCAGAAAGTCTCGTCGTTGGAGTAGACGAGTTTTCCAACTACCCTCCTGAAGTTGGTGAACTCGTTAAGGCTGGCAGAATAGAGGTCGTAGGGGGATTTTCCAATCCTAGCTTAGAGAAGATTCTAGCTTTAAAACCGGATCTGGTTGTAGGAGTTTCCGGCGTTCAAGCAAGGTTTTTAATCACCATCTCGCAAATGGGAGTCACAACACTCTGTCTTGATGCGGAAAACATTGAGGACGTTATAAACGATATTTTGATTCTCGGTAGGGTGACTGGAAGGCTTGAAAATGCCATTAGGCTAGCAGAGCGCTTGCGAGGCGAAATTGCAGATATTTCAAGACTGGCCTCTAGTTTTACGGCGAGTAGGCCAAAGGCACTCTTCATTGTATGGATCAATCCAATATATGCAGCTGGTGGCAAGAGCTGGATTAGTAGTGCGATTGAAATTGCCGGGGGGGCAAACGCTCTAAAGGAGATTAACGCATCGTGGCCCTCGATCTCGTGGGAAAAGGTGCTGGAAAGCAATCCCGACGTAATAGTGTTTGCTGAGGGTGCGGGGGGCCTTCAGAGTGCAGAGCAAGCGCTCGAGTGGCTATCCTCGCAGCCTGGAGGCAAAAGCATCAACGCAGTAGCGAGAGGCCGGGTCTACATGGTACACAGCGAACTAAACGACATCTTCAGTAGACCTTCCCCCAGAGTGGTCTACGCGTTGTGGACCCTTCTGTACTTACTACATCCAGACCTGTTTGACGTAGAGAAGCCGCCTGCTGATCTGTACCTTGAAAATGTAATCGAGGCTGTTAAGGCAATCAAACCACCGGTGGTAGCTGGCTAGACTAAGGCGTCTGGCTGACTATTGTCATGCAAAGCCACTTTGCACGTAGGATCGAAAGAAGAGCTTTACTGACAGCAATTGTACTACTCCTGCTACTGATGGTGGTGCTGACGGCAAGCACGTGCTTTGGACCAGCAGGCTTTCTCTCGCCAACAGAGCTCTTGAAAGGCGAAAAAAGGACCATTTTGGAGGTTAGAGTTCAAAGAACCATAGGCGGGTTGCTTGCAGGCACAATACTGGGGCTAAGCGGACTTCTACTGCAGGCTCTTCTCAGAAACCCCCTTGTCGATCCCTACATTCTAGGCGTTTCATCAGGAGGACTCTTAGGAGGATTTGTTGCCGTACTACTTAACCTGCCCCTTGGCTTTGCAAGTATAACCATTTGTGGGCTTGCAGGAGCACTTGCGGCACTAACGATAACCTACAATGTCGGTAGAGCGGCAGGCTTCTCCGAAGCAAGTGTGGCTCTCTCGGGCGTTGCGGTGTCCATAATGTTTTCAAGCGTAACAGCGCTACTGCTGCTAACTCACGGGGAAAAGCTAGGATGGGGCGTTGCCTGGTTCTTTGGCTCTCTGGCTATAGCGACAAAGAGCTCCATCGCCATAATGGCTGCAGGCCTGATCCCCCTGCTAGCTCTATTCTACGTCAGGATAGGCTGGCTTAGAAGTTACGTGCTAAACGAAATGCATGCGAGGGTTGTCGGTGTGGACGTCGATAGACTGAGAAGGGAGGTACTTTTAATAACATCGTGGGGCGTAGCCACGGTTTCGGCTACCGTGGGGCCCATAGGATTTGTGGGCCTCATAGTACCCCATATTGCCAGGCTTCTTGTTGGAGGGGACATCGGACTTGCAGGCCTTCTAGTCCTCGTTTTAGCGCCCCTAGTGATTACTGCTGGCGATCTAGCTTCACGTCTAGTTTTTGCACCCATGGAGCTTCCAGTAGGCATATTGACTAGCATGATGGGTGCACCGTTTTTCCTTTACCTGCTTGTGAGAAGCATGAGGGGTGGTAGCACTGCCTGAGGGTCGCTTGCTCGTTAGGGTAACGCTTGTGGGGGATATTGGATGGAAGAGGGACAAAGCTGTCATGAAGGACACTAGCATAGCGTTTACTAGTGGCAGGCTAAATTGCGTTATGGGTCCAAACGGGTCTGGAAAGACCACCATGCTGCTAACCTTAGGAGGAGCCTTGAAGCCCATAAGGGGGCGTGTAGAACTGTTTCCACCCAGTGCAAGGAAGATCTACCTGCCATCAGCTCCTCCGCTCTTGTACGGGTTTACGATAGGAATGGTGCTATCATACTACACCCTACGGCACAAGAGCCTTCTTTTGAAGCCAGACGAGGAGAGTATAAAGAGAGCTATAGAACTGCTAAAGGTATGGAACGTCACTTATGGCCTAGACCACAGACACGATTTCCTGAGCAGCGGCGAGGCGCAAAAGGTCGTACTGTCTGCAGCTTTATCCTCAAACGCCGAAGCACTATTTCTCGATGAGCCCAACAGCCACCTAGACGTGCACGGCAGAATGGTGCTTTACGAGCTGCTAAGAAGGGAGTCTAAAAGGAGACTAATCGTTATCTCGCTTCACGACGTCAACGAGGCCTCGCTCTACTGTGACGAGGTGCTTTTGCTCGGTAAGGGTAGCATTGTAGGACATGGCAGCCCGAACGACGTTCTCTCTTTAGAAAATCTCTCCAAGGCCTATAATCTAGACTTTAAGCTGGTCAGGTCAGACGGCTTTAGGCTTTTTGTTCCTCTACCTCGTCAACGAGGAGCGTGAGCCCCTTGACCCCCTTAACGACCACCTTTGCTCCGCGCTTGATGCTCTTGTTCTTAATAGAAGTAGCACTCCAATACTCTCCGTTTACCACGACAATGCCTGAAGGGTTCAACTCGTCAATAGCTTTACCAAATTTTCCAATGAGAGCCTCCACGCCCGCTTGCGGTCTTTTCAGCTGTTCTTTTGCAGCTAGGTAGCCGACTATCGTAAAGCCCGCCACAATAGTGGCTGAGAGCATGAGAGCAGAGTGAAGCGAGATAACATTCACACGCTCTAAGAAGAGCACAAGTACAATAACCACTAGAAGCGCGGCTACAAGCTCGTCAACGAGAGCGAAAATAGCCTCTCTTTTACTCATGACACAACTACCGTAGCCTTCTGTACGGGCTATCTTTACATTTTTTCGAGGAGTCAAAAATAACTGTTTAATTCCAAATAAAAAATACTCTGTCCTCACCTCAGCGTTTAAGAGGAATCGGTAATTAGTGCTAGGGGTAGGCTGCTTGAAGAAGCTTATAGCAGAAACGGGCGCGATTTTGCTGGGCAGGAAGTTCGAGGTTGACGGGTTTGCTGGAAGGCCTTTTAGAGTCGTAACCCACTTTCACAGCGACCATGTTGTTGGGCTCAGTGCCAGCAAGAGGAGTTCCATAAGCATAATTGCAACGAGAGCAACGCTGGAATCGCTTGAAGTACTAAGCTACGGTATACCAGAACACAAAAGCCTCCCTCTGGACTACAGGCGCAGCCTCGAGCTAGAAAATGAGCGCATAACCTTAATAGAGTCCAGACACGTGTTTGGTAGCTGTCAGGTTCTTGTCGAAGGAGAGAGAGGCGAGCTCTACGGTTACACGAGCGACTTCAAGCTTCCTGGAACCCCTATCATGCGAGACCTCGACTACCTCGTTGTCGATGCAACTTACGGAGCGCCATACATGGTTAGGCGCTTTAAGAGGGAGGTGAACTATCTGTTCGCAGACCTCGTGACCTCACTTTTAAGCAAGGGAAAACCGGTTTGGGTTCTTGCATACTACGGTAAGATACAAGAGGCGATGGAAATACTGAGAAGGCACGGTATTGAAGCACCCTTTCTAATGCCGGAAAAGGTCTATAGGCTAACCAGGGTTGCAGTTAAGCATGGGCTGAGAATAAACGACTTTCACAGTGACAGATCTAGTGAGGCAAAAGAGGTAGTGCACGATAGGTGGTACGTCTATTTTCAACACGCTAATGCAGCCAGAAGAGGCCCGAAAGACGTGGCGAGCATTACTCTCACAGGCTGGATATTTGATGAGCCAATCAAGAAGGCGAGTACGAGTAGCTGGGAAAGCTACTACGTCGCTTTAAGCGACCATGCAGACTTCGAGGACACGCTCTACTACGTTGAGGAGGCTAGACCCAAAGTTGTGGTGATTGACGCATATAGATCCTCTCAACGAGTAGCCAAAATGTTTGCACGCGAGCTCTCTAGGTTTAAGCTGAAGAGTCTCGTGCTTCCACGAGTTGATGAAGCGCTTCCTAGCGAAGATTAGGGTGAAGATCGGGGAGGGCTTGGGGTGTAGTTGCTAACGTTCTGATCCTGACTTTTCGAATCCTAGAAAGTCAAGATTAAATTGGTATGCTTTCATAAGCTTATTGAGAAAGTTGCCACTCACCACGAGAAGTACCGTACTACACTACAAGACTACACTACAGAGGGTGTTCAACTTGAAGGTAAAGGTCGCTTACTCTGATGCCTCGGTATTTAAAAGCTTGATCGAAATGCTTTCGAAGATGCTAGACGAAATAGTCCTGACCTTTCGCGAGGATGGAATAAGAATTAGAGCCATGGATCCAGCTAATATAGCGCTAGTAGACGTGTACTATCCAAAAGAGGCTTTTACGGAATACGAGCTAGAAGAAGAAAGCGAGTGTGGAGTAAACCTTGCTGTGGTCTCAAGGCTACTTAAGAGGGTGAAGCGCGGCGAGAGGCTTGAAATTAAAGTTGAAGACGAGAGCGTAGAGCTCTCCGTCACGGGTATCGTGAAGAGAAGCTATGTTGTCAAGAACTTCGAGGTGGTAAAGCCCGAAATCCCAGAGGCGATCTTAACATTTAAGTCAAAAGTCACGCTACTTGCTGATCCACTCAAGCAGGCACTAAAAGACCTAGAGATCATTGGCGATCAAGTGGTACTAGAGCTTAATAGCAAAGAAAAAATGCTCTTAGTCTACTCTCCCAGCGAAACAAGATACGTAATGAAAATTACGAGCTCATCAGGAGCTGTTATCGACATCATATCGGAGGAGGACTCTAAAAGCACTTATAGTGTCGACTATATGCTTAACGTAATATCTCTTACTAATGTAGCCGATACGGTCACCCTAGAGTTTTCCAGCGAAATGCCTCTCAGACTACAGTTTACTCTAATAGGAGAGGGTAGAGTAGAATACCTGCTTGCACCATCAGCTTAGAGTTTTGAAAGCAAGCTAAAAATAATAAAACCTAAACCTGCACAATATTTTATGACTGGTGCCCTGTGGAGGGCCCGTAGCTCAGCCAGGCAGAGCGGCGGTCGATCGCGCTACGTTTGCGTGGCGCGATCGGTCGAGGCTCCAGTCAGCTACTAGAGTAGTAACAAGCCCCCAGATAGAAATCGAGAAGACCCAGCACGGGGGCTATGGGTCTGAAGACCCTTAATACGGGGGATGAATTATGACTGGAGAGGGCTTGGAGAGACCCGTAGGTCGGGGGTTCGAATCCCCCCGGGCCCACCATAGCAATCGCGCAAGCAAGCAGAACAACCTCTAACCAACCTACTCAGCTCAACCTACTACAACCTAAGAATTCCCACCAGTTAGGGTAGGGATGCAAAGAATCATCATGAAAAAAGCCCATGTTCTCTCATTCTTCATCGAGTCTGAGTCTAGGAAAAAGACCCTACTCTTTAGGATTGAAAGATAAGGAGAATATCGTATAGCTCGCTAGCACCTTTACACTCTATACACGGGCAAGGTAAGCTTTAAATCCCACGCGACTTTATAGAGAGTAGCTCGAGGGGTGGAGCAGCCCAGAGAGAGCCCCCGTGACCGGGGTTCGAATCCCCGCCCGGCTACCACTAACCTCTACCACCTTTCTCATTCAGGATTGCTATGACGTTTTTATTGAAGATCGAAAAAATTTCTTTGGCTCTGACATCCCCGATGCCCGGTATGCGCTTAAGCTCTAGTATGGAGGCATTGGCAATATTTCTAAGAGTTCCAAAGTTTTTCAAAAGCCTCACTCCAAGCTCCTTTCCAGCTAAGACTGTTGCTATCGCCAGGATCTTGTCGTTAACGCTTGCCTTTAGGTGCTTGACTTGAGGGCTCACTACGGTTTTTCCCATCAACTTGCAACTCGCACTTGTTTCTAGGTGTTGCTGCTCCCTCCTATCTCGAACCTTTTTTAAAATCCAATCTGCTGTGGCTTTCTTCCCCGGCGAGAAAAGCAGTATTATAGGCGTCTTTCTTTGAATGGCCTCTTGGAATCCAAACATTGCGTTTGGGTGAAAGCCTCTTCTAGAGAGCACAACACTAACGTCGCCCTCTACGATCAAGTATGCTTCTGCTCCAGCTCTGATGGCAACCTTGTGTAGTCTGTCGATTTGAGACCATATCCTTCCATTAGCGATGCTATTGATGAGGTCTTCTAGCGTCTTCCTCTCAATAAGAGCGCCAGGAGTGCCAGGCGGAGCGGGAATTGCAAAGTCCCCTTCTTCGAGCTTCATTATCGAGATTTTAACCCCCCTCGAGCTAAAGTACTCTCTAAAAAACGGACTCTTTGCGTGCTCCCTAGAGTCTATTATGATGTCAACGTTATCCAAAAAGCCCTGAGCGAAAATGTCATTGTGGGTCAAGCCCATCACGCACCTAGAGGCTTTATGTCCTAAGGTATTCTCGGCAGTTTGTGTGGGAATAGGCACCAGCGTCTTTTGGAAGGTACGATAGCATCCTCCCGGTCCCAGGAGGGTCGGACACGGCTCCAACATTGCCTATTTCAACGGTATCAGACGTGGGTTTTAGTATTGCGAGAATTCTCAGCGTAGCGGTTTTCCCGGCAGTATTGGGTTCTGTTAGGTCGAAGACTCCTTCTCTCTCGACCGTGAAGCCGATATAGTTAACCGTAACCCCCTTGCCGAACCTCTTGGCGAGATTGCACACCTTAACAAACAGCATTTATGATCTCACCGCAGCTAAAAAGATGCTAGAAGCGGGATCTTCAAAAACCTCTGCCCCTCTCAATTTAAATCTTCGGCTCCCAATTATACTATCGATAAGGTGAGAGTCGCGCTTGCTTCACACCTACTTCTCTAGCGGGGGTTAAGATTGCTGTGGAAGAGAAAGAGCAAGTACAAGGTAGAGGTGCTTAGAACGCTCTCTACGCTTAGACTAATGGAGTATAGACTCGATTTCATTGAGAAAAAAATGCTTGGCGACATGAATAGCCTTCGCAACAGGCTTGCCGAACTTCGAACAAGCGGCTATCGAGACGAAGCAGAAGCTCTTGCAGCCGAGATTGCGGAGAAGAAAAAAGTAGTAGACTCGATTGTAAGGCTGAGAACAAGCATAGAGAAGCTAAGAACCAGACTTGAGACCATACGGGATGTTGGATTAACACTCACGCTCTTTAGGGGCATAGAGGATATTATAAGGGAAATCAGAGAGAACGTAGCGTCGACACTGCCAGAAATGGGCCTTCTCCTAGCAGAGGTCGAAAGCAGAATAGGAGAGCTAGGTGCCTCTCTGCCTCCAATAGCAGATGCTGGATTTATTGAGAAGAGAAAAGAAATTATTACTAATGAAGAGATACAGTCGATATTGAAGGAGGCAGACGAAGTGGCTACTCTTAAAAAGAGCGGGTTTAGAGGTTTGGGGGATAGTAGGTAGTGTCTCCTATTGTCACTATAAAGGTTAGCGAAGAAGAGTACCGGGATCTCAAGAAGAGAGCAGAGGAATTAGGCTTTAGTACGCTATCCGAGTACATACTCAGCATGCTTAAGGAGGGAAGGCCTCACGTACCTCTAGAAGCAAAACCCAGCGAACCTAAGCCCTCGCCAGAGCAGTCGAAGGTAATTATGGCCGTAGAGCGCAAGGTACAGGACATCGTAAACCCCTATACAGCAAAAATAGAGGAGCTGTCCAGAAGAATTTCCATTGTAATAGAGAAGTTGGAGGAGCTGCACGACGCAATTGAAGAGCTCAGGAAGGCTAAGGTCCGGCTAGAATCCCTTCGGAGAGCAGAGACCAGACCTAAAAGGCGAAGAAGTAAAATGACGGCTATCGAGCACTTGAGAGAGGAGGGTGTAGTTTTTCAGAGCGAGCTCACATGGCTTAATAATCCAAGAGCGTTCTTCGAGAAGCTTAGAAGAGAGGGGGCAATTGTTATAAAGGCGGGAGAAGAGTATGTGGCAGTAGACACATCCTACTGGGAGGAATTCAAGAAAATTTTGGCAAAAGAAAAAGCCGATGATCCTGAAAAGGTGAAGGCCAAGATGTCGGAGAGAATGTCCAAGCTCTTCGCGAGGCTCCTGTCAGAGGGAGTTGTGTTTTATGACCCGACAAGCAAAGAGTGGACTGTAGCCTCAGAAGAGTAGTGCGCAACTTAAGTAGGATACTCGATTGAAACAATCCCGCCAAAGCCCATCTTGCTCATCAAAACCTCGCCCTCAAGTTTCAAAAACGCCTCGAGGACCTTACGATTGTATTCGATGGCTGCTTCGGTGGTATCGTGCTGGTACCCAGTACCCTCCGGAACCAATAGAAGTGTGAGCACGTAAATCGTGCGAGCAATTGTCGCTAGAAGTAGTGGGACATTTGCTGGAGCATCGAGCCTTTCATTACCACTCTTCAGCGTACTGTGAAGCGAAAGTGTCTTAACACTTTCCAAAGCGTAATTATAGTCACCATCGATGCAACTTTTCACCAACGCTAAAAGTTCGAGGGGGAGCAGAAAACTGGAACCCGAACCACTACCGGCATCGATTCTGTCCACGCAATTGTGGCATGCAGCAATAGCCGCTATCAGGCCTGGTGGAGGCGGGAAGTTAAGCAGGTGGTAAAGCTTATCGCGCTCCTTTAAGTAAACATAGAAGTTCACTCCTCCAAGGAAGAACCCTCGCAGTTGCAATCGCTCGCTTATAGACAGGCCGCTTTCGAGCAGTTCGATCTCGAGACTCGAGACTTTAGACGAAATGTAGTGTGCACCGAGAAGGAGTGCTACCACTGCGCTTTCACAGGAAAGCCCAACGTAGGGAGAGGCTGCAGCATACGTTATGCTCGCAGTGCTGGTTTTGTGTAGCTTGCTGTACTTTTTATCAAGGGCCAAACTCTCGAAGCTCGACCTTGGGCAGTTGCTTCTGACAGCAACGTGTAGAGAAGAGCTCTCCTTAGAAACATGGACTTGTGTAACAGGATAGTCAAGTGTGAACGTTATAATTGCACTCTTCTTTCTATCGAGCTCGAATACTAAGGGAACCGTTACTGGAAATTCTATCTTTAAAACCGACTTTCTATTAGGGGACGTTACGAATCACCTCCGAGCTTGGTGTTGCTTGACTTTTCAACCTGTAACCATGCTACTTGCAGTTTACCCTATGAACCTTTCATGCTTATTAAAAATCTGTTCGTAGCTCTTTACAAGGCATTTTCCAAGGTAGCGCTTTTTAACGCCTCTACAACCTCTTTGAACATTAGGAGAGCGGATTCGTAACGTTCCGATGTAGCGCTTTTTCTGATAGCGAGCGGGGGATAAGACTTCAAGTACTGTTTAAGAGGCTGTTTAAGAACTCGTAGTTAAAAAAGGAGGCGCATGCCTTGTCTCGCAGCTCTTAGCGATCATCGTGTACACCTAACTATCGTAATCAACCAAGAGGCATAGCGTAGGTCACACAAAACGTTGATGTGGAATTAAGAAAGCCTTCTGGAACGTGCACTTGGTACACCATTGATGTGCTTTTCTGAAAGGAGCAAAGCCAAAGAGACACGTCTACATGGAAGAAAGCGCACTAGAAGCAGAAGGGAATGGGGAGAGTGGAGCCGCCGCCGGGATTCGAACCCGGGACCTCCGCCTTTCAGGGCAGCGGGCTAACGGTTACCAGGGCGGCGCTCCACCAAGGCTGAGCTACGGCGGCTCTGTTAGCAGTAGCCATACCTGCAAACGTTGCTTTCAGAGTCTGTTCTTGTTTTGTACAGTACGCTTTTAAGCGTTTAGTATGCCATGTTTCCCTAGGGAGGTTCGTAGAGCATTATTAATAACGCTATCAAGCCGTATTTTAAGGTAGCCTAAAAGGCCGTAAAGAAGAGTGAAACTTGAAGTATGCATCCACTAGAGCATTTCAAGCTCTCTTCCAAGATAACAAAGTGCTGAAAGGTTTGAGCGCGATGCCCAAGTGGAGCGTGTTAGAGTATCTCAGAAAAAACCCCGAAAGGTACAAAGAAATGGTTAGAAGGCGAGGACTGAATCCAAGCTTGGTTGACGAGTTTAGAGTTCTAGATGAAAAGTACCTTAGAACCCTAAAAGAGGTCGAAAGGCTTAGAAGCGAGTACAATAGGATCAGCCGAAGCATTTCTAGACTGCAGGGAGAGGAGAGGACAAAGGCCCTTGATGAGGCGAGACTTCTATCTAGGAGACTTGAAGAAAAGGAAAGAGAGTTCGAGAAAGTCAGAGAAGAGTGGAGCGGGAAGCTGAAAAGCCTGCCAAACCTTCTTGCTGAAGACGTGCCTGAAGGTTACAGTGAGGAAGAGAACGTGCCAGTAAGGTTCTACGGTAGACCTAAGGTTCTTCATCAGCACATCGAGCTCTTCAAGCAGCAAACAGAGAGATGGGGCTTCAAGGTTGAGTACCAGGTTGTTCACTACAGGGTAATTCCTCATGCCGACATGCTAGAAACTGCCTTAGAAATGGGCGATACCCTTCAGGCAGCTCAGGTGGCAGGATCGAGATTCTACTACCTATTTGATGACCTAGTTTGGCTGGATTTCGCTCTGAGCCTCTACGCACTCGAGGTTCTCGCCAGCAAGGGATACAGGCTCGTAATTCCACCATACATGATTAGAACCGAAGTGCTAGAAGGAGCAATAGACTACGATACATTTAAGGACATGATCTACAAGATCGAGGGCGAAGACCTAAACCTAATTGGTACAGCAGAGCACCCGCTTCTGGGGCTTCTCTACAAGAGGCCTGTTAGAGAAGACGAACTTCCAATCAGGCTGGCAGGGTGGAGTGTATGCTTTAGAAAGGAGGCTGGAGCTGGAAGCAGGGATCTAAAGGGCATATTTAGAGTACACCAGTTCCACAAGGTAGAACAGTTCGTGTTTGCACACCCCGAAGATAGCTGGAGATTTCTCGAAGAGATGACGTTGAATGCGGAGGAAATACTGCGTGGTCTCGAGCTACCTTACAGGGTCGTGAAGGTTGTGAGTGGCGAGGTTGGAGTGGGCGTTGCGAAAAAGTACGATATCGAGGTCTGGTACCCATCGCAGGGAAGGTATAGAGAAATTGCAAGCATAAGCCACATGCTTGACTGGCAGGCATTTAGAGCAAACCTAATGTATCTAAGGGTAGAAGACGGTAGAAGGGAGTACGTGCACACTCTTAACGGCACGGGACTTCCTACAACGCGAGCTATCACAGCCATCTTGGAGCAACATCAAAAGGAAGATGGCGTAGTAGAGATACCAAAAGCCTTGAGGAAGTATCTGGAGTCCATACCCTCAGCACCTAAGGACGTTATAGTACCGAGAAAAAGAGTGAAAAGGCCTTGAGAGTTGCAGGAGTAGACTTGTCGGCATCAAAAAGCAAGCCAAGCTACTGCTGCCTGCTGAACTCGGAGGAGGCCTGTATTCTAGAGCTTTCAAGTATAGATGAAATCGTAAAAGCGATCGTAGAGTTTAGGCCGCAGGTAGCCGCAATCGACGCTCCTCTGTCTCTACCCGAAGGGAACAAGCCATTCAGAACCTTTGAGTACGAAGCTATAAGAGAGGGTGCAAGACTTCTCCCTCTAACACTTAAGGGCATGAGAGAGCTTGCTGCAATGGGAAGGATGCTAGCAGCAAAGCTCGAAGCTGAGAAGCTAGATGTAATTGAAACCCATCCTGCCAGTGCAGCTCTGTTCCTAGGCCGTAGGAACACCGTAGAGCTTGCTAGACAGGCAACGGGCTTGACTCTTCGAAAAGATGAAGCCGATGCTATTACATGCTGTATCGTTGCTATGCTCTTTATTGCTGGAAAGTGTAGAGTGTACGGTGGTAATCCAAGATTCGTACTTCCAGAAAAGCATGCTAGCAGAGTTGCATCCTCGAGAAGCTGCATCAAGAGAGTTTTGAGGTGCAATTACAGGTGAAGTGCAACTGCATAGTGGTGTTTGATTTTGATGGTGTAATCGTTGAGAAGGAAAACGAAAGTATTGTAAGAACGAAAACTGTACGGCTTCTAAAGTCCTACACTACAATGGGGTGCAAGGTTACGATTTTGTCTGGTAGAAGGAGTAGCGATAGGAGAAAGGTACTGAACACTCTATGGGATTACGGGGTTCACCCTCGAGAGTTGTTCAAAGTAATTCTACGACCACCGGCAGAGCATGTGGCTGAAAAAATCGAGCTTGAATGGAAAGCCAAACAGCTAGCGAGCTTGACGAGTAGCAGAAGGAATCTGCAAGTTTGCGAGCTACACGAAGACAACATCGAAGTGCTCGAGTGGGCGTCCAGGAACATTCCCGAGGCATGCCTTGTGTTGCACCAACAGGGTGAAGTGCTAGTCGTTTATAAGAGAACAAGGAACTGTATAATACAGGAGACGGGCATAGATACTTATGGAGGCCGCTACTATCTTGAAGAAAGGCACACTGCTTAACATGATAAACAAAATCCTGTGGTCAGACGACAAGGAATGCTACACGCTAGTTATCGTGGACAGACTATCACCGAGCGGCGAGACTACAATCCAAGGTGGGAACATAGCAGGAATATCGAAAATGGGTGCAATACTACTTAAAGGAGGGATTCAGATACCCGTACATAGGGTTAAAAAGATAGTCTACAAGGGGGAGACTATTTTCGAGCGCTAGTGCAAGCTTACGTGACCGGCATGAGAACAGACAGCATGAGTATTTAACGCCGAAATCAGGCATTATAGTAGGTAGTGGCCAGCAGTCACGAGCTCATCACAGCTCATAAAAATCTGCTTGGAGACTGCATGAAGATGGAACTTCTACAAAGAAAGCACGTAAGAGAGGCAAAACACTGGATTTCGGTAGGCAATAACATCGTTGAGTGTAGGCTTTGTTACAGAAGGTGTAGAATAGCCGCAGGCAGGTTTGGTGTGTGTGGGGTTAGAAAGAACATTAGCGGAAGGCTTTACTCTCTAGTCTATGGGTTGTTAACAGCAGCAAATATTGACCCTATCGAAAAAAAGCCTCTGTATCACTTCAAGCCTTCAAGCAGAGTACTCTCGATTTCAACCGTTGGATGCAACTTCTTTTGCAGTTTCTGTCAGAACTACGAGATAAGTCAGTTCAGACTCGAAAAGGGACTCTACGGGAAGTACTACAGTCCTGAAGAAATTGTCGAGGCTGCTCTCTACTACAAGGCCGACGGGTTTTCATACACGTATAATGAGCCAATCGTATTCTACGAGTACATGTACGATACAGCAAATCTCGCTGGGAAGAGGGGTCTGTTCAACACAATGGTTACAAATGGGTATTTAGAGCTAGACGCCGCCGAAGAGCTCAGCAGGGTTATGGATGCTGCAACGGTAGACTTTAAGGGTGGAGCAAACAAAGACTTCTACAGGAAGTACATGGGGGTGCAGGATCCCGAGCCAATCTTTCAAACAGTAGAGCTACTTTACGAGAAGGGGGTTTTCATAGAGATAACGAACCTTGTAATTCCGAAGCTGGGAGATAAGGCAGAAGATGTCAAGAAGCTTTCAAAGTGGATTGCAGAGCGGTTGAGCCCAGAGGTACCTCTTCACCTGCTTAGATTCCATCCCGACTACAAGATGCTTCACGTGCCACCAACACCGGTGGAGACTCTAGAGGAACTTGCAAGAGTGGCAAGGGATGAGGGGCTACAATACGTTTACCTTGGCAACGTATGGGGGCACAAGCTAGAAAACACGTACTGTCCGCACTGTGGCAGTATTGCGATAAGGCGGTATGGATTTTACGTTGAAGAAGTGAACTTAGATAAAACTGCAAGATGTAAAAAGTGTGGTCACAAACTAAACATCAAACTCTAGAGTGCCAACCGTGCGTTTAGAGTTACCCACGACTACCGAGCGGCAAACTTCACACGATAGGTGGAAGCCTTGGAGGAAAGGTACTACTTGATCTTTGTAGGCACGGCGGGTTCAGGAAAGACGACACTAGTAAAAGCTTTTGGAGAGTGGCTCGAAAGCCTGAACATAAGCAATTGCAAAGTCAACCTAGACCCTGCAGTCGAGTGGATTCCCTACTCGCCCGATGTAGATGTAAGAGAATATGTGGACGCGCGAAGGGTTGCAGAGGAATACCAGCTAGGACCAAACGGAGCCCTTATTACAAGCATAGACCTGCTCTACAACCACGTTTACGAAATTAGAAGGGACATTATCAAGTCCCAGTCAAAGTACGTTCTAGTAGACACACCAGGTCAGCTAGAACTTTTCGCGTATAGAACTGCAAGCCTTGAGGTAATAAAGCGGATAGCGAATCCCTACACTACAGTGGTTCTATTCTTGATCGATGGCACTTTTGTAAGCCAGGCATCGAATCTCGTGTCGCTTTTGTTGCTATCACAAAGCGTGCAGCTTCGCCACCAGCTACCACAGATATCGCTCATTTCTAAGGCGGATATTCTACCCAGGGAGGCTCTAGACCTTGTTGAAAAAATAAATGAGAGCTCAGAAATGCTGTCAGAGTTGCTACAAATGGAAAAGAGCGTGCATGCTATCTTCATTGCTAAAGTGCTCGAGTTGATCGTCGAGGAGGGCTTCAGGCTTATTCCCGTTTCGGCTTACAATGTAGACACACTATGGCCTGTGTTCGAGGAGGTGCAAAGAATACTGGGAACTGAGGAGGAGCTAGCTGAGCAAAAGCAGTACTAGCGCAAAACTGTTTTTAACGGCGGGTCTTCAAGAAGCAAACTGTGAGAGGTCGAGAGATGAAATGAATTGCGAGGAGCAAAAGTACACGCCCCTAGACCGAGAGCACCCGATGGTTCCAGGAGGAGACCTCGACGAGCACGTAAGAGAGGCACTGAAGGAAACCTTTGCAGAGATGAAGGATCCTGTAGAGTTGCTGCTTTTCGTGTCAGATAGGTGCTACTATTGTACCGAAACCGAAAAGCTTCTAAAACAATTTGAGGAGCTAAGCCCTGCAGCCAACGGTAGGAAAAAGCTAACCTTAAAGGTACTAGAGCTGCCACAGCATGCCGAACTCGCTAAAAGGTATGGCGTAATGAGAACACCGGCGACAGTGCTCTTGGAGGGGGCTATTAAATGGATTGGAATACCCTCGGGCGAGGAGATTAGAAGTCTCGTCGAAACAATTATGAGAATAAGCGAAGGAGAGTCTGGTCTCGAAAGCGAAACCAAGCGCATAGTTAGGAGCCTTAGTAGAAAGGTCTCTCTTGAGGTCATAGTGACCCCAGCATGTCCATACTGCCCGTATGTTGTCGTACTAGCTAACATGCTCGCTTACGAGTCTTACGTTGCAGGAAACAAAAACATTACGGCATGCACGATAGAGGCTTTCGAGAATCCAGACATTGCTGACCGATACGGTATATTTT
>Ga0105154_1000399_pt1 | contig 19303 bp, 21 predicted proteins | sample SSWtaG_FD_89672 | JGI IMG/M metagenome (GOLD analysis project Ga0105154, IMG submission 89672) | Hot spring microbial communities from Sandy's Spring West, USA to study Microbial Dark Matter (Phase II) - SSWsed_matched | ecosystem: Environmental > Aquatic > Thermal springs > Hot (42-90C) >... | reverse complement strand
TTAACTATTGGTGAATCTACTGGTGTAGGTGGCGCCGCATCAGCCCTCATTGCGATTTCCACTTCGAGCTGTGGAAACACCGCTTCGCCTACCTTTTTCTCGTAAATGGATTTAATCGCGTTGAATACGCCGTTGAAGTCCCTTAATAAATCATCTAAACTATACCCGGGTAGTACTCTACAATCCAAAGTTATTTCGTGTTCTCCAGGTATAATGTTGGGAGAACCACTTGGGTTCTTAACCATTGTAGGTTCACACGTCGTGGTTGGCGGGTCAAATAGCGAGTCTACTTTACCATACTTTTCCCTTATGAGCCTATCGAGTAGTGTAATGAACTCTGCAGCGAGTCTGTGCGGGTTTAAGCCTTTATGGGGCATACTGGCATGGGCTTGTATGCCCTTAAATTTAAGTTTTGACCAGAGAATGGATTTTTCGGCTACTTCAATGAAGCTGCCGTCGCTAACCCCAGCGTCTGGTACGAGTGCAATGTCGTTTTTACCGAATAACTCGGGGTGGTGTTTAATCAGGTAGCCTATACCATAGTCGGAACCAGCCTCTTCGTCGCTAACTAAGGCTATAGCAACGGTTCTCCTGGGCTTAATTCCCTCTTCTAACAGGGCTCTAGCCGCTAATAGCGAGGACACTATTGCCTGGCCGTTATCCTCGCTACCCCTACCGTAGATCTTGCCGTCTTTAATGACCGGTTCAAACGGCTTAGTGACGGTCCACGCGCTGAGGTCGCCTGGTGGGACTACGTCGAGGTGAGCCAGGATCCACAGCTTGTCCTCTACTTCGCCCTTTATGTAAGCTATGATATTAGGTCTAATTCCATTTTTAGCCCGCTGATCGGGTACGTTGATCACTTTTACATCACTAAACCCCATTTTTTTGATCTCGTCTAGGAGGAACACTGCCTTGTCGTATTCTCCTTCCCCGCCGAAAGCCGGGTTTACTGCTGGCCTCTTGACGATCTCCATGAGGAGGTTTACTGCATAATCCCTTAAGGAATCGATTTTGCTCACAACGCGCTTTATAGCGTTCTCAGACACTAATCCCACCGTACGGTATTAACTATTTTAGGTTAGGTTAAAAACTTTGGAAATCCCTTGTAAGGGGCTTTAAAAATGAAAAGTAAAGCAAAAGCGGGTAGAGAGGTAAGGGAAAAAGGTAAAAACCGAGTACTTCAGGTTATGTTATTCCTAGTTTCCTCTGGAGTTCTGCTAGTTTAGGCTCGATGAATCTCCCGTCTTTTAGTATTAATTGGTCATCCAGCCAGACCGAGCTGTTTAGCGTTATTCCATCAGTATGTGATGGTGCAGGTATTGGTTCTCCGCCAGTTAACATTGGGCCTACGTATCCAAGTCCCCACTCAGTAGCACCCCATATCCTTTCGGCTTCAACAATGTTGCCGGTTAACTTAGCGCCTGGATTTACACCGTAGCATACGTGTGCGAGCCTAAACATCCTTGGGTCATTGAAGCTCTTTAACCAGTTCTCGAAGATTCTAGCCTCTGCGCCACCCTCGATCTTTACAACAACGCCTTTTTCTACGTATAGCTTAACTGGCTCTCTTAGAGGCTGGTCAAATGGCGGGTTTATAATGCCGTCAAATACAATCACACCGTTGATGGACTCGAATACGGGTGACCAGCCAATTTGACCTGGTACCATGTGCGCTCCAGGCTTCGAGGCATCGCCCTTTTCATTTATAATTGGGCGCCTCGGGTCGTTCTCGAACGTTACATCAGTGCCAGAGGGGTTAGTTATTCTAACGCGCTTAGCCTTCCTAGTTAGCTCTACTAGGTAATCCTGGAACTCCTGTAGGACTGGTATGTTGACTCTACCAATCAACCTAACCATTTGGTCAACACCCATACCGACCATGCACATATACCTTAGCCTCGGGTTCTTCATAGCTATTTCGAAAACCGTTGAGTACAATAGCCACTGGTAGTTAAACTCTATCCAGACATCTACGTGGGATAGTAGCGCGCCCAAGCCCTCTACGGGTAATACAGGGTCAGTTTGCTTCCCAACACCATACGGAGAGGCCTGCATCCATACGGTTACGACCTTGGCGCCAGCATCGTGAGCCGCACCTGCTACTGCCTCAACGACCCTCTCGTCAGACATTGTGTCAGCAGTAATGACAACAGACTCGCCGGGCTTTACCTTAAAGATGTCGTTTATCAGGACTTTTGCTGCGTGGTACATCTCCCACTCGTAGAACTTAGTCAAGCAACTCACCCGGTTTTACTAAAATTATTGGCAGAGTATATAAGTGTTTCGGTTTGCATTAAGACGCCGAAACTTAAGATGTCTAGTGTTGCACCGCGACGGGTAGAATTTACAGCGCTTTATTGCAAAATACCACGCTACTTAACTCTCTTTACCACCTTACCCCTAGGAGAGGGCACTATGACCAGTTTGGCATTTTCAAATTTGAAATGGAGCTCCTTTCCCTCATACACCCTGTCTAAAAATATGGCTAATGCTGCGATCTCTGAGTGTGGTTGGTGGCCTATGGCTACGTTGTAATCGGCTATTTCGTAGAAGAATCTTGGAACTTTTCTAGCCCCGATGACAACGAGTAAGTCTCGGGGGTCTTTTTTAATAGTATCTATAATTTCATCTACATGGAGACCGTACATCGTTAAGTGCACGATTGCCCCACCTCTACTCTTCCAGTTCTCGCAATATTTTACCGAGTTAACTCCCATTTCGAAGAACATGTTTCCACCCCACAATTCCAGTACTTTCATAGTTGTCCGGTAAACGATTTCGTCGACAACATCGGCTAGTATAAATCCATGTGCCCCAAACGCTCTTGCCACGAGTGCTACATGCGTAGTTACCCTTTTATCGCGGCCTGGTCTATGCCCATACCTCAGCACGTATATTTTTTTGTCCAAATAAAGCACCCTGCTTCCTAAGTATGTGGATTATTTTATTCAATAAGGTGTCTATGTTTATTTTCATAGTGCAAGATACGGGTATGAAGTCTCCGTCTACGTGCTTAGAAATCGCCCTTAATACGGCATCTAGGTTTTCGACTCTATCTACCTTGTTTAATGCGTATAGTATTGGCTTGTTGCACGCCCCTATTTTTCTTAACACGTCCTTGCCGGTCTGGATCTCCACGACCACGTCGTCGAGCCTCTTGGAGATATCTATGACATTAATGACTAGATCGGCCTCGGCGACTTCCTCTAGTGTCGCGTAAAAAGACTCTATCACCTCAGGCGGTATGTCTCTAACAAAGCCCACAGTATCCACGAGCACGAATTTTAGCCCGTTGTGTTCTACGCGGTAAGCTTTAGGATTCAACGTCGTAAAGGGTTCTGGGCCAACTGGCCTAGAAAGCCTTGTTATAGCGTTAAATAAGCTCGTTTTACCTGCACATGTATACCCTACAATTACCACGTGTGGAAGCCCCGCCTCTAATCTCGCCCTCCTCCTAGTGCTTCTAACTTTGCGGAGTTTTTCGAGCTCGCGCCTCGTATTGGCCTCTCTTCGCTTGAGCATTAAATAGTACTTTTCGTAACCATACCTACCTGCACCCAAGAAACCGTGCAGTTCTCCTAGCTTAGCGTACCTTATTGCCTCCTTGATCAATGGAAGCGTGTACTTTAACCTAGCTAGCTCTATTTGCAAGAGGGCTTCTCGAGAACCAGCGTGGCTTGCGAAGATCTCAAGGATCAACAGTATTCTGTCAATTAAATCTCTTTTGAGTTCTCGGGCTAGGTTTATAAATTGAGATGGCTTGAGTTTATCCATTATAATGATCTTGTCAAAGTCCAGTTCCTTTAATTTATTTATTTTTTCCTTTGAGAGGTAAGTCCTGGCGTTAATATTGTTGACGATTAGATAGCCAACTACCTCGCTGTAAACTGTTTTCACTAACGCCATTTCTTCCTCTATGAACCGGGCGTATTTCCTAGGTATAACTACAAAGGCCCTCAAGTACCCCCCTTCTGAACCTTTTTACTAGAACCCTCTATACCTATGATGTCTCCAATAGTGAGAAAGCCCCCTTTATCCCTTGATAGTTGAACTCCCTGCTCCTCGACAACAGGCTCTAGGAGTTTTATCTTGAGCACGCGCTCGAGTTTGAGGGCGAGTTCTACGCTGGGTTTAAGTTTTCCTGACTCCAATCTCTTAATAGTATTTAAGCTTTCACTTACTTTTTGAGCTAGTACTTCTTGCGACCAACCATACCTCTCGCGGGCTGTTTTAATCCTCAAAGCGTAATCCTCTACGACTTCGTATTCCTCAACTCGCCCTCTAGGCGGCCTACTAGTACCTGCTGAGCGAGGACTTTTATCTCTCGCTGTGAAGGTACTAGTGCGCCGCTGTACCCCACTAGTTTGCTTATGCTTAGAGAGCTTAGAGTAGCAGTCAGGGCATAAAACCATGAGTGAGCCCTCAACAACAGCTCTTCTCGCACTTCTGTTATCGATTTCCTTTCCACACATCTCACAGTAATATGACATTTTCGGAAAACCCCGTCTCTTAAAACACTAGCTGAAGGCTATTATACGTGTGGGTTAATGCCATGAGCGGTGATTTCAAGAACTCCGATAACGTAAATGGAGGTAACGACATTAATGCTTTGATAAGTACAGACGAAGACTACATAAAGTACCTTGAAACTAAGGTTAAGCACCTAGAAGAAGAGCGTAAGAAATTACTTCTCAAATTAGAGTATTACAGGTCCGAGATGGAAAAATTCCTCTCGCCTCCGCTCATAGAGGCCTACTTAGAGTACGTGCTACCAGATAATAACAAGGCTATTGTTAAGAGTAGTAGCGGGCCTAATTTAGTTGTATACATCGCGGACAGCGTTGACAGGTCAAAGCTGAAGCCAGGTGCCCGGGTAGCGCTTAACCAGCGCGGCTCAGTAATAGTTGACGTTCTACCAGATTACACCGACCCGTATGTGCAGTTAATGGAGGTCGTAACGAAACCCCTTGTACGGTATAGTGATATAGGGGGTCTCAGTGAACAAATAAGGGAAATAAGGGAAGTTGTCGAGCTACCACTAAAGCACCCTGAACTCTTCGAAGAACTAGGCATTGAACCGCCAAAAGGAGTCTTACTTTATGGACCACCGGGGTGCGGTAAGACACTACTCGCAAAGGCTGTCGCGACGGAAAGTGACGCTGTGTTCATATCGCTAGTGGCCAGTGAGCTTGTGCAGAAATATATCGGTGAGGGCGCTAGGCTAGTTAGGGAACTATTCACTCTCGCAAGGAAGAAGGCCCCGGCAATAGTGTTTATTGATGAAATAGATGCAATAGCTTCTAGGAGATTAGATGTAGGGACTAGTGGTGAACGAGAAATCCAGAGAACATTAATGCAGTTATTAGCAGAGCTCGACGGATTTAAGCCCCTTGACAGAGTGAAAGTAATAGCCGCGACAAATAGAATAGACATATTAGACCCAGCCTTACTGAGACCCGGTAGATTTGATAGGATAATAGAAGTACCTCTCCCCGATGCTACCGGGCGAGCTGAGATCTTTAGGATCCACACAAGGAGGCTCAAGTTAGTGGGCGACATTGACTACGATTTACTAGCTAAGCTTAGCGAAGGGTTTACGGGCGCTGATATAAAGCTAGCCGTAACGGAGGCGGGTTATATTGCGTTAAGAGAGGGAAGAAGGTACGTTACGCTAAATGATCTAATTAAAGCTATTGAAAAAGTTCAGAGCAAAAGAAAAGTTAGGGGCTTCCAGGACCAAGTATATGAGGGCGCTAAACCCATTTACATATACTAATAACCCGGTATAGGGGGTTAAAGATAGTTGATCATAAGAAGGCCTACACTAGACGAGCTGAGAGAGCTTAGAAGTATCGCTGAATACCAGTTTGGTGTTAGTGGGACTATTGTAATACCCGAAACTATTGAAGTGGCTGTGAGCCCTAATACCAATAGGATCAGGTTTATACTTCTAGGCGGCAAAAAGTACTTAGCGCTGAGGTCACGGGACTACAGGTTTAACTTGTACTTAAGTGCGGGGACTGTTTTAAACAGGGTGCTACCTCATCCGCGTTTACGGGTATATGTAAAGGATAATTACACAGAGTTCATATCAAAGGGGGAAACGTTATTCTGCAAGCACGTTTTAATGGCTGACCCTCTAATTAGGCCTAACGACGAAGTCCTAGTAAACAATACACGCGGAGAGCTCGTAGCTGTGGGGCGCGCGAGGTTAGCTGGGTGGGAAATGGTTTTCTATAATAGGGGGGAGGCTGTTAAAGTGAGAGAGGGAGTGTTAACGTGATAAAGTTTGTCCCTTTAATTAACTTCGACATTAACTCGTTAAGGCACTCGTTCTTCATAACGGGTTTCCAGGGTTTTGGCCTAGTTGGTTATCTCTCAACTAAACACATTGTACATGAATTGCGCTTTAAGAAAATAGGCTTTATAAAGACTAAGCTTATGCCCGAAGTCACACTATATAGTAAAAATACGGGTCTACAGTATCCATTTGAAGTGTACGCCGGCACAGCTGGTGCGCATAATGTGGTTGTGGTGGTTCACCACGGTACGCCGGTAGAAAAGGAGAGAACTTCGTATGCAGAGTTTTTAGCGAAGTTTGCAAAGCGGATAGAGGCAAGGGAAGTAATATTGCTAGGGGGACTTAGCCAAGAACAGCGTGAAGACGCGGGGGAGCTATACAGGTGGATTCCAGTAAACAATACCGGTATAGTGTTTGACGATGCTAGGACCTTAGAGGATAGGCATATCATAGGCCCCCTTGCACTCACATTAATGTTCATACAGGCTTATGGGTTAAGAGGCGTAGTCATACTCCCATTCACAGATCCCTTTAGACCGGACCCAAAAGCTAGCGCAGTTGCGGTAGAACTCGTTTCTAGGATCCTGGGTGTTAAAATAAGTGTTCAAAGACTAATGGAGGAGGCTGCAATAATCGAAGCCATAGAGGCTGAGCGGGAGAAAATAGAAAGAGCTATGGAGGAAGCAGAGAGGAGATCTCGTCTAACCTACATATAGTAACGTGTACCCCCCTCTCGATAAGTAGTTTCCACACTTTATGCTCTACATCGCCTTTAAACCACGCAGCCCGAACAATCAATATTCCGCGGGGACCTGCTCTCCAGATCTTTTCGACGAAACGAGCAATTCTGGCTGTACTTATCGAGGCTTTTGTAATCCGGAACTCGTGCTGATAGAACGGGTACGTAAACGATACTTCTGGTTTAAATACCCCGAGAGCGGGGTGTATGAAGCAAATTAATACATCGTCTCTTAAACCAAATAATGCCTTAATATTCATGTACTCGCTTTGAGACGTATATGGCTTTTTGTAAGCCGGTATGAGGATAACTAGCTTATTCGTCGCGCTCTCGGAAACAAGCGATAATGCCCTTCGTACGTTAATTTTTAACCTAGGGTGAAAAAATGAGCGGTCGTCGTATATTAGGAGAGCTTTGTAACTCGGACTAGACGCGGGCGCCGCTCTTTCAAACAGTTTAGCATACCCCTTGACAATGTTAAAGGCTTCAAATAGCGTGGGGTGGGCCCTTGACCTATATTCTAGCAACTCCCACAGGCGCCCTTCTCTTATAGCCTCCTTTACCACTCTGATCTCCCTTACTAGCATATATAGGTTATGGATTGCTATGAATTCTTCTCTCTGACTAGCCGTCATTTCAAGCACTTCTCGTGGAGTATATTTAGAGCAAGCCGGGCAATTACAGGGAAAGTAACTAAGGTCCTTAATATTCTTGGTACCCGTCTCCACCATATATCTCGAATCACGGGCGTAAAGTACATAGCTGGCGGAGTCGAATAAGTCGCCTCCCGCGGCCACTAAAAATGGTATGATCATCGGGTGGCCCACGCCAAAAACGTGAAGAGGCTTATTTGGCGGCAAGAGCGCTCTAGTGATCGCAACTAGCTCCACTAATTTAGAGTACCTATATTTTTCAAGCATTACGGTTGGAGACCCTATTGCGTAAATGTCGTATGGAAGCTTATTAGCCAATACTGCCGACCGCACCAATAAGTCTTTGAATGGCGCGCCTTGTACTGGATATACCCACAGCTGGTCAGAATCCATAATTAATGGCAACGCCTCAATGCCGCGCCTATATGTCTCGGACACTGCTTTATACGCCTCTTCAAAACTCATTTTACTACCCGTTGGCACGTCTAGTATTACCGCTATGTCTGATCCTATCTCCTTTTCGTACGTAACAATAGTCTTATTATCTACGTCTATGTCGCCATATACTAGTACTTGGTACCCGCCCGAATCCGTCATGATAATGCCATCCCACATTAACTCGCTGTGTATAGGCTTAGCAATGCCCTCATTTCGCTTATAAAACAGATATGCATTAGTAATTATGCCATTAAACCCTGTATCTTTAATCCTAGTTAAACTCGGTACTTGCCTCTTAGGATCTACCACGGGAAATAAAAATGGTGTCTCGATCACTCCGTGTCTAGTCACTAATTTGCCTATTCGCGCACCCAAATCCCTTGTTTTAACCTCGAACAAGACTGCTTAACCTTGAATCGCCTTCTTTCGCTGCTCAATATACTTCTTGTAGAGGCTATACAGAGTTTCTGCCATGGGCCCTGAACCGATCACGCCTTCTTCGCTAACCCTATATCGTCCTAGTACTTCCACGGCCCTGCTATCGTGTAATACTCTAACCATGTGCTCTTGTAATTTCATTTCCTTTAATACAAACTCCTTAAACTCCTCGGGGTCGAAAAGGGGTTCTTCCATTATTATGATCTCCGACACTCGTTCACCTCGTATTATGATCCTCGAGTACTTGTTCCCAAAATTGTCGACTGCATTTTTGAGTAAAATGTTAAGCCCGGGGTGATCGAAGCCCGCTAAATACCCTTCATACGCCTTGCCATTGTCAAGTATTACCTTTATTTTCTTATCCAGCAATACGGCAAGCTCCTGCACTAGCCTCCTCGAAGCCTCAGGTATTGCCATATTTAATCCCCAAACCACTTTATTAGCGTTTAACCCAAATATAATCTAAAGCATGGTTTATTCAGGTGGGGATTTGATTGGAACTGAAATGTGTAGTCTCAGAAATAATGCCCCTTAAAATACCCAAGGTCTACAGATTAAGGGGTAATTGCGGCAACGTTGAATTAGAAATAGAGTTTCACGAAGAGGTAGTAGAGGGGCCTAAAATAGGCTCCCAGATGATTGTTGAGATAACGAGTGATAAAAACGAGTGCATGAAACACTACTTCTGCGCACATGGTTACGTCATATCTAATACTCAAATTGGCGACTTTTATAGGGTTGTAATATCGCTACATGGATTCCTAGTGGTCATTAAGAGCAAGCACAGCATAGGCATAAATGTCATGGATCGCGTGTATCTTGGAGTGACCTTTATTGCGTAAGAAACCTCTCAGCAGTATGTGCACCGGCTATTTATCAACTTACCCCACTATTTAAAGCAACGGTGTAGGCAGTTCTTTCGCCCCACTCCCCCTAGTATTCAGTTAAAAAGCTTCCCCGGGCGACGTTTTTAGTTAACTAAGTTTGTTATAATGGGTGTTCAGGGAATGCCGGTTTTTGAAGTAGCATTAAAGTTATACAAGCTCATTAACGAGGGAGAACGCGAAGTTGAAGAGGAGTTAAGGGAGTTGGGGAAAATAATAAAGACGAGGTCTCAACTCAATGATGGCGTCGAGTATGTTAGCATAACTAAAGTCAGTAGGGGTGATGTTAAAGGCCTTATAGTTATTAGGGGCGAGAGAGAACGGGTGATCGGCGAAGCCCAGCTTATTACAACGTTAATTAAATCCAGCTTTAAGTCAATAGATGTTGAAAACGCTTCCTCAAGGGGCTTAATTGAAGGATTAAAGAATTTTTTCTAAAGAGAAAGCCCACGGGCTACGTAGTTCCAATCGAATTCGAAAGCAGAGTCAAGTACCCTGTCCAAGAAGTCCCCGTAGAGTCGCCTATCAACGAAGAGTTCATCGCTATAGGTAGGGTTATAAATAGCGTCCCAGAATATCCTGCTAAATTATTTAAGAGCTCGCTATTTAGACACATACTAATAGCCGGAACAACCGGGTCGGGAAAGTCGCACACCGCGTCAATTATAGCGGAGCGCGTAACTAAGATATTGGGCATTCCAACCATTATCCTCGACTGGCATAGTGAATACCGGCAACTTCTACTGGACTATAGCGTAATCGATCCCTATGATACTTCGCTCCAGCTCTTCACAGGCGACCCCAACGACATTTCGGCTATATCTAATGTCCTCGAACTAACCCCCCCTCAAGAATACTTACTGGAAAGGCTTCTCAAAAGGATAGAGGTATCTAAACTAAAAACCCTTGAGGCGTTTCTCGATTACCTCGAGAGCTTACCAGATGAATCGAGCTGGATGCGCGAATCTAAGCTGTCATTACACCGTAAGCTCAGCTTGCTGATCAGAGACAACTACAGTTCCCTATTTAAACTACATAGTCATGTGCAATACCCAACTCTCCAAGACGTTTTAAGCGAGCTGAATCGTAGTGTACCGTGCATTGTAGATCTAGGTAGAATAGCCGATACGAGCGTTAGAAAGCTGTACGCAGTGTTCTTGCTAAAGAGGCTTGTGGATTTTCTCGCGCCTTCAAAAAAGCCCATTTTAGTGGTAATAGAGGAGGCGCAAAATTACTTACTACGTAATCAAGCCATTAAACTAATATGCGAAATGCTTCGCGAAGTCAGAAAGTTTAATTTCGGCTTAGTAGCGATATCACAGTCTATTCAACAGCTCGCAGACGACGCCATAGTTAATACCAATACCAAGATCTTTCATGCCATTAAGTCGAGATCAGACCTAGAACTAGTGGAAAAAACCCTATATATCGATATACAACTACTAATGACATTACCGTATATAGAGCCTGGAGAGGCCGTGTACTCAACGCCTACTCTTAAAAAAGCCGTGTTAATAAGAGTAGAGTGAATTGCTTAAAAACATGTCTTAAGAAGTAGGGTTCATTCTAGAGGCTAGTCTTCCTCTTTCTTTTCTTCTTCAGGCTTCTTGCCGGCTTCTTCTTTCTTTTCTAGCTTACTAGCCGCTATGATGTCATCTATTCTTAGAATTATTGTCGCTGCCTCTGTACCTCCCTTTATTGCCGCAGCAATTACACTTGCAGGCTCAATTACGCCTTGTTCCATCATGTCAACGAGGTTTCCTGTTGACAAGTCCACGCCAATCCACTTTCCATCTTCTTTCTCGTGAGCCGCTCTTAACTTCATTATCATTTCAATAGTGTCTAAACCAGCGTTTTCCAGCATTGTTACTACTAGTCCCTCTAGCGCCTTCGCAAAGGCTTCTATGGCCAATTGCTCTTTACCACCGACTTTAACTGCATATCTTCGTAGATGCTTTGCTAGTTCCATTTCTATAGCTCCTCCACCCGCCACTATTTTGGCGTCTTTCAAGACGTCGGCTACTGCTGATAGAGCGTCTCTGAGGCTTCTTTCAGCCTCATCTACGAGCCTCTCTAGCCCTCCCCTAATTACTATGCTAACTGAACGCGGGTTCTTACAGCCCTCTATGAACACCATTTTATCTTCTCCAACTTTCCTCTCTTCTACGAGCTCCGCGTACCCAAGGTCCTCGGGCTTCATGTCTTCAATGTTACTAACTATTTTACCACTAGTGGCTCTTTCGAGCTTCTCGAGGTCGCTCCTCTTAACCCTCCTAACAGCTAAAATACCCTTCTTGGCTAAGAAATGTTGAGCAACTTCATCAATGCCCTTCTGCGTTATGACCACGTTGGCGCCGGCCTCTACTAGTTTATCCACGTACTTCTTCAATATTTCCTCCTCTTGTTGCAAGAAGGCTTTCATTTGGGCCGGGTCGCTAATCCTTATTTCAGCATCTATCTCGGGCTTTTCAATCTCTAGTGGTGCATCTAGTAGCGCTATTTTTGCTTTTTCAACTCTCCTAGGCATGCCCGGATGTACTACTTCCTTGTCGAGGACAATGCCGTAAACCAACTGCGTGTCCATTAGAGAGCCTCCATATTTCTTTATGATTTGCACGTTGTCTATGTCGACGTATATTTTATCGCCTCGTTGCTCCGCTATTTGCTTAACTGCTTTAACAGCCATTTTTGCAAAGTAGTCGCGCGCATCGTGAACAGCCTTACTAGTTAAAGCTGTTCTCGCCGTTTTCTCTAGTGTTTCTTCATTATTTATGTCTACGGGTATAGCGATTTGCTCGAGAACCCTTAATGCTTCCTCCATAGCCTTTCTATACCCGGTAATTATTACAGTGGGGTGGATGTTTTTGCTTAAGAGGTCTTCAGCATGTCTCAATAGTTCGCCGGCGAGTATTACAGCCCTCTTAGTGCCATCGCCAACTTCCGCATCCTGGCTCTTAGCCACGTGAACAAGCATTTTGGCAGCAGGGTGCTGGATCTCGGCTTTATCTAAAATAGTGGCGCCGTCATTAGTTATCGTTACGTCGCCTAGCGCATCGACGAGCATTTTATCCATTCCCTTAGGACCATAAGTCGTTTTAACCATTTCAGCAACAGCACGTGCTGCCATTATGTTTATTCTCAGCGCGTCTCTACCGGCCGTTCTCTGCGTGCCTTCTTTGAGTATTAACACAGGTATGCCGGTTGGTTCGACTGCCGCCACGTAAATCACCCTAACCCTATATGTCATTTGCTAGAAATGGCTATGGGTTCTATATAAGCTTTTTTAAAATAAACGCAATAATGTTCATTTGGAGGGGCTAACCCGAGACCGGTTTTAAGTAAATTAGGCCCTAAAGCCAAAATTACATTGGGTCCGTGGACTCCAATACATGACCTGTGCTAGGAAGATGAGAGTTGAGTAGTAGAAAAGCATCAAATGACTTGATTTTAGGGGATGAAACGCTAGAGGACTTGACTGATATAGCTAAAACCATTATTGAAAAATTGTACGGTACGCAGGCGAGAACGCTTTTCGAATACATAGTTAGTAATGGTTACATAGCAGAGGAGAAGATAGCGAATACGTTGGAGCTGAGGTCTAATGAAGCTAGGAGAATATTGCAAAAACTGTCCGACGAAGCCATTATCGTACCCGATAAATTAAGGCTTGAAAACGAAGTACTCCACATCTGGCGCTTAAATAAACCCGCTATAAAGACATTTGTCTTAAATAGATTGAAAAAAGCCAAAGAGAAGTTAGAAGTACTCCTAAAAGCTGAGATGGAAAACGTCATATACGAATGTAGCGTTTGTAAAAGGAGGTTTTTACTCGACGAAGCATACATGTATGATTTCCAGTGCCCCCACGACAAGGGGATACTCGTAGAATTTGATAATCCAACTTCGCATGATAGCATAAAGAGCATCCTTAAGAAGCTGGATGCTCTAATAGCGAAGATCGAGCGGATGAGGAGTGCCTAAATGCATTTACAAGTTCATGGACTTATTCGCGGGGGCTGGAGGGTTTTCGCTGGGATTTCATTTAACTGGGAGATTTAAGTCAATACTAGCTATTGATAACTCTAAATTCGCCGCTATAACCTATAAAGCAAATTTTCCGCAAGCATTTGTCCTCGTCGAAGACGTAAAAGAAGTCTCCAGGGACACTCTAATTCAACTAGTTAAACCCGACGAAGTAGATGTCGTAATCGGTAGCCCCCCCTGCGAGCCGTTTACAGGCGCTAATCCGCGCAGAGAGAAGAGACCACTTGATAGACTCTACGTAGACCCTCAAGGCCAATTAACTCTACACTTCATAAGAATAGTTGGACTCTATAGGCCTAAAGTTTTCGTCATGGAAAATGTACCAGCTATCATGGAAAATGGGCTTAGAGAGGCACTAGTATATGAGTTTAGAAGAATAGGTTACAGCAGGGTCTACTTTAACGTGTTAAGAGCTGAAGACTACGAAACCCCGAGCACTAGAACTAGGGTTTTTATCTCTAACGTGCCAATAAAACCTAATCCCGTGAAACGCGTCGTTACAGTAGCTGACGCGCTTAAAGGACTCCCTCCACCGGGAACGCCGCATGTTTTAAACCACGAGCCGCCGCCCGAGCTATCTAGGGGTAAGCAAAAAAAGGCCCACAGGCTTAAGCCGGGGCAGGCCCTCATATACTACCAAGGAGCTAAACAACTGCTACCTAACTTGATAAAACTTGACCCAAATAGTATAGCCCCTACAGTCCTCGGCTCATCTAGGTTTATACATCCATTTGAAAATAGATTACTTACTGTGAGAGAGCAAGCTAGGCTCATGGGCTTCCCAGATAACTTTATTTTTATTGGAGGGAGGGATTCACAGTACAATATGGTTGGGGAGGCCGTGCCGGTGCCCCTTGCGAGAAGTGTCGCTGAGGTTGTCGTAAAAGCCCTTGATGAGGGGTTATTTTAATGAAGCAACAAGTCTATATGGCCTTGTATGCTCCAAGTAGTGTGCAAAAACTCTTAGACTTCTTAAGGACGATATACGCCGTGGAGTTTGTCATTCCCGTGATAATTAGACCCTTCGGTGCTGCCGCACAGGTTGGAATACCCGAAGCGCATAGAATAGCGTATAAGCTCAATAAACCTCTATTAGTGTTGCCGGAGCTCGCTGATCTAAGGCATATAGTGAAGTGCGACTCTGCATTCTATTTAGTTGAGGACGGGGAAGAAATAGGCCTCCACCGTTTAATTGAGGAAATAGCCTATAAACGGGTAGCGCTGATAATGAGCTCTGGAGAACAAGAACCAAGTGGTAAAGAACTCGAGGGGCTCGCAACTATATGGCTAAAAGATGTTCCGCGTGGAATGCCGTGTACTGCTCTCGCTGGAATCATAGTCTACGAGCTTCACAGGTATTTTAAGCAAGGTTAGCTATTACTAATGGGAGTGTGAGTTGGCGTTTAAACTAAGGTCAACGGCGCTAGCCTATAGGCATGCCCCCCTTAAGGACACATATGATGTAATAGTAGTTGGTGGAGGCCCCGCAGGCATAACCGCCGCTATTTACCTAGCTAGGTATGGGTTAAGCTGCCTACTAGTAACTAAAGTGCTAGGCGGCATGGTCTTCATGGCGCCTCTCATTGACGATTACCCGGGGTTACCAGATATAGGCGGAAACGACTTAGTAGATAAGTTCATTAAACACTTGAGGAAATACGGCGTCCCAATAGTACTAGATGAGGTAATAGATGTATATAGGAAGAAAATTAACAGCACGGAATTCTGGTGTGTTAGATTAAAGGAGAATAAAAAAGATCTCTATGCACATGCAGTGATACTAGCAATTGGAAGTGAGAAGAAAAAACTAGGCGTGCCGGGCGAAGGGAAACTTGCTGGTAGGGGTGTGTCATATTGTGCTGTATGTGATGGTCCGCTCTTCAAGAACAAAGTAGTGGCAGTCGTGGGCGGTGGGAACTCGGCTCTAACTAGTGCACTCTTCTTAAGTAACATTGCTGCAAAGGTGTACCTAATACACCGGAGAGAGTCTTTCAGGGGGTTCGCCGTCTATATAGATGCTGTCAAGTCTAATCCCAAGGTGGAAATACTTGTTAATACCGTGGTCAAAGAAATCACCGGTGAAGAGAGAGTAGAAGCTATTCGAGTAGTGAATACTGTAACTGGTGAAGAGAGAGTGCTTAAAGTCGATGGTGTGTTTGTAGAAGTAGGGCTCACTCCTCCTACAGAGTTCTTTAGAAAGATCGGAGTAGAAGTGGATGAAGAAGGGCGGGCTAAAGTAAACGTCGATAGAAGTACTAACTTACCAGGAGTATTCGTAGCTGGGGATGCAGCAGGCGGACCTTATAAGTATAAGCTTGAGCAAATAATAACATCTGCAGCGGATGGAGCCATAGCGGCCGATGCCGCCGCTAGGTACGTCCTATTAATAGCTAAAAAGCAATAATCAATTAGAGTCAATAGTTGTTAAGATTTAAACCCTCAGACAAATCCATTATCTAAATGGGGCCCGTAGCTCAGCCAGGTAGAGCGCCCGGCTCATAACCGGGTGGTCCGGGGTTCAAATCACCGCGGGCCCACACCTGAACTTACATCTATTTCTTCAATCTAAGTAGTGCCGTACTTCCATGACGCGAGGTATTCCTTCTGTTGCAGAGTTAACGTATCTATTTCTATTCCCATGGATTCAAGCTTTAACCTCGCGACTAGTTCATCGAGTTCCCTGGGTAGTCTCAGTACCACCTTAGGTAATTGGCCTTTGTGCTCGAGTAGGTACTTTATTGCAAGGAACTGGTTTGCAAAACTCATATCCATGACTTCACTTGGATGCCCCTCAGCCGCCACGAGGTTTACAAGCCTTCCTTCTGCGAGTAAATACAGCCTCCTTCCATCTCGAGTTTTATACTCCGTTACATGCAGGAGAATTTGCCTTTTCTCCACCGCGAGTTTCTCCAAGTCGGGGATCCATATTTCCACATTAAAGTGGCCGGCGTTGGCCAATATTGCTCCATCTTTCATTTTCTCAAAGTGCTCTTTCCGTATAACTGCGATGTTGCCAGTGGCTGTAATGAAAATGTCTCCTAATTCAGCTGCCTTATCCATAGACATGACTTCGAACCCATCATATACGGCTTCAAGTGCTTTAATGGGATCAACCTCTGTAACAATTATCCTTCTAGCCCCAAGACCACGAGCTCTGATGGCTATTCCTCTACCAACCCACCCGTATCCAGCTACTACTACGACTTTACCGGCCACTAGGATGTTAGTGGCTCTCAATATCCCGTCAAACGTACTTTGACCCGTTCCATACCTGTTATCAAACAGGTACTTTGTAAGTGAATCGTTTACCGCTATCACGGGGTATTTAAGCACTTTGTTCGACTCGAGTGCACGTAGTCTATTTACGCCAGTTGTAGTTTCCTCTGTCCCCCCTGTTACAGTAGTAGCTACATTTACGTACTTCTCGTGTAGCAGTGCATGGAGGTCCCCACCATCATCCACTACTATATCCGGATTACTCTCCGCGACCTTACTGAGACACCAGTAATACTCCTCGCTCGTTTGACCTCTCCACGCAAACACGCTTACACCTCTTTCTACGAGCGCCGCCGCTACATCATCTTGCGTAGAGAGGGGGTTACTCGCCGCCAAAACTACTTCGGCGCCAACTTCTTTCAACGCGAGTACTAACACCGCAGTCTCCTTAGTGACATGTAGCACCGCTCCTACTCGCACGCCTTCGAATATTCTTTGATCCCTGTATTTTTTCCTAAGGAGCTCTAAAACAGGCATGTTTTTCTCAGCCCACAATATCTTAAGCTCACCACTACTCGCCAAGGATAAGTCTTTCACCTTGAACTCCATTTTCCCACCGCTCCTTAGTAGAGGGCCCTGTTTATTAATAAATACGGGGTTTCAAAATATAGTGTACTTGGCCCTTCTCCGCACGAACGGCAAAGAGCTTCTCGGCTGTTCATTGACCCCCCATCTATTTAAGGCTTATACTAAACACTCTAGGGAGCATTCAAAGCAATATGCCTAACATCGTCTTGCCCTGCAGTTACATCTCCCGTACCCTGTGAAGGGCTCAGGGCATTTGCACAACTACTTAAGCTGATTACTCGAAACAATTAAAACAGGTAGAGCTTGTAAGTCTTATTCGCCTCACTAGTTATACGGGAACATAATCATGGCGCGAAAAACCGAGGACAATACTAATCGCGCCCAGGTATTAAAGAACGTTATTGCGAATAAACCATGGCTATACGTTATATTACAAGCGATCTACAGTTACCGCGGACTATCTATAGAGGAATTAAGGGAAATTGTGGGACTAGCCAAGAACGTGGTAGAAAGGGGGCTTTGGTGGCTGAATAAATATGGTTTGATTGAAGGTAGAAATGGCAAGTTTTCCCTAAAGCCCGATTACATTAAAGCATTCGAAGAGTTTTTATTTAAACAGTGCAATTTAAAGAATATGCATATTATAGTCCTAGACGAGGTCTACATAGTTATCTACATTAAGGATAGGAAAGTACATTATTGGTCGCTGCCGAGAAAACTCTACGAAGAAATACTCCAGTATGAAAAGCTCTCTGGCGGGGAGTACAGTGTAAGTGAGATATCGCATATTTTAAACATAGACATCGGGACGGCGAAGAAAATCCTGAAGCTAAGGGCGTTACTGAAAAAATGTAGGACTTAGTATTCAGGCCCACGGAGCTAGGTCACGTGTCCTCATCGGTAGTTTTCATCACCGTTTAAAAACACTCCGAAACCTACTTTTATAAACCAGTTAGGAGATGAACATTGATTCAGCAAATAGTTAGGTCAAATTCAATGCTGGGTGATTGCAAGTGGGCAAGGTCCGAACGAAAATAATTAAAAGAGTTGCAAGAGAGCTCTTCGAAAAACATCCATACTTATTTACACGCGACTTTAACCACAATAAGCTAGTCGTCTCTAAGCTAATTAGCACTCCTTCAAAGAAATTAAGGAACCAAATAGCTGGCTACATAACACATCTTGTCACTATTTCGGCTAAGAAAAAAGAAACTGTAACCGAGACGCCAGAAACCACGAGTGGGACAAGTGCTTAAATACGCTATTAGGGACGGCGAAATATACATAGAGGTTTATTGGAGAAATCTCTCAACTTGTATTTATATCTATGTTTGTGAAAATAAAACAAAGAGACTCGATCAAGAGATCGCTTTCCGAGGCATATCACCTAACGTGCCCATAGCTATCATACCAATTTCACTAGTAGAGAGTGCGCTTCAAATATTGCAAGGTGCTTTACACTACAAAATTTATAGCGACAGAGTTAAAAGGGTTAGAAATCAAGGTTTATTTCTAGCATCCCTAGTAGTTGGGCAAAGGCAGCTAAGTGGTTTAATAAACTCGATGTCCCTGAAGATTAATGCCGGTGAAAATTACTACATTGTTGGCGTCGGTGTGAAGCCTCCGAATACTGAGCGCTGTTCAGGGTTAACGGGGCTAAGTACAGGAACAGTATCGTTAAAGGCTCTAGTAAAAAACATTAAACTGGTTCTTTCGATAGTTTAACTACCACTCTTCTTCCCACTCTTCTTCTTCCCACTCCTCCTCTTCCCACTCTTCCTCCCATTCCTCTTCTAGCATCCACTTCAAGTTTACCCCCTAACCCCGTATATAACGCGAATTTTTAAATACTCTCGCCGGGGTGAACAATGAACGTGCAACGCTACCTGCGGAAAGCCACGTAATAAGCACTTCAATAAGAATGAGAGTGTGTAATGCAGTAAAGCGCCGATGTCGTGTTCTATAGGTGAATCGTTAAAACACCCAATATCACTTAATG
>Ga0105154_1000398_pt1 | contig 19338 bp, 22 predicted proteins | sample SSWtaG_FD_89672 | JGI IMG/M metagenome (GOLD analysis project Ga0105154, IMG submission 89672) | Hot spring microbial communities from Sandy's Spring West, USA to study Microbial Dark Matter (Phase II) - SSWsed_matched | ecosystem: Environmental > Aquatic > Thermal springs > Hot (42-90C) >... | reverse complement strand
TGGACCAATAATTTCAACAAAGACAACTTTATCCGGAAAATCCAGGTTAACTGGACACCCAGATGCCTCCTTTAATACTGCACCAACCCTAATATTTACATCTATACTTGAAAAAGTGTGACGCCCCCTTCTAACAGTGCTTACAGCAAAAGATTTTGCACCAGTCAAATCACCTACAATTTTTTGAGCTGCATTAGATATGGCTTCTATCTCAGCTGGCACATAATGTTTTATTGGTAAAACCCTTTCAGCCTCAGGAACCCTCAACTTAATCTCTCTGGCCAAATCTTCCGGAGGAACATCAGCTTTAACTAAGACTATGCCTGAAAAATTTAAGGGAGCTGCTAAAACATCTACGCCCTGAAAGCTCTCCCTTAAAATTTGAGCTACAATATTCTCGTAGTTTCTTAACGTTTTAACTATAACTGATGCTTTATTGAATTCAAAGTTCGCTGAACCCATGTCTAATAAGATAACTTTGTTCTCATGATGGAATTAAGTTTAACGCATCCTATGTAAAACCGTCAGTTATGTATGGGGATTTTTACAATTGTTTGTGTGGTTGACTTGACATCCTCGAGGGGATAAGATTATTGGAAATTTTATCTCAGAGCGCATTGTCACTGAACCATCTATCCAAGTTTCGGAGGTAATTGGGATGATGAAGGAGAGAAACTCCTATGAGATTTTTGCTTTGGTTCATGATAAAGTTGGGACAGCTACAATAAGGGGCTTCTTAAAAAGTTAAGAATCCATTAAGCATGAAGATCGAACCCATCCTAAAATTCGTCCCAAAGATATCAACTGACACAAGTCTTCTCCATGTAGCACATGTCATGGCTAAATATAGGCTTAGAGCTCTTCCAGTAGTTCAAGACAATACGATTATTGGTAAGATTGATGTTAGAGTCATAGTTAACGACAACCTATGGGGATTTCCTAAACTTATATTTGCCAAGGAGACAAAAAGCGATACTCCCGTTTATATCGTTGGTTTACCAGATGATCCCTTTGAGGCTGAGGCTGCAAAGATAAAGTTTACTCGATTGATCAATAGCTTAAGCAAGTTTATCCCGCAAATTCTCGAGGCCAGAAGCATAATAAAATCATCATCTTCAGGCGGGCAGAGAGAACATTATAAGATCAACGTATTCATAAAGACTGCCAAAGACAATTTTATCTACTCTTCTAGCGGCTGAGAACTCCCAATAATATATGATGAGATAGCAAGTGCCATAAAAAGATGGTTACTTCAAGAAAAAATCTAAAAGAGGGCATAAACAACAGCTTATGAGGGAATAAAAGAAGGCTATCAGTCACAAGAGAGCCTATTAAAACTGAGACGTTTAGAATAAATATTGCATCTTACAAGTTAATTTCTTGATATTTACTAACAAACATATAATCCAAAAATAGTACGTAGAAGAGGATGCGTGGGAAATGGTGAAGAATCTAGAGTCCGGTCTTTTAACAGAAGAAGACCTATTCCTCTTCATCGATTATTATGAGTTAACTTCTGGGAAATGCAACTTTGACCATAACGTAAATAATGTGATAACTGAAACTTATTTCTTTAGAGAAGTGCCAAAACACCTAGGCTCCTACGTTATTGTAGCTGGGCTAGAGCAGTTCATAAGCTATATACAGATTTTGAATAGGGGCTTAAGTAAAAGGCATCGCGATTGGCTTGAAAAAGCTGCTGGTAAAGATCTCAGTAAAGAGTTCCTTGATTATTTAGAAAACTTCAGGTTTAGGGGAGACATATATGCTATTCCAGAGGGAACCCCAGTATTCCCAAATGAACCCGTCATAAACATTACTGGCCCCTCGATAGATGTTCAGCTGCTCGAAACTTATCTACTTAACATCATGAATTTTGAGAGTTTAATTGCCACTAAAGCCTCCAGAATAGTCTACGCTGCTAAGGGTAGAAATGTCATTTACTCGCCTAAAACAGTTGTTGATTTCGGCGCTAGGAGAGCTCATGGTAGAGATGCCGCAGTTTTGGGAGCTAGGGCAGCATATATTGGTGGAGTTGATGGAACATCGCTTGTAATAGCTGCAATGAAATGGGGGATACCTTTTGTTGGAACAATACCACATAAGTTTATTGAGGAGCGCCATAGGGGAAAAGGCTCATTTAAGGAGACTGAGATAGCAGCGTTCAGAGAATATGCCGAGAGCTTTCCACACAACACTATACTCTTAGTTGACACATATGAAACGATTGAGGGCGTGAAGAACGCAATAAAAGTTGGTTTAGAGCTTAAGGAGAAAGGTTATAATTTGGTCGGTATTAGGCTTGATAGCGGGGATCCAATTGAACTCAGTAAAAAGGCGCGTAAAATGCTTGATGAAGCCGGTTTAACAAATGTTAAGATTTTTGCAAGCGACCGCCTAGATGAGTTTGTTATAGAAGATGCACTATCAAAGGGAGCTCCAATAGACGGTTTCGGCGTTGGAACAAAGCTAATAACAGGAGCAAATTATGATTCGCTAACTGGAGAGGGCGGGGTCTCAGCGCTAGACGGGATATTCAAAATTGCTGAGACAAGCGATGAAACTGGTAAAATGATACCAGTAACAAAATTCACAAGCAGCATAAGTAAGGCAACTCTGCCTGGAAAAAAGCAGGTATGGAGAAGAATTGAGAACGGACATTATGTTGAGGACATAATCACATTATGGGATGAGGAAATTGAGGGTGCAAAGCCTTTGCTTGTTCCAATAGTTATTAAAGGCGAGCTTGTTTACGATTTTCCAGATTTAAGGGAAATCCGAAGATACTGCATGGAGCAGCTCTCTATGCTACCAGAGAAATATAGGCGCTTAAGAAATAGCGAAGTATACCCGGTTAAAATAAGCGAGAAACTCATGAAGTTAAGGGATGAGTTGTTTGAAAAATACAGGAAGGAATATTTAAGCCCCTTATAAAGAGTTAAATTCCAAATATTATTGGCGGTTTCTTAATCCGCCTACCCAATTTCTCAAGCATACTAGTTGTCTCAGGGTACTTTGTTAGATCAGCATACGGTATAAATTGTGAATTTAGGAACTCATTTTGAAAATCTGGCTCAGCACCAAGCTCGACATAATTAACTCTTCTAGATATTTCTTCAGCCTTTAACCTAATTGATTTAGAAATCAGTGCCATCCTAGCGCCCGTTCCAGCAGCGTTACCAACCACGCGAACTTTGCTCAGCGGCACTTCAGGATACATTCCTATGGTTCTAGCGCTCTCCGGGTTTATGTAGGAGCCAAAGGCCCCGGCTATGAAGAGCAAGTCTATGCTCTCTTCGGATATTTTCATCTTCTTCATCAGTATTGTGCATCCAGTATGTATTGCTGCTTTAGCCAGCTGAATCTCCCTAATATCCCTCTGTGTGATAACTATTTCTCTGCCAATTGCTGTTTCGTGGCTCCATGCTAAAACAAACTCTAGCCCATCCTCACCCTGCCTAATCCTTGGGGAGTCAAGATCACTATTAAATGTCCCGTAAACGTCGATAATTCCTGCCTTAAGCATTTCAGCAACGGCGTCCACAATTGCGGATCCACATATGCCGCGCGGCTTAACGCCATCTATCGTTTTATATTCAACATCAAAGGTTTCAGGATTTATCTTGACACTCTCTATCGCTCCACTGGCAGCCCTCATCCCAAATTTTATGTGAGCTCCTTCAAAGGCTGGTCCCGAAGCGCATGAGCATGCTAGCATGCTATATTTGTTGCCTAAAATAACTTCAGTGTTCGTTCCAATGTCAAGTATCATGCAAAGCTCATCCCTACTATGTAGCTCCGTTGCCAATATATCTGCAACCGCATCAGCTCCAACAAACCCGCCTATAACTGGGAGAAAATGAATATTGCTACATGGATTAATGTTAACGCCAATATCCCTCGCCTTAACATTCACACTACCCTTAACAACCGGCTGGTAGGGCGCTAGGGCAACATATTTTGGAGATATGCCTAGAAAGAGGTGGTGCATAGCAGTATTCCCAACGACAGTCATCTCGTAGACCTCATTTGAGCTCACGCCAGTTTTATCAAGGAGACTCTTCAAAATTTGGTTCACGCCATCAATTAGAACTTGCTGAAGCTCCTTAAGCTCCTTTTCACCCCTAGACGCATAGGTGATCCTTGAGATTACATCCTCACCATATGGTATTTGCGGATTCATTAAGGAGTCCACGGCTAGAACGTTGCCAGTATTTAAGTCCATTAGGTAGCCTGCGATCTTTGTTGTTCCAACGTCAACGGCGAAACCAAATGTTCTTTCAGACGTATCTCCTATCTCAACATCAATTATTATGCTATTATCCCACACGATTGCAGTGACCTCCCAATTTCCATCCCTAAGAATAAACGGCAAACGCTTAAGGACATCATACCTCAATCTTAATCCATTAAAACCATAGGTATCCCTAAGGGCGTCTAAAAGCCTATCAACGTCAGATCTAATATCTAAAAGATTTGGTCTAGGTAACTTTACAAAATACTTCTTCACGCAGGGCTCAATGGGAGCCAACGTTTTAATGCCTTCAACTAGAAGCCTTTGTTTTCCAGTCCTGCTCTCCTCTGGAATCCTGATGACAAGTGGACCGAGCACTACTGTTTGACACGCAAGCCTATAACCTGAAGATATCTCGGTCTCTCGCAGCAATTTTCTCTCAACGTTAGTTATGGAGCCAACGTTATCCATACCTTGCTCAACTATAATCCGGCATTTCCCGCATACACCTTTCCCACCGCATATGGACGTTAAGTCAACGCCAACAACCTTTGCGGCATCTAAGACTGTGTTTCCATATGAAACCCTCGCTCGTTTTCCTTCAGGTTGGAATATTATTTCAATACTCAATTTTTGAGACGCCCCACCATTCTTAGGCAAAATGGAAGAAGCATTTATTTATCTTTTTGTCCATTTTTGGAAGCATGAGAAGTATTAAGGAACATAAAAACCAATTTAAGAAATTTCTTTGAAATGTCTTTTTAAGGTAAGGTTTATGAATGCCAAGCATTAAGTCTATTTTAATGGATAATGTAGAGAATAATAAGGATGTAAATCTGCTTAAGAGCAGGTTTACTGCCCTCAAAGAGCCATGTATAAAGGCAGTAATTATGTTTGGTTCTAGGGCAAGGGGGGAAGCGAGGGATAAAAGTGATATTGACTTACTTATTCTACATGAGGATTACGGAATTCAAGATTCTATTTTAAGAAGGAGACATTTATATAACCTAATACGAGAGACTATCGGGGAAGATTTTGAAGACGTTACGGTTATCGATATGGATCTAAAACGTTTTCTTAATCCAATTGAGATCACGTCTCTGCTTCTAAATATTTATTGGGATGCCGTTGTACTCTACGATAAGACGGGGAAAATACGCGACTTTCTGAGACATGTTAGGAGGAAAATTATAGAGAGTGGATTAAAAAGGGTTAGGGATGGGATGGCTTACCGCTGGATTCTGCCTAAGCCTATGGAGGAAGTAAAAATTTTATGATCTTTAACCCTTTAAGCGAAGTTAAATATAGGTATAGGCTTGCTGTAGAATATTTAGAGAGAGCAGAAAGATTATTTTCGATTGGAGATTGGGTTGGTACAGTGTTATCATCTCAAATAACCGTAGAAAATTTTGCGAAAACCTTAATAGCTATTTTTGAAGTCCCAACATGGAGTCATGATCCCTCAAATCAGCTCAACGGCTTAATAGAGAAGTTTCCCAGCGGATTAGCAGATGACCTAAAGGAGCTCGCTAAAATGGCAAGAGAAATGGCTCCGGAACATGGAAGATCAACCTACGGCGAGCCAGACGCTGGGTTGACTCCAAGCGACATATATACTGAAGAGCATGCCTTAAGCGCTCTTGAAAAAGGTAAAAAATCTAGAGAAATAACTGAAAAAATCCTCAATCAACTAAATATTAGGCTCTAACATCTGAGTAGAATCTCTGGATAGGTTCATTTGAGAACCTCCAAACTTAAAATGAAAAGTTTTGATCAACCCATATATTTGAAAGGTATTGCTGAGGGTGGATTTTTAAGTCTTTTGTAAAAAATTAAGGAGAACTAAAAGTTTAAGATGCCTTGAAGAAGAGCCAACCTCCCTCTTGCTTCTTAAACTTTATTAAGCAGTATCGCCCTTTCAGCCTCTCACCATGAATATAAATAACTATTTTCTCGTCACTCCACTCCTCAATGTCAAAAGTTCCTCTATCCCATATTTCGACAGTTCCAGCACCATATTCCCCCTCAGGTATAACTCCCTCGAAATTTGCGTATTCTATTGGATGATCTTCTGTCTGAACAGCCAATCTCTTAATCCCTTTAGTTGTCGGCGGCTCTTTGGGTATTGCCCAGCTCTTTAGGACTCCGTCTTTCTCCAGCCTAAGGTCATAATGTAAGTGACTAGCGGCATGTTTTTGAATCACATATATTCTCCCATTCCTACTAACGGGATTCTCTCCGCCACGAGGCTCAGGCGTCCTGCTGAAATCCCTCTTCCTAAAATATTCATTTAAGGACACGGGCTACCACTCACCTACTCTAGATATTGTTTAGGGATTATGGATCATTAAAATTTTCGGAATATTATAAAACGAGAACAAATAAATACTCCAGCTTTAATACTTATTTTTGGGATGATGCTTGGCGACGGCGCGGAGCCGCCTTAAATCGGCGATGACGCCTTTATGAACTAACCTCCGCTGACCAAAATCACTCAAAATTTTTAAGAGTAAAATGCTCTCTATCCCATTAAATAATGTTTGGATTTAAATGAGTATTAGTGGAGGAGATCTTGTTGAAGCCAAAGGTTATGGTCTCTCCAGGCGTGGGAGCCGATAACCCAGGGCTAATTGAGGAAAAGTTAGGTGATTTAGCAGAAATAGTTTTTTGCACGTTCAGAAAGCCTGAAGATATTAGTGAAGAGGTTAGGGACGTTGAGGCGATAATATTATTACTTGAGCCAATAAATGATACCGTACTAAATAATTTTCCAAATTTAAAGGTCATCGCCAGATATGGTGTAGGTTATGACAATGTAGACGTTGAAGCGTGCACAAGAAGGGGAATCTATGTTACCCACACGCCTGGAATTTTATCGCACGCAGTTGCGGAGCTTACAGTTGGCTTAATGCTTTGCCTTTCAAGAGGGCTTATAAACGCGGATAAATATGTGAGAACAGAATGGGCAAAACCTAACAGAGTTAGATTAAGGATGGGAATTGACCTTTACGGTAAGACTCTTGGAATAATTGGCTTAGGTAGAATAGGATACGAGGTTGCTGTGAGGGCGAAATCCTTCGGCATGAAGATAGTATACTACGATGTAGAGCGGAAAGTTGATGCCGAGAGGAATCTCGGGGTTAAATATGTTGATCTTGAAACACTTATGATGGAATCCGACTTTGTGTCAGTTCATGTTCCGTTAACATCTCAAACTAGGGGGCTTATAGGGGAGAGAGAATTGAGACTAATGAAACCAACAGCGTATTTAATAAATACTTCGAGGGGGCCAGTTATCGATGAAAATGCCCTTTGTAAAGCTTTAAGAGAGGGGTGGATAGCTGGAGCCGGATTAGATGTATTCGTTGAAGAGCCGCTTCCGCTTGAGAGCCCGCTCATAAACATGGAGAATGTAGTTTTAACACCGCATATTGGAACTTACACCGTTGAGACGAGACGAGCTATGGCGCTGATGTGCATAGAAAACGTACGGGCAGTATTAATGGGAGAGGTTCCACCGAATTTAGTGCCTGAGCAGAAGGGGATGATATTTAAGCGTTAATTCTGCCGTTAATTGTCTTTACCCTTCACTACCAGAACAAAAGATTGAAATTATTCTCTCCCATTAATTTATCTTTGGGATTTAGGCATATGGTTATGGAAGATTTTAATTTACTCGTCTCAACATCTAAAGGTAATGAGAACAATGCCTGTTCAGAAATATGGTTCCTCTTAGGTGAGCTTGGTGATAGAGAGGCTTTAGTTGATAGAACTGAAGTTTCCGGGCTGATAGTCGCCAAGACAAAGTTAGACCCCTTTAAGGTTGTGGAGGGGTTAAGGGGGATTCTTAGGGAGAGACCTTGGGAATTCCGTTACGTCTTGAAGGTTATCCCAATAGAAATCGTTGTTAGAACGAGAATTGACGAGATAAAGAGAGCTGCTGCTAGCCTACATCATAAAATCTTAGAGAATGAAAAGTTCCGAGTTACTATCGAGAAGAGACATTCAGATATACCAACAAAGGATATAATTGACGCTGCCGTCGAAAACTTGAATCGGAAAGTAGACCTGAATAACCCTGACAAAATAATTCTCATAGAAGTCCTTGGGAGACTGACGGGTATCTCCGTAATTAAGCCAAATGATATATTATCCGTCACAAAGGAAAAGCCCACCTAGATTTGTGTGATTAAGAGGGCTGATCGCTCAATAAGGACATGCTTTAAAGCGTCCTTTAAAGAGCCCCTCATAGATGCATCCAATTCAAGATTGGATATTCCAAACGAATTGATTATATCCTGCATTTTTTCCTCAGTCAAATCGATAACGCTTTGGTCAGCTTCGCCGTTAATAACTTTTGATATCTCATTAAATGTAAAGATGGCTTCATCTCGACTATCAGCAACAATTACTAGGGCGATGGTCCGGGAAGATTGCTTAACCCCTAAAATTTCAATAGCCCTTTTAATCTGATCCTGACCTGAAACGTAGAGTAAAATTTCAACGGCTAAACTTTTCGATATATTTAAGCCTATTTTAAAGGACTTTAGGGCATTTAAAACCGCAAAATATATTTGCTCGAACCCCGCTACAAATGCAGCATCCAAAACTTGCACTTGGCAGCTGCCAGACTTAGCCCTGATTAAACTTAAAAATTCCTCAACACTATCAATTCTAACATTTTTAAACCCTTCAACGACTAGATATTTCCCCAAAACCTCCGCCTCTATCACTTCATCTCCTCCATAACTTCATTTAAGAATCTATTAAGTAGTCGATGATCCATTCCACCTTCAATCAATTTTCGCCTAACCTCATCTATAGGTATGCCGCTATTTCTACATTTTTCGACTAGGTTTCTCACAGTCTCTTTTCTTTCCCATGGAAAGACAATCCAACGCTTAGTGACTCTCGCATAGTAGTCGGGAACAATTATGCTCCACGGCTTATAATATATTGTCGCGATCTTAATGAGCCGCGCGTTACTACCCATAATATGATCCCTAACAACCTTTAGACTTTTGCCCGTATCAGCAACATCGTCCATTATAAGAACCATCTTATCTTTAGCTGGCATGGAGAGGGGCTGCGTTATAACTGGCTCACTCCCAACCTCAGCAACCCCACGGTAGAATTCAACGCGCACATTAGCCAACTCAACATTACCAAGGAGGTCTGACATAACTCTTGCTGGTGGCCATCCTCCCCGTGAAACCCCAACTATGATATCTGGGCGGAACCCATCCCTTCTAATCATATCCGCTAAAGTAAGCAGCATATCGTAAATTTCATCCCATGAGGGAACCTCAAACTCTATGTTTAAACTCAAATAATCTTCCTCAGAAAGAACAAATTTTATGCGATAATATAAAGTTTAAGCATTTATAACAGTAATTCTTTGAGATTAAATACTCCACGCGAACAAGTGGGCATAAGATGCATCAAGGGAAATAGCTTAGTACTATGAGAAGATTATGGGTATCCCCCTGATCTCAAAGAGTATAAGGGATGTAAAGTACGAGGTTAGATGAACTTAAAAATTTAGGAGATAATTCGAAAATTATCAGTTTACATGAGCTCTTGTAGCGCCCTTAACCTCTTTATGATATTTGGATGTGTTGAGAATAATTCGGCTATTTGATCCAGCAATGTAACCTTGCGTCTCAGATACTCGGCTACTAGCTCGCTATCTCCTCTCGATACGCCTGTTCTTGATAATGCTATGGAATCTTTTTCCGCGCTGTCTGGATCTGATATAAACAGAGCTTTAAAGGAGCTTAATCCGCCCATATTAGTGTAGCGTCTGCGCATTCTAGTTGTTGAGTGAACTATTTTTACTAGTCCCTCTGAGAGCTTTCTTGCACCATCTTGTACAACAGATACACTGTGCCTGTCAGCGTAATATTCCCTTAACCTACTCAAGTACAACGTGAATAATGTTAGTATCCAGTATGCTGCTATGCTAAGGAAGCCTATTAATGCAAGTAGGCTTCCGTTTCCACGCCTATCCCTGCCGCCACTATAATAGTACATTGATGAATACATTAGTGAGTAGCCAATGTAATAGAATATTGCGGGCAATAATGAGACAAACATCATTACTTGGACATCCCGATGCTTTAAATGCCCAATCTCATGCCCTATAACTGCTTCAATCTCCTCCATATCTAACGTATTAAGAAGCCCCGTTGTAACAGCCACTCTATTACCGGTTAAAGGTGAGCCATATGCAAAGGCATTTGGTATCGGAATCTGAGCTATCCTAACTTCCGGCGTCTTTATGCCACTTCTAGCACTGATCCTCTCAACAATATCATAGAGTTCCGGCTCTTCAGCTCTAGAAACTTTTCTAGTACGGTATATTGCATCAATTATGTATGGCGCTATAAGCCACTGCAGCACATTTATGAAGACCACAAATATGCCAAGTGTTAGAAGATCTATTGGCCCGAGTAATGAGAGTATAATAGTGATAAATAGCGTAGATAATCCTATTATCATCGCTAATGTCGCAAGCATCGCAAACCTAAGCTTAAGCATTCCCATTCATAGTCCACCTCTTTAAGAGATAAGTTGAAAAACCAAAATATATCCTTTATTCAGAATCGTTTGTAATTCCTAATCGTCCTTCTATACTCCAGCGTATTGGACTTCTTTTTCAATGTCGGGACTTAAATTGTTTAGAATCTCCGCAATCTTCTCATAGACTGTTTTTCTTAACCTCTCAGAAATGTAACCCATTCTAACGATTTCATTTAATTTCTCAAAGTCTATTTTTCGAATCCTTCCATCAGGCCACATACATATATCTGCCTCTAAGTCTACATATCTAATTTTAGATGGATAGATTTCTATTGGCGTATTTATGTTAACGTAAGTACCCTTATATTCGCCGTTCCTAGAGAAGTATGATGTTTTATAGCTCCATTCACCGATAACCATACTCGTGACAGCGTAGTCTCCAGGCTCTTTAGGAATATTAAGTCCATCATATATGCCCGGTGTTGAAAATACTCTTAAAATCTTTATCCGCATATTCCGCCCATCTAATTCAGCTATACGCGCCTCGCCCAAATGAAAAACTTTGCCATCCACCTTTACATGCTCTATACTTATTTTTGATCCCTCATGTGGATACTCACGCTCTATCGACTCCCTAAATAGCTCTTCAACCTCCCTTATCGGGTATCCTTTCTCTAAAAGCTTCTCAGCCATCTCAAGCATATAGGCTATTTTTCCACCACATGCCTTATAATAGTGATGCCCATTTAATGTTGGAACAACTGTGCTTCTAATTTCATCCAGTTTTCTCTTCGACAAACTTGGGAACTCGACGTCAACTCGGATTCTCCTTTGCGGGGTTGACATCTCCGTCTCTCTTAACGTCTCACTTATAATTTCCACAATGCCAGATTGATTCCCCTCCCCATGTTGAAAAGGCTGAGTCAGCGTATATGTTGATGGGTGGCGTCTGACGACGACATCCTCAAGGTTCTCAAGCAATATTGAAATAAACTTTTCTACGGAAGCTGCGTCACCGACAACATTTATTCCCTGCTTGTCCGGCCTATCGTTTATTTCCATATCTGGTTGTGAATTCTCCTCCATCACATTTGGCAGCTTAAATCTTTCTTTTATGGGCGCCGAGGGTTGAACTATCTTGAAACCATTATCCAACAGTAAGCGCGTTAAGGCCGTAGTATATATTCCCCGAACTTTAACCTTAGACATCCGATGCTCCAACCTACTCTATCTTTTTATAACCTTATAGAGGCCATTAGTTTTCTCAACATGAAATTTAACGCCCAATATTTCCTCTGCAAGCCATATATTTGATTCAAGATGATCCGACATCATTCTTGTTAGATATACTGATTCGCCTTTAGCCAACGCTACATATGGGATGAGCATGTCAGCCATGTGAATGTCGACTGTTGCCCTTGCATCTATCTCTTCAAGGAGACTTTTAGCAGCTTCCTGTGCTACAGTCTCGCTTGTCTTCCCAATCTCCCCTATTGAGTCACTTCCAACAAGCGCGCCCGTATTTGTTTCAGCCCATAAAACCAGCGAGCTACCTTTTTGCAGAGGGTTTGAGAAATCATTTATTATGCGAATCTCTGGTTTTAAACCTCTTGCTTGGAGTAGTCTCTCAGCTTCTTTAGCCTGCCTTTCAGCGACTCTTCTATCGGCTAGAAAGGTGCAAACGGATATTCCTTTAACAGCTTCTATTTCACCAAATTCCTCCAGTCTTATCGGCTTAAGGTCCCTGCATGGCTGAACCCTTAATATTACTTCACCCATCCCCTTCGGATAATACCCATATTTCTTGACCTCTATATGAGCTTTCAGCCCCATTTTCTCAAGAATCCTCAAATACACATTTGCTAGATAATTTATTGTCGGAGAGTTTCTGACGTCAGTTCCGCCTTTAGAAACCCTCAATGTGACTGGATGTTTAGCGAAGGCACATATTGGTAAAACCGTCATTATTAACATCGGTATGCTACCCGCAGTGCCTATTTCGGCATCTATTTCTCCACCGGATATTTCCCTTGGCTCGAACCAGAGCTCCTGAGAACTAACATAAGCGCCCCGTACGTCAGCATTGCATAATTTTGCAGCTGTTAAAACGGACTCAAGATGCTGCGGTCTCAAACCCGGTTCACTGCGCTTCTTCCTTATATTGTAAATGTGTAGCGGTTCACCTAGTATGCTGGCTAGTGCAACTGACAATCGCAGTATTGTTCCACTACCACTTTTTTGACCGCCGTCTATCTCAAGCATTCTACTGATTCCCTCTCAACAAAATAGAGTTGACGAATAAAGATAAATTTTAATCTTTAAGGAGCGACGCCCAAGATATTCATTAAGAAATCATTAAATATCCGGAGTAAGATAGAGACTTGAAGACTGAACTAGGGGGTTAAAACGCAAGCCGCCAATTATACTGTTTAAAGGAGCGATGGCAAAGTAAATGAGCGAAGAAAATCCTGACGTTAAAGACATTCTTAAACGCTTAGATGACTTAATAAACGTTCTCAAAATAATCTTGGATGACCTAGCTGAAATCTCGAGAGCTTTAAAGGTTCATGTTGGCTCTAAAATTGAGGAAACTATTCCTAGTCCTAGCTTTAGACCTATTACAAGCCAGATGCAAAGGTTAAGGACCATTGATGACATTCAGAGAATTTTTCCACAGGACCTATTGGGACTTTTACTCTTCGAGGTTACAGAGGATTATATAATTGTTAAGCCTAGGCAATATCTCGGTTCTGAGAATTTCGCCAGGATAGCTTCGATAGTTCGCGATCAACTCAGGGGGGAGTATGTTAGTCACGGTAAAGAATCTCACTTCAGGATTCCAAGGAAAATTTGAATGAAATTGAACCTAATAAAAGGGGGTGCTTGCGATTTTTACAGGCTAATTTCCTAAATATAGAATGTTTCGCCAGATCCCCTTCTAGACCTTTCTTCAGCCTCCTCTCTAGCCTCTATGAATGCGCCGCTTTTTCTAGCACCCTGCTTTGTAACCTCAATGTCATACTTTATGAAGTCTTGGACAAACTCCGCTAACCTCCTGTTCATTTCAGCCAACTCTTCCCTATTGAATGAAACCATTATATCTGGATTATTAACCCAATTCATCCATCCCAATAGGCTTCTGTGTAGAGCCATTAAGACGAAGCGCATCGATTGAACAAGCTCAAGTCTATCCATATCCTTCCTTTCAAGAAATCTTCTTATCTGCTCTAGGGCTCTTTCTGAAGCTTGTATCCACCCCTCACTCAATATTTCCCACCCCAACAATTTATTATTTCTCCTATCTCACCTATTTACTTATTGGTTCAGCATAAGAGACTCACAATGACTAATATCTCTTTTGGTTTTTTAGAGAAAAACTTAAAAGAAACTAGTATCTGATCTGGAAGCCTTTAAACTCGCCCGTCGGATTCTCCCATATAACCTCAACATTCTTTACAACGGCACCGGGTGGACCCCTTCGACAGAAATTAATCATAGTCTCAACGTTCTCCTTCTCACCCTCAAAAACAGCTTCAACCCTTCCATCCGGTAAATTGCGAACCCATCCAGTAACATTATTTTTTATAGCCATTAAACGCGTCTCATGCCTAAAGAATACCCCTTGAACGCGCCCGCTGATAAAGACGTGGGCTCTAACTTTCAAGCGCCTCAATCCCCCTGCGACTGATCTTTAGGAATCAGCATGTTTTAATATGCCTTTCTAAATCTTATTGTCTGATTAGATAATTCAACATCATATATTTGGTTAACATCAAAGTCGACGCCCAACTCCTCATATTCCCGCTCAGTTAGGAACAAGATTATTTTTGGCATCGTTATCTGTGATTGAATACTAAAAAGCGGAATTTGCTGCTGTAACGCCCTAATCATATCCTGAACAATCCTAGCTTCCTCGCTCGCCGGCCTAATAGCGAACCTTGGCGTTGTCTCCTCCTGTACAAGTTCTATGCGTTTACCCAGATTTCCCTCTAGGTCTCTAACAGACTCTATTCTTTGAACTCTAACCCTCATAATTTAGACACCGAAAAATAATAGGTACAGCACATTTATAAAAATGATAGGATGGACTTTTCCTATAAATTATTCCATTTCAATTGTTGCTGGAGGTTTTGGCGTAATATCATAATAGACTGCTGAAACCTCATGGCAAACATTGAAAATCTCCTCAGCGCAACTGTTTAGGCAGCTCCATGGAACATCGGCAATCTGTGCCGTTAAGAAGTCTTCTGTTTTAACAGCCCTAATAGCAATTGAATATGGTTTTCTCCCATTAGTTTCAGAAATCATATATAGGACTCTTGTAATGGATGGATAGGCTTCAATTATGGACTTTTGCATCTCAAGAAGGCTATTTAGCGGCTGCACGTAAACACCTCGACCATTCAAGCATTTTACGGCAATTATATTGCCATACTTACGTTTATTATCCCTTATACCGGTTGCCTTATCGCTAAAGATTTTCACTGATATATTTTCTGGCTTAATTCTTAGGGATTCAGCGATGATACTCTTGATATTTTTTAGGTTTGGGTTAGGTTTAAATTTATTCTCTATTATTGCCGCAAAATACTGGCTTGGCTTATAGACAGATAGATGATCCTCAACCACGGCTGTAGCCCTCTTTAGTGCTATTAATTTATCAATCTTGATTTCGCCAACAACCCTAACCGAAAGTCCTGGGCCTGGGAATGGTTGGCGCTCACTTATCTCAGATGGTATTTTCAGGTATCGTGCAACTTCTCTAACCTGCCATTTAAATAGGTTAACCAGCGGCTCAACAACCCTAAAACCATATAGCTCATGCGTCCTTATTCCTATCTGTTCCAGAACATTATGCTGAGTTTTTATCCCACCTTTAGTCTCGATTACATCTGCCAAGATTGTACCCTGGACAAGGTATTCGCATCCTTCCCTCTTAGCTATTTCACTTAAAACCTCGTAGAATGTTGCTCTAAAAGCCTTCCGCTTCTCCTCAGCATCCCTAAGCCCCTCAAGAGACTTTAAGAAGCGCTCTTGGACGCGCTCAATCTTAACTGGGAGATTAAGCGGAGGCTTCGATAGTATCTCGGCAACCCTTTCAGGTTCACCGAGTCTCATGAACGCATCGTCAAGTATAACGCAGATTAAATTGTCCCCAATAGCCATGTGGGTTAAAACTGCGCATGTTGAACTATCAACTCCACCGGAGACAGCGATAAGCGCTCTTCCGTCACCAATAACTTGCTTAATCTCCCTAACTTGTCTCTCAACAAACTCTTGGGGGTTAAAGTCTTCCAAATACACCGCGCCCCAATCGAATGACACTAAAAATGACCTCTAAATATTTATAATTTTCCCGAAAAAATGTAAATGACGAAAGTCATACCTTCAATAATTGAGTTTCTTAAGTACAATTTTATAGAGTTTTAACCATTAAATTTGATGGCTAAATCCTTCTTAAGATTTAAATCCTTCCAGATATTAAGTAGGGCTATTGAGGTGTATTAAGATGAAACTCGTAACAGTCTTACTACCAGAAGCCTATCTTGAAGGATTAGATGAACTCGTTAGACAGAATATGTATCCTAGTAGAAGTGCTGCTATAAGGGCTGCTGTTAGAGACCTACTAAAGAGGGAACTCTGGTCAAAATAGTAACGCTTTAATCTTGAAGCCTAAGATATTAATACTGCAGCTGACCGATGAAGAGGCCCGTTGCTAGGGAATAATAGTAGTGGCTTAAATGACTAGTGGACGGACAGCTTAGGTCAGCTGCCATAAAATTCCTCTTTCTCCTTATCTCCCCTTAAGGGGAAAAGGTATAACTTAACAATGCGTCATCAATTGCGCTTAAGCCTAACAAAATTGTTTGCTAAATCCCTTATTTTCCTAGCGGCTTCAGATGGATTCTTGGCCTCGATTATTGATCTACCGACAATCAGATAATGCGAGCCAGATAACAATGCTTCGCCTATATCTCCGCCTTGAACTCCTATGCCCGGCGAGTATATTGGCACCTTGTCCTTTAACACAGCATAAATCTCTCTTATTTTCTCAGGGTATGTTGCGCCAACTATAACCCCGTCTGCCCCCCATTGTAGGGCTTTCTCAGCGAATATTATGTATTGTGGCCTAATCTTTCCTGATAAAGAATCATAAACGCTTTGCCCATATCCTTCCCACGCAGCCTTATGGCTCATATATGCTAAGAGTATGACTCCACGCTTCATTTCTCGAGCTATCTCAAATATTGGTTGGAGCCCATCCTCCCATCCGATAAAGGGATTAGCTATCAACGCATCGAATCCAGCCCTAAAATAGTTTTCGGCAATTATTCGATTTGTGCTTCCCACATCGTTAGCTTTACAATCCATTATTGTCGGTAACCCGAGATCCCTAGCCCTATTAAGTATTTTTTTTACGCCATCAAAAAGTCCCAGTGGTAAAACTAAATGGTGATTAATTTTTAGTGCACACACATACTCGTAAGTTCTCTCAAGTATAAACATACTTTTTGAGAGAATTTTTTCAGGGTTTTCAGCAGTAACATCTAAAGCTAAAATTATCTTAGAATCCTTCTTTCTTTCTGATTCTTCCATCATTAATTTAAAGGTTTGGGACAGATCATTCAACCTCCACAAGCATAGAGAATCCACCGCAAAACCTAGTAATTAAGTTAACCGCTAGATTCATCGCTTCTCGAAGTGTATCCAATCCTACTCCTGGGACACCGCAGAAGATCAGAAGGGCATTTTGAGTGGTCTCGGTTATTTTCGTGCGTTCAGAGTCTCTATAAGGGTAAATTGCGATTAAACCTGCATCATCCGATAATACAACCTCACGTCCACAGAGAGTAATCGGCTTATCCATACCTATGCCGTGAAACGATTCCCCCTTGACTGCATATCTAATGGTAACTAATTCGCCAATAATCCGATTAGTGTCAAAGGATCCAATAGCAATACCAGATTTCACAGAAGCCAAATTGAGTGAGTCAACAAAAGTATTTATCTTTGGCAGCTGATTTCCCAGTAAAATCCTCCTTATTAGGGCTTCAGCCGCCGGTCTACTCTTGGTCGGGTCTATTCCAATTTTCCAGAAAAAATCTCTATAGGCTCTAACGCTTGGGACATACTTTAGAGATTCAGTATCATATTTAGATCTAATCTCCCGAATGACTTCATCCTTCAATGACTCTAAAAGTGGATCTTCTTTCACGATCCTTAAGTCTCTTATAATTGTTGCTAAAACCATTAATTCTGGAAAGTCCCTCCTAACATTTTGGTCGATGATTACCCGCATAGTCTTAACCCTTTTAAGGAATTTATTCAAATCCATAAAAATAAAAATGTTTTTTATTATAAAACTGGTTCTGCAACAAAAATATTATCCTTATTTGATATTATTCGGACCTTTAGTTTAGCGCCAATCGGAATATTTCCAGCATTTATAAGTGTTACACACCTATCGTATCTTTCGGTTACAGCTAATGCTTCACCCTTAAGCCATCCCGGCCCAACAACCCTAACAGATACTGTCTCAAAACGTTTATATGATATCGGGATTTTTCGGCGTTTATGTATTCCAAAGTCTTCTGGTTTTAAAATTAATTTAACACCAAATTCAGTCTCCCATATCTTCAATTGAGCATAAAATTTCCCCCAAGGCATTGGTCTAACGCCTTTAACCTTGCGCCCATATTTATGGATTAAATATTTCTGTATGCCTAAGGGTGGAAATCTTCTTCCAGCCCTTAACTCTTTAGCAAGCCTGATTATTTTTGGCATTTCAGAGTCATTTAACCCTGGAACCCATACTGGCGCAATTAGCAGATCAATTTTTGTATTCGAAACTACGTGCCACATTAAGTCAATAATCCTGCTCGGATCATACCATTCTGTTCCAGAAAGTTTCTTTGCTAAATCCGGATCTAACGCATCAATTGACATATTGATTCTTGTTAGACCGGCATCGGAAAGTTCATCAAGAGTTTTCTCGGTTAATATTGAGCCATGGGTTTGCATTGAGATAACCTCAACTCCCTTGACTTGGCTTAGGCTGGAAACTAAGTCAACTATTTTATTGTAGGTTACTGGATCGCCGACAGTATCAATGTGAGCTTCTATGTGATGCTCGCCTTTAAAGGCAACTACCTTCTTAAACCAATCGATAAGATAATCCAATGGGACGATATATTCAGTAAGCCTATGCTTAGACCTTGGACCAGCATCCGTGGAGCAGAATATGCAGGAAAGCGGGCATGTAGTTATAGGCCTAACTTGGATAACATTAGTTCCCCTATCAATTAAGCCAAATGCGATGCAACCTAAAAGCGGAATAGGTTCATCAACCTCAAAAAGATTCATAACCATAAACTCTTAGTATAAAAAGAAGAGTAGGCAGAGTGAGATTTGAAACTAAATAGATTTTACTCGAATTCTCCGCCATAACTTTCTGGACTCTTAGGTGTCTTTGGTGTCTTCATTTTTCCTGCTGCTATTACGTCGTCTATTTTCAGTATCATTGTTGCTGCTTCTGTTGCTGATTTAATTACCTGCCTTTTTACTGCCAGTGGCTCGTAGAC